>Ga0208427_1000182_pt1 | contig 27471 bp, 27 predicted proteins | sample DEB08_DNA_FD_184532 | JGI IMG/M metagenome (GOLD analysis project Ga0208427, IMG submission 184532) | Aqueous microbial communities from the Delaware River and Bay under freshwater to marine salinity gradient to study organic matter... | ecosystem: Environmental > Aquatic > Marine > Coastal ...
CAATAGTGTCGCCAGCGGTCCAACCGCTTCCCGCAAAAGAGTTTGTTAAACTTAATGTAACACCATTAGTTTGGTCACTGTTGGCAATGTCCAACGTACCATTGATTGCGCTCGTCCCAATGCCCAAACTCTCAGCACTCGCATCCCAGAAGAACTTTGCCGTGGTGCCTGTGTCCTCGTAGAAGCTGATGTCGCCGCCATCTGAAGCCTGCAAAACTTTTGCATTATCAGCATAGACGACAAAGTCAGCGCTTTCATACCCAACAAAGCCTGTGGTTGTTTCAGTGTTCTTAAAGTTTATGTAACCAAAAGTGCTGTCTGACCTATTTAAAGTGGTAACAATAGAAGAACCAGACTTGTCCACAGTCAGCCCATCGCTGGTCAAAGTACCCGTGATGTTTAGATCGCCTGTAATCTGGCCCGTTGTACCGTCTGAATATATCTGCAAATCAGACCCAGCGCCGAAGATGGCTTTGTCGTTGTCGCCGAAGGATACATCGCCAGTAAACGCACCACCTGTTGCCGTGACAGTGCCATTTACATCTAGCTTAGTAGATGGGCTTATAGTTCCAATGCCAACATTATCAGTTGAGTCAATCCAAAAAGGGTTTTGACCTGTTGCTTGGTGGTAAATACGGAAACTTGTTGAGAAAACACCAACATCCCAATTGTGATTTCCAGCAGTTAGAGATTCTAATCTTAATTTAGCAGCAGAACCTCTAATTGCTACTTGAGTGTCGCCTACAACACTTGTACCAATGCCAATCTTATTGTTACCAATAAAAGTTGAATTGATTGTAGTTCCAGCGTTTGTGGTTAACTCATTAATTGTATCAATATTTAAGGTGCCACCAATTTTTGCTGCACCACTAATGTTTACTTCTGTGCTGGCATTAATATCAACAGTGGGCGCAGTGATCTCAACTTCAGTGTCAGCATCAATATCTAACTGCCCATCAGCAGATGAATTAATTTTCAATGCTGTATCTCTAAATTGTAGCTCATCCGTTGTAGTCATTTGGATGTTTGCGCCACTTGTGGTGTTGCCGTTACCTAGAATTTCAGTGAGTGTGTCAGCTGTAGCAACCTGAGCATCTACATATGCTTTCACAGACTGCTGTGTAGGCACCAGCGTGGCGCTATCAGATGCCATATTATCTTCATCAACAAACGCTGTAACCGTGATCGTGCCATCTGACAAACCGCCAAACGTAATGTCACCAGTAGCAGTTAAGTTTCTAAAGCTAGATATGTCCTTATTAACATCAACGACAACTGCTTTGCTTGCCGCAACTGTCCCAGCAGTAACGCTGTCAATCGCTTCTAAGTCGTTTTCGTTAATATCAGCAGATCCAATAACAAAGCTGCCAGCCGTTACAGAACTTGATGTTGTTATACTGCCGCCAAACGTAACATCGCCAGGAGGGTTTGTAATATCAATTATTTTTTCATACTTATCGCTGTTCGTATTTGTCGTAAGTGGCAAAGAACCCGATGATGTATGAGCAGAAGTAACAATAAATACATTGTTTGTTGTTGTATCTTTTACCAGATCACGTTCAACATACGCAGTTGATGCTGCCCAATCGCCTTTAAACGTGCCTAGCTCTTGCGTAACAGACAAGTCGCCTGAGCTATCAAACGAGAATACTTTGTTCGCGCGATCAGCCGCAGAGATTGTAAACTCTGATCCTGTTAGCGTGTTTGTACGAGATGCCTTGATTGCACGACCAAGCTCTTCTTCATGCTGCTGAACCATAAACGTCAGCTTGTCCAAGCTTTCTTCTAGCGATTGCGCTGGGAATGGATCGTTAGGAACAAGGTCAAGCCCTTGCGTCAAGTCTTGCTCACGCAAGATAACAACAGTTTCTGTGGCACTCGGCGCTGTAACAAACACCACATTGCCGCCGCCAACATCGCCTACACCTGTAACAGTGTAGTGTGTAGTAATTGTCTGCACGGTTTCTGTGCCAGTGCTTGATCGAAGGATGACCGTCAAGTCACCTTGGTCAAACACTTTGAACGTATATGCAAAAGTTGTCAGCGTGCCGTTGCCGCTGTAGCTAACTCTGTTTGTGCTGCTTGATACTGTCATTATCTAAGACCTTTATCCTTGGCGCGTTTCATGTCGTAAAAGGCTTGCGCTAAATTAGCATATCTTGGCATTTCTAGTAAGACCTGAAATCCCGCTTCTAAATATTGCCTATTCAAACTTTGCACCAATCCCTTTCTATCTAAGTCAGAGGCCCGGTCATACTGGCGGCCCAATGTATTGTTTGTTGTAGTAGTCATGGCTGTCAGTGCTTCGTTAAACGTCAGCTTGCCTAGTCTGCCTTGGCGAACAGTTACCTCATTCTTAGCAATATTTACCAAATCAGACTGCGCCCCAAACGCAAGCCTAACACCGCCCATGCTGGTAGGGTTGGTCAAAGGCCAACCGCCTGTCATAGATGCAAGGCGCATCAGCTCTGCTTGCGTGTCTGTGATTTCTTCACCCTCACGAATACGCAATCCGCTTAGGTTGTTGAAGATTGCTAAGCCAGGGTTGCTTGCTAAGCTTACATCGTTTTCGCCAATCACATTGCCCATCGTATCATAGACAGGAGCGTTGCGGTCATACTCATCTCTAAAGAAGCTGTCTTTAGATTGGTAGGCCAACATGGTAGACATTATTTTTGCAATAGAGTTGCCAAAATCATTTTTTGGCAAGCCAATCATACCATAGTCAGGCGTGCCGTCTGACTTAGCAAAAACAAATGTTCCGTCTTCATTTTTAGCAAGGATGTCCTGCTCAGTGTAATATTCAACATCTGCTCTAGGACGCAACACTGTCGGATCTACAATGCGCCCGCCTGCACGCTGTAGTGAGCTAACCGGGCTTGGAATAGAAAGAGGCCCAATTCCAATCGGCGTGGCTGCCTCTGAAGGACTGCGGAAGAACCGCATAGGATCATTGTACTCTAGTGCAAACACAACATCCGACAGTCCTTGCAGCATTGGCAGCTCTTTATAATAATCAATAACAGATCCAGCAGCTGCGGCTGCTAAATTGCCCCTTACCTCTGGATCTCTTGTCTTATGCATTCTCTGAACAGTGTCGGCAGTCAGAGCAATTATAGCTCCAACAGGTTCGTATCCTGCATAGCTCACATATTCTAGCGGGCCGTTTGGGCGACCATATACATCATACAACGGTTTGTCTTCTGGGAAGCCTTCGCCTTTAAATACAAAACTGTAAGGCTGCCAACCTGGCGGCAACGCATCACGCACCTTTGCATCGCTTGGCATGCCGCCTGTAATGCTGCCTTGTGTTGCATAGTCCGCAACAACAGCCATAGTTGCCCCGCCGACTGCCAATCGACCTGTCGCCATCTGCTGAGCTTTAGCACCATTTTTGCCTGAAAGGTCAGCCCAGGTTTTAGGGCTAATGCCCATAAACTCCGCTGACCGTAAGAAAGAGTTTGTGGGCGCAGTGGCAAAAGGTAGTATCATGCGACCTACTGGAATACCAGCCACATCAAAGCGCTGGGCCATACCTGTGAATTTGCCAAAATTTCCTAAATCGCTTTGCAGCGTATCTAACTTGGCTTTTGTATCTAACTGCTCTGAAACAGACCGAGGATCTAGCAGGATCATGCCTGCTTCGTCTTCAGCTTCTGTTACTGTCTTGCCGTCACGCAGTGCTTTCTTATATGCAGAGTTTGCCTGCACATACAGCTCACCGCGCTGCGAGATTGTTTTGAAAAATTCATCAGTTGATAAAAGCAATCTAAACGGAATGCGCACGCGCTTGCCAAACTGCGAAATAGCCTGTGATGTCCAGCCGCTGCTTTCCCCAGCGATTGAGGAGTATTGTTCAACGTCTAGCTTGCTTGCCTCGGATGCAGGCAGCTCAGATCGCCAAGCAATAGATGCAGCTTTCATTGCATCCTTGTAGCTGTCCATCCAGCCTTTGAAGCGTATGGCGGCATCGTCCATGTACACTTGGTCATCTCTGATTGGCAGCTTTAACGCTGACCGACCCCCACGCACAGTGGCCCCATACATGCCTGCAATCATTTCTGCTGGCAGCTGATAGGCCATAAACGATGCAGTACCAACAATGTTTTTTACTTGCGTAGCAGGGTTGCTAAGCAATCCAGCAAGATACGCTTCTGACACCATCTGCCGGGTCTTTGCTCTCCAACCGCCACGCGCAAAAGAGTTGATCCCACGCTGTCCGTTTTCGTTTTGCACGCGCAGTAAATTGTCTGCCATAGCGTCAACAACATCTGCACCGCCGCTTTCTTGCAGCAGTCTCTGCGCCTCACGCGCTTGCTCTACTGCGCTTAGCTCACCGCCTACTTTGATTTGGAACGATTGTAGCGTGCGGGCCGCTTCTGTCTGTGCGCCTTTAACTTGCAGCTGTATGCCTGCGTGGATCGCTAGCTGCCTACGGAAGGCAAGTCGATCAGCAGCATTAGCCGTGCCGCCTTTTATTTTGAGCGCTAGACTTGTAAGCTTCTCACCGCTGCGCACCAATAGCTCTCTGGCTGCCAACATTGTTTCTGCGTTTAAAGATCCATCGCCGATTTTACGCTTTAGCAGCCTGCGCGTTAAGCCAACCTCATCTGCAATAACTGTGGCAGCTTTATCTGCCGTAACATCGTTAGAGATATAACCGCGCGTAACTGCTGCCTGTTGGTCTTTGTAAACCTCTGCCAATGATGTGATCGTAGACTTCACATCGTCGGTTGTTTCCATGTAGTTAAAGTTAAAATCGCCGCCGTCTTCTAGTGATTTGATTTCACCGTCACGTAGCTTCATGCGGTCAATCATTGCGTTTGACAGCTTTTCGTCAGCAACGCCTGTTTCTGGCTTAAAGCCTCGCACTTCTGCCGACAATGCTGCGCGGGCTTGATCTTTTACATCCTGCGCTAAAACAGCTGCATCGGCCTCTTGCGCTGCAAGCGCGGCCTCTGCGTCTTCAATTGTTTCAACTTGCTGATCTGCTTGGGCCTTAAAGCCACGGCGCTCAAACTCTGCCGCGCCCTCTGGAGATAGCACTTGCGGGGCTAAAATCTCTTGCGTTCTGCGCTCAGAGTATTCGCCCGGCGATGGCACAACAGGCATTTCCTGCGGTGTTGGCACACGCTGTGGCTGCGTTACTGTTTCTGGCGAAACGCCTGGCGGCAGGGCTGTGTCTGCATCAGCAGGGCTAACTGGCCTCCGCGCTGGGCCAAGCCGATTTAACACGTTAAACAACCCTGCCAGCTGCACACCTTCCTGCTCTGGCCCTTTGGCAAACTCAGTAGGTGCGCCTGCTGCTGTAATGCGCTGCCGGGCTTCTTGGTCTTCTGCTAGCTGGGTTGGATCGATTGCCATTTACTCTTCCTCTGGGAAATAGCCAAATTCATTAACGTCATTGCCATCCCAATAAATATCGCGCACTTTTACTGTTTCCTCAAGCACTTTGCCCGCCTCATCACCAGACCGACCATATCCGCTTGCTGCGTGCAATTTAGCATATGTCGGGCTTAATGTCACAAAGTCGCCCGGATTTATTGTTGTTATTGCATCTTCATTAGGAACAGCTCGATATATTGTAACCTCTGCTTCAGGATTTCCTTTTACAGATGTAATAATTTCATAGCTTTCTTGATTGGCTAAACCGTACTCATCCCCTTCAAAGCTTGGCCCTCGAGCATATAGCCGCATACCTTGATTTGTGTAGAAGTCATCTGGGTATCCTGCCTGTTCGCCTGATATGTTTTTAGTCAAATCATCTAGCCGAATACCTTCGCCACCTTCTGGGCCTCTTGGCTGATGTTCCATGCGGTATGATGTATCTGGAGCTACAGGCGTTTCATTTGGGTCATAACCAAAACGATCAATGTTTGCCTGTCTGCGCAGCTCTGCTGCACGCCCAGCCGCAGCCAAACCGCGATCCACGATTGGCCCCACTGGGTTGCTAAACAGCGTTGTACCCTCTTGCGCAATGCGCTCTTCCGCGCTCTGCCCTAGATCCGCGATTGCCTGACGTATGGCTGGTATTTGAGCTTTGACGGCCTTAGCCCCTGCTTTGGTTAGCGGATATGCCTCAGCAGCTGACAAGGCCATAAACAGCATACCTGTGCCAATGCCAATCTTATCATCTGCCTGAATGCTGCGATTTAGCTGATCTCCAATCTCCTCAATGCCAAATGCTAACCCAACTGGCGTAAAGTCTATAATCCCAACGCCGCTGTCAAAGATGCCTGTCCCGCCGCTTGTGTCAACTTGACCCATAACAAGATCAGCAATTTGATTTGCTTGCTGCGCGGGGACACCAATTGCTGACAGTACATCTACTGTGCCTCTGTTCCAGTCGTCACGCATAAACATTCTTGACGGCGTAGCAATGGCAGCATCGCCGCCCTCACGTAACATGCGCAGCTGCTCACCCTCACGCAGTGGCTCGGTACGTCCAGTCTTCTCTTGCTCAACAGGCATAACGCCAGCGGCTTCTACTTCTTGCGCAGTAAATCCTGCGGCCTCAAAATCAGCTACATCAAACGGCATGTCCATGCCTTGCAGTTCTCTTGAGTATTGGCGCACTTGATCTTCTCTTGAAATGTCTTCTTCGCCAATCTTTACATAACCGCCAGTTGACAAACTCGCCAGCACATCATTGCGGCGTGTTCTTGAGTTAAAGCTTAGCTTTTTATTTTTAAGCAACGAAACAGGCGGTGGGTTTGATGCAATCAGCTCAGCCTCTGCATACTTGTCCATTTCTTCGTCTGTATCTATTTGAACAAGATCAGCCATTAGTACACAAATCCTTTGTCAAAAAACTCTCGTTTTAAGTTTCCTCTAATTCTTGCGTAATTAGCATTTTGAGCGTTTTGATCTGCAACATTTGTAAACCAATCCTGCAAATCTGCCAGTGGATCTTCATAGCTCAAATCCAATCCAACACCGCCGTATAGCGAATTGTATTGGTCAATTGTCCCTATGTAGTCAGAACGCATCATCTGCTCAAAGACTACGCTTTCTTCTTCAATTAGTTTGTTTGCCAGTTCAACTAATTGAGATTTTGTTAAAGGAACATCTGATGTTAAAACCGCTTCGTCTAGTCCAGAAACCACACTGTAGTACGCAGCTTTTGCGGCTTTGCCAAAATCTGGATCAAGAGCAGTTGTTTCATCATATTGGAATTTTGATTTAGCAAGACGCTTTACAGCTGCTAGAGTGTCGTTCTCTGTTGTATCTATTGAGTTCATAAAGAACTTAAAGTCTTCTCTCGTTAAATCGTATTTTGCGTAATTTACTTGATCAACAGTTAGCTCACCTTTTTGCTTATAAGCAAACAATTCGTTATAGACAGTTTGTCTTGTCTGAGACGCGTATGGAGCCATAGATGCATTCTCATTATCCAGCTTATCAAACAAGCTTTCTGTTTCTGGTGTTAGCTCGTTGTACATTGTTAAGTATTGTCTTAACGCTAATCGAATAGATGCGCCTGATACGTTTTGCTCATCTATCATTTCAATGGTTACGTCTTTTGCAATGCCTGGAACAAAATCTGTAAGCTCTTTAATGTCGTAAGTTTCAGTGCTTTCAAAGTAAGCATACCGATTTTTTACAGCTGTAATTTGTCTCTTAACAGCCTCTTCATTGCGCTTTTCAGCATCATCACGAAGCTTTGCGAATTTGTTTGCATCCGTTAGAGCGGATGAAAGAATATCAATCGCGTCATCGCGTGGAATATTTGACAGAGCAAATAAAACGTAATCACCGCCAGGAATTTCTGGCAGCATATCATCTGTAATCTCTGCGCCAGCTGCAATTAAATCTTGGATTTCCAACGCCTCTAGCAGATTTCCCGCAAACGACGGATCTGAGCCTACATATGCAGATGTAATGTTTTTGGCGATTTGCTTGCGCATTGCCAAGTTAACCTTGCTAACACCTTCTGCGTTGTATCTGCCTTTTGCCACGCCGCTATTTAAATCAGCCGAAATCCCCGCAATTGATAGCTGGTATTCTTTTATCATTGCTGCTGGATCACTTAATCCAACTTGCGAAAGCTTTTGCACAAGGCGCTCTTGGCGGCGGGCCATTGTTGCTTGATCCATCTTTTCAATGCGATCATCAATTTGACCTTTGAGCTGGAACCGAGCAGATAGCTCCATTTGGTTGAAGCGCTCTAAGAACTTACTGCGCGTAAATCTGTCACTGCCGATCTTATCAAGCACGCTGTCGCGTAGCTCACCTGTTTGCTGATCCCAAAGCTTATCACCACCGAAAACATTTGACGGCCTGCTTGTTTTGGACAGATCGTCAGCAGACATGCGAATGCCTTCTTCAGCTTCTAGCAAGCCTTGGCTAAGCAATAAGTCTTGCTCACTGTCGTAGCGCATCTTTGCATACTGCCCAACCTCACTAAGGGCCGTGCTAATGACCTTACCTTCCTGCTGAGCTTGCTGGATGAATGGCCTTGGATCTTTACGCGCAGTAATAGAACGGCCTGGGGTGGCTGTCGTTAATGATGCTTGCGCTCTGTAAACTGGTATTCTCATTGACCCAATCCGTTACTATGCAATTCCAAACCCGCCTGTTTGGTAGCCTATTCGTGCCGCCTGGCCGATACCACTAATCAAGCTTGCTCTACCCTGCGCCCGCAACGCCCCAGCAGTCGCACCGCCTTCCATGCGTGTAAGCTGCGCAGTCAAGAACGCATCTTGCTGCGCGTCTGCAATCTGCATGCGCGTGATGCTGTCGTTAAACCTATTAACTGCCATGTCATATTCAAACTCGCGTGCGTTCTGACGCAGCCTGCGCATTGGTGTACCTTGCGCAATGTCAAAACCAGAAAACGCATAGTTGGCGACAACTGCGCCCTGTTGCTCAGCAAACCTAAACCGATCTACTTTTGCCCTAAGTATAGCATTGGCATCCAGTATTTTTTCTTGACGCTGCAAAAGAATAACATCGCGCTCAATCAAGTCGGCGTTAAAGTTTGCCGCTTCTTGTGCTGCGGCAGCTGCCTTTTTACTTGCTTTCTTTTCTGAAACACCGCCAGCTATAGAAGATACCGCGCTTACTCCTGCAAGAACTCCTGTTACTCCCATTACACTAACCTCTTAGAAAAAATGCTTTCTATATGAGAAAAACCTAAGCGCTCTAACAAAATATCAAAAGGTTTATGACGCTTAGAGTTTACAATCATAATTGTTGCACCTTGATCTTTTATTTCTTTCTCTGCGTATTTAATCAAACGCCAAGCAGTAAAGCCTTTTCTATACTTGGGGTTGACGTAAATAATGTCATTATACGCAAAAATGTGATCTTTGTAATGCAAATGTGGGGTTGCTATTACAACAAAGTACCCAACAAGCCTGTCTTCATCTCTTGCCGTAAATATTTTTAGTATGCCAAGATCTTCATATTTTTGGTATAGATCCCAATCTGGGTTGAAATCTATAATATCTTTATTTAACGCAATCTCTTCATAATGAGATAAAAGCAGTGGCAACGCCTCTGCTTTCACATCATTTAGAATTTCTTGAGCATACTTAATCATTTGTCAAACGTGTTGAGGCGAGGATAGATCGCCAAGATTGTCATAGGTAGTGGCTGTGTTTGCTGCGCATATATCTTTGCATCATCATCAAAACCACCGGGGAACTCGATTTCTTTGTCTCCTGTGAATAATGGCACAGCTTCGTCCATATTCATAGAGCTATCGCGGAAGAAGATACGGTCTACATTGCTTTCCTCAGTACCAACCTCAATACCAATTGTCTCATGCAAACGCAGAGTAACCGCGTGAATACGCTTGGGCTTACCTTGAGATGTACCATCTACAGACCCAGCCTCTAGGCGCAACGTCTGCATTTTGCTTATAAAGCCAAACCCAATCGCGCCAGATGTAATGTCAAAGTCAGTTGTAATCCCGCCGCTAGATACATCTTTGTCAGGGTGGGTAGCACCATTTGCCAAGATCGTAACCGTTTCGCCCTCTAAGTGCTGCAAACCTGATATAGCGCTTGTTGCGCTGCCAGAGTAAGAAAGCCCACTGTCAACAAAGAATGCGCCAGTGCTACCCTCACCAAAGTCAAATGTCTTTAAAACTTCAACGTATCTTTTTGTGGTACTATTAATAGTACGCTTCACAATCATATAAAGCTCATCTTCACCGCTGTCTGTCGGCAAGCTGATAATACTTTCTACAACAGCCTGACCACTATCAAACGTGCCGCCAATGATATGCTTGTGCCAAGCAACAACGTCCTCTTCGCGGCGATAGGTAAGGCCCAGAAGTGTGCCATCGTTACGCAGCGCCCACACAATGCTCTCAGGCTCTTGCTGATACGCAAACTGTGTGATCGTACCCTCTGTTAGGTGTTCAGCCAGAATTGTAATATCTGGCGCAGCATATCCGCCAGTGTTGATCTCACCTTGGTACTGAAACTCTCTGACCTTACGTCCGCCACGCTGAATAAACAGCGTCAAGTCCGCTACCTGCACAGGCTCATCGTTTGTGCAGCCATAGTTAGAATACTTACGGATAACGGTAGTAGAAGGCGTTACGGGGCCGTTGTTGGTGGTTGACAGTACATACTCACCACCAGATGTCCCAACGATGAGAATACGCGTAGCAGATAGGTAACGAATAGCGTTTACCTTACTGGATGCAATCGTATAGATTAGCGCATCATCATCTGCCGCGCTGCCTACACTGAAATTCTCATAATCAAAGTTTTTAGAGAACCAAAGAGATTGTGGATTGTTTGCTGTCGCGGCAAAGACCAAACGCTGCTCAAAGAAGGTAACGACAGACGGATTATTGTCTGCGCCCCACAGTGCAGGCACGCTTGGCTGTATTTCTTTTGCCGTGCCGCCTGATGTGTAAGTCGTAAAGTTTGTTGTGTCGATGTAATTGTCATCAATGTCTTTGAGCGTAAACGTATTAGAAGTCACTCCCGCAACCTTGTAATACTTGTTGTTTAGCTCTGTCATTCCCCCAACATCTTCAATCAGAACGATCTCATCATTAGACAATCCATGTGAGCTACTTGTGATAACTCCAGGGTTTGCCTTCGTAATCGCAGTGATGTTCTTAGCGGTTTGAGGTTCGCCAAGATAAATCGGCGTTAGCGCCCAAGCATTGTGATCTGTTCTGGCTAGTGTGCGCACCTGATAGCTTGGATGCACCAAGTACATAATATCCGCAGATTGAGCAAAGCGGATGTCATCTAGGTTTGCAGTCGTATACGGCGTTGTAATCTCAAAAATTTTATCAACACTGATGTTTGCATCATACGCAGTAAAATCTGTCGTATCTATGTCATTGCCAAACAAATCTTGCAGCGTAAACGTATTCGTCGTTGCGTTTGCAATGATATAGTTTCGTGCTTTTAGCTCGGTCATTGCAGAGCTATCGTTATACAGATAAACCTCGTCACCATTGCTAAGACCGTGCGCATTGCTTGTCAAAACGCCTGGATCAGCAAGAGTAATCGCAGTGACAGTCTTTTCGTCATCTTCTAAAACTTGCAAGCCATTACGGAAAACGCGCATATACTGGTTGCCAAACTCTAGCGCATACGTGTCAGAAGTTTTAAACTCAAACGGAATAAGTCTAGTTTTAGCAGAGCTGTCCTTCACCTCACCAAGATACTCTGTGCCCGGACGGCGCGTCACGCCGCCGTGTGGCTGCACAATCATGTTGGTTAGCTCAGATAGACCCTCACGATACTTTTCGATGCTCACGCGGCCTTCTAGGCGCGGAGAGATCTCACCAGCTGTGAAAGTGCTGAGTGCTGGAGCAGATCTAGCCATTTAGAACCTCGCTTCAATAAAGTCACTTGCTTCGAGCTTCTGGGGCGCACCCTCAGTGCCGTCAGTAAATCGCGCCTCTTTTATCTTGTCGTCATACATCGCAGCAGTGATCTGCACCATTGATGTAGATCCAGTGATGGCATAACAAATTTCCATTGCCAGCCGAGCAGACAACGCCTCAATCAACCCCACATCATATTCTTGTGGGTCAGTGACCCGCGCTACATACTTAATCTTTGCCGTGCCTTCGTCAGTCAAAAGCTTTCGCCCCTCAATGACAAACACAGGGCCGCCAGTGTTGCTAAACATATTGTCTTGCGGATAAGACATAGATCCGTTGCTAAACTCTAAAACCCGCAGGCAATACGGATTAGTCGGCAACGCATATTGATAAACATAACCAAACTCAGGCGTTTCTGTCTCTTGCGCAAGCTCAGCCCGGCGCAGCAAACAATTCCAAGGATGTGATCGGAAGACGTAATCACGAACAGCGCTGTATCTTTGGTTGATCAGCCTGGCTGGTTTACTGTTTTCGTCTAAAGAGACAATGTTTGTTGCGCCCAGTGTATTCAGTGCATAGTTCGCAATATCAACTTGTGATGTCATAAACCTGTCTCCGTAAGTGGGAAGGGGCGGCGTACCGCCCCAACTCGTTTAGTCTACCACATACATGATGGTCAGCTCAATGGTGCCAGTGCCAGCTGCACCGCCCATTGTTACTGTGATTGCCACGCCATCCTCGTTTGTGTCTGTCTCTGTGCCTGAGCCTAGAGCTAGAGTAGCAAGAATGTCGTTCTTTGCCGCTGATGTTGACGCAGCTGCCGCTTTGTAAGCCGCCGCAGACGCAGACACAGCTGTACCAGCCGCGTTTGTGTGTGCTGCATAACCTACAGACAATGTTGTTGATGCACCTAGCGCGTCATGCGCAAGAGTACCTGTCAACAAACGAGCGCCATCAGGCAAGACAAACATCTCAATAACGTCACCAGACGCTAGTGCAGATGCCTCGTATGTGCCATGAGCTACGCGGATACGTCCACTAAGCTCATTTGCTTTATTCATCACGGCTGGTGTAGCGCGTGAGTTTGTACGTTGTGCTGAATATACAGTAGCCATTTTCTAGTCTCCTTCTTATTCGCTACACGCGATTTCGACGACTTTGGCCTCTTCCATACGTGTCGCACCTACTGATTGACAGTAGTAAACTTGCGTTGCGTATGATTTGTCTGCACGTTCATCAATGCGTGCCGCAGGCTCTTTGCCGATTGCACACTTGATACCGTCTCCAGCAAACGCGATAACCTGGCGGTCACCTGATCCGTCTGTTGTTAGACGGTTGCTTACGTGGAACTGGAAGCCAACGAATGTATTGATTTCACCCATCGCCAACGCTTTTACAGTGTTGTAGTCGCTAGATGTTACAGTCGTGTTGTTCAACAAGTCAGAGATTTGCTTTGGCGCACAAACGATGTGACGAGCGATTGACGGATCAACGTTGCCCTCGTCCAAGATTTGCTTTGCCTCAACCAACTTCGCAATTGTCAAACCAGATGATGCAACTGCAATTTTCTGACCTGATGGAAGTGTTGTTGATGTTGAGCCATCTTTACCTGTGTACGCTGTACCTAGAGCAGCAGCAATGATGACATCATCCATTGCGCGACCCATAGCAGCAGCAGCAGCACGGCTGTATGTTGATGTCGGATCTGCAAGCAAACGCACTTTATCTTGATCGTCAATCAAGTCTGCGTACTCGTAATCAGACATAGTAACCATGCGGCGTGAATGTGGTGTATCCACAATCGGTGTGTCCGCGTGGCGTGATGTGCGTAGGACAGCAGCCGCTGAACCCACTTGGTCAAAGAAAGCTTTCTCGCCATTCACGCTTTCCACATCAACTGCGTTACGCAGCAACGACCCCATTTGTTGCGACAGCAACTGGACGTTTGCGGAAAACTGATTGACAAAAGCTGTAGTAATTTGAGTAGACATTCCGTCATCTCCTACTTTTGTTCAGTTTTAAGGTTACTGCGCTTGGTTGTCCCTTGCGGGGCCGTGCTACTGCTTAGGGCAGCTACTCCGCTTGTGTACAAGCTTAACGCGGGCCTTGTGGTTATCCGCTACAAGTATTCTCGAAGTCGCAAAACCTCTTCGACAATTCTATCCTTGTTAGGATGAGTTTTATCCCAATATGGGCTATTTGGCAATGTTAATTCATCAATCTGCCTCTGAGCCTCTTGAGGTGTCATGATCATTTCAGTCGGCTCACCCACCAATTTGTCCTCGCCAATCTGCTCTCCAAGAGTAGCAAACATGCGCACAACATCAGGATGATCGCCAAGCAAACGCCCATCAGCCAGCTCAATTTCGTCAAACAGTTCAGTGCCGCCCAAAAACGTCCGAGCTGCACTTTGCGCCAACTGTAGCTTCTGCTCAAACGCACGCCCAAACTCTTGCTGCAACTCAGCAATGCTTTGCTCTTGTGCGCCCTGTATTTTGCTTTCTTCTGCCGCTCTAGCCGCCGCAGTCTGATCGCCGTAGTATTCCATGATAGCGTTTGCCTGCTGATTTGTTAAGCCAGCCTCATAGGCACGCTGTTTAAACCCGATGATTACTTCGTCACCAACGCCATCAATACCTTGCAACTCATAAGCGCCAGCCTCAGTCGGTGCGCCTAATCTTGTATACACTTCGCGCCACTCATCAGGCGTTGCGTGCTTCCCAGGTATCGCAACCTTGTCTGCGCCAATCATACGCTGCGCATGCACATAACTCTTTGCCAGTGACCCTGGGTCAGTAAAGTTGCGCAAGCTCGGCTCATTGCGCAAATCGTCTGGTAAACTTTCTAAAAAGCTGGCTGGAGCCGCCTCTGCTGCCACAGCTTCTTGAGATCCTGTATCTTGGATTGCCTCGTCGCTCATCGTTTTTCCTTCTCTTCGGACAACATCCTGACGATCAGCAGCACAGCTGCGCGTTGCCCTTCATTAAATGCAGTTTCATAAGGATCGCCAGAAAATGTGGTTGCCTCAAAACCAAATCTAGTCTTGAGATCACTAAGCACCTTACCGCCGTCTTCCGTATTAAACGTGCGGCGGTAGGCTAACTTTAGCTCTTCTATCTGCTTCATATCAGACCAGCCTCGCTGGCTGCCTCAATAACAGGAACAGCCTCACTCGCCGTCTGCACCAGCTGCTGCTGCTCAGCCTGCTGCTGCGCCTGAGCTTGCTGCTCGGCCTGCTGACGGCGCATGCGGTTCACTTCGTCTTGGCTCTTAATCACACGCGCAGGCATACCAGTTACCTCAACGAGATACTGCACAAGCTTATCGTCATCCAAGTAATCCATGACAGGCGCAACCTGACTAACTTGCAGCATGATCTCAAAACCACGCAGCATAGACTGCAAGTCAGTTAGCTTCTGCGCCTTGGCAAGAGGCGAAACATACTCTATGTCAATGTCCTGACCTTGAAGCTCCTCGGGCGGTGCTGGGAGAAGGCCCGCCCGAAGGAGCAATGCAAAGGAACGAGAAATAAGCGGTTGGAGCAGTTCTGCTTGAAGACGACCAAGGACAGGCCCAAGCAGTCGCATTTTCTCTTCATTCCTCTGCAATACTTCTGTTGCTGTCATTGTTTGGCTTTGCCCCAACAACAGCTGATCAACATAAAACGCCTGACGGATCGCATTACGGCGCTGCTCTTCCATATTCAGCCCTAATGGATTGTTTGCGCCAATGTTTAACGGCTCCAAACGATCACGCGTCCCAGAACGATAAAAGTTTAACGACCCCGGCGTTGTTCTAATCGGCAAAACAAATCCATCGTCTGGTGCCATCAAAGGCGGGTCAATCTGCTTCTGCGCAGCCTTGATTGTCGTCTCCGACATTTTGTTAAGCATCTTAACATCAGGCAGGGCAGTCATGGCAGGCGCACGCCCATAATTGCTTACGCTATCCTTGACAAAGCGCGGCACCATAAAGGGAAACTCATCAAAGCCACCCTCTGAGAGCAACGCTAAGCCGTCTGCAAGGTAGTAAACGGATGCGACAGGCTTGTCCTTAGCCAGTGGCCCTCTCGCCTCTCCACGCGGGAATACAGCGTGTATGACCTCATGTTCTTTGTAAGGATCGTTTTTAACGTCCTTCTCAACAACAGCAGGCATCTTATCTTCGCCGAACTGCATCGCAATCGCACGCGCAGACAGCTTAAACTTACGATACACTGTATCAACACGACCGTTTGGGTCTTCGCTAATGCAAATCTCTGCAATGTGACGAGACGCAAACCGCAGCCCATCGCCTTCGCTGTCTACATAAAACGCAGCTGTGCCAAATACCACCAAGTCATAATACAGCTCATGAATCTCTTGCTGGAAGTTTGAGCGATTAAAATGCTGATACATTTGATCCATGCACAGCTCTAACCACTCATTCGCAGCATCATCACGCTGCAAGCCAGGATCACGATACCGCATCGAAAACCAAGGCGTGCTTGGCGATGTCAACATGCCATGCAGTGACGATGCCAACAACTCTACCGCATGAATAGCAGTCCCATCATAAATAAGCTCTGTGCGCTTGTCACCCTGAGTACGCTTCTTAACAATATCTGCCTTACGTGGCAGCATGTAATCCGCAAGCTCTTGCCAATGCTTTTCCCAGTTAGAACGCTGAGATTGTAAAGTGCGATAACGACGATCTAGCTGCGAAACTATTGGACTAACTTGTGCCATTACTTTTTCCCATATCCACTCATTATACTCGGCTTGCGTAGCTTCAAGCCCTCCATCGAACCGCCCATCGTGCGGCCCGCCATTCTCTGGCTCAACCGCTCTATTGGATCAACCGTAGCAACGCCTGTCATCTGAGCAGGCTGTGACGCATCGCGCCCCATAATCCCAGATATATTAGACGGTTTCTTTTTAATCAGCATAGCTTACCCCGCTAACAGCGAACGACGACGACGAAGGCTTCTATCTTCTTCTTCAACTTCTCCACCGCCAAGCAACCCCTGCGGCCCAGTTAAGATAGACGCGCGGCGGCCCTTTGTATAATACTCAACCGCCTTATCTTCAGCAGGCCCGACAGACTTAGCAGCCGCAGCCTCTTTCGCACCGCCAGCCGCAGATCCAGTTGCAACAGTTACAGGCGCAGGCGCAGGCGCAGGCGCAGGTGCTGGTGCTGGTGCTGGTGCTGGTTCAGGCTCGGGCGCAGGCTCAGGTTCGGGTTCGGGCTCGGGTTCAGGTTCTGGCTGCGCTACACTCGCAGCAGTCGCCAGCTCATCCGTAAACGATGACGTGTCTTGCTCAACATCACCAACAGTATCACCGCCAAACGCTGATGTCGCAGCAGATGTTACTTCATCTAAAGCTTCGCTGGCTTCTTCTGCGGCCTCTTCTGACTTGGCCTCAGCCTCTTCTAAATCTTGAGGCGCTTCCTCTTCTAACGTCTCGGCAGTCAAATCAGTATCAATTTCGCTAAGCTTTGCCTCAGCCTCTTCATCAGCGCCCTCTAAACGACCACCAAAACCGCCAGTAGGCTCTTGCTCTGGCTCTGGCTCTGGCTCTGGCTCTGGCTCAGGTGCAGGTGCAGGCTCTGGTGCTGGTTCTGGTTCTGGTTCTGGCTCAGGTTTAGGTGCAGGGCGGTCATCGTCATCGCTCTGCATAGTTGCGGCTCTTTCCTTTGAAGCCTCAGTGCGCTCTTGATAACTTTTAATGGCTTTTTCGCTATACCCTTGGTCACGCAGCGTTTGAGCCTGCTGTTCTTTACTTTGACCAAACGTAGATGTCCCCATCTTAATATCTGTAAGCAAACTAGAGCCAGTGCTTTTAATAGTTGGAGCCGTACCCTTGCCCGCGCTTCTCTTAGGCTTATCATCATTACCGCCGCCGCCGCCGCCACTATCCTTGGCTAAAGCAACAGTTTCCCAAAAATTTAAATGCCTAAAAACGCCAAACATACTAGCTCTCCAAACGATAATTTGCACCCACCATACTATATTTGCGCTTTTTCATCAAACTATCAAATGCAGCAGGGTTTATATCAGTGCTATAGCCTATCCTAATTTCCGATGCGCCCCTTTGTTTTGCCCAATGCTCAAAGCAATCTAAAAGACGCAATCCAATCCGTGTTCCTCTTTTTTCACGGACAACAAACCACGCAATGTCATTTGCAACAAGTTCTTCGCTAAAGTAATACTCTGAAATGTATCCAGCATACAATCCTAAAGGCCTACCATTATCAACAGCAATAAACACAACTTTATTTTCATCGTTTAAATACATCCCAAATGTATCAAGCAACTTATCTTTGCTAAATTTTAATTTTGAATACGAGCTTTCTTGATGCATCAATAACCCAAGCTGATGCACTAACCCAAAATCTCCCGAACCAGCTTGCCAATATTCAACCATCTTCACGCCGCAAATGGATCATAATTATTTTCCGCAAAGCGCTGAGGAGCCGACATCCGACCCCCATCTTCTCTCAACCCCACAGCAAAATACCGAAACGCATCAGCAGCGTGGCTACTCCAATCATGTACAGGATTTGCACGAAAATTTCTAGTCTTATCATTATACGCCCTATGATACTGCCGCAAACACTCCAACAACTGCTTGCACTTCTCACGGTCAAACCACAACCTCGGGATCAACATCTGAGCAGCATGTATCCCATCCTCCAAAGGCAACTTAGGCACAACTCGAAAATTTAACCCCAAATCCCAAGCCGTCTCCCGCCTAGACTTTCCAGACCCTAACTCCCGAACCTCAATGTCATGCGGAGCATTGTGCGTGCCATACAAATAACCACGCTCATTCAAAATCTGACAGTAATGCGGCAAACCCTGATTTCTATTCTCATAATAATCTATCACATGAACAGCACGACCAACAGTCTGCGTGAATAGTATACTTGTGCTATCTCCAACTCCGAGATCCCACCACGTATCTACCTTAACACCAGGATTATAAGGCACCTTGCTAATCTGACCAGCCTCGGCAATCTTCTCTAAATCAGCACCATAAATCGCACCCGGAACATTCGCATTCCAACTACACTCAAATTCCTGCATGTACTGATCGTGCGTCATCATCTGACGCGCAGCAGCCAATTCCTCTTCATCCAGCAAGCCTGTCTCACTCGCCTTGTACACAGCCGCCAGCCAATCATCGCTGCCAGTCGCCTGCTCATAATAATCATAAAACGCATTATGCCCCTTGGGAGTGCCGACGAATATGCAGAACCCCTTGCGATCCGACAACGCTGGCCTCAATACCTCAGGAAACACATTCTCAGGCATGTCAGCAACCTCGTCCATCACGCAGCCATCAAGATAAATACCGCGCAGGCTGTCAGGGTTTTCAGCGCCAAGCAGCGAGATCCTCGCACCTGTCGGCAAGTCACACCGCAATTCAGTCTCGTGAAACTTCACATTCGGTATGCCACCCGCAAAATGTTTTATATAATCCCAAGCTACGTTCTTCGCCTGACGATAGGTGGGTGCCATATAGGCATACCGGGGGTTCGACTTTCCAGAAAGCAACGCATGACGCAAGATATGATTAATAGCCCAGACCGTTTTGCCAAATCGACGATGGCAAACAACAACGCCCCAGCGCTTCTCCTGCATCTCATTATGCAAAGACATCTGCAACGGCCTTGGCTCATACGGTATCTCAATATGCGTCAATGCTCCACCACCTCCTCCTGATCTTCATATATCAGTATGCCGTGCTTCTCCAGAATAGCCTCATAAACATCAATAAGCAACACTGCGCATTCTAGCTGCTTTGAAACCGAGGAAGATATGAGGATGCCATCTCGTAAGGCGCTTAGGTGGTTCAGCAGTGCAAGCTGATCGGTTGTTAGGCTGTCAGACAAAACGTCTACTCCAGTCGGGTGATATACGTGTATACAACGGGCGGGCGTTTTGGCGGGGGTGGGGGTGCTGGGTTGCGCAAAATGCATGGCTTATCGGCAGTCGTATAACAGCTATTATGTTAAAACTTTTGTAAGCCCTTGTTATTGCTAAAGAAAATATCAAACCGAGCCATGCATTAAATGCAAACCACAAGATGTAGTGGTTGCCACCCCGCCGAAGCTGCCTGACCCGCCCCGATGTCGAGGCATCCCGACCGCCTACCTCACGCGCGTAGCTGTCAACGTCAGGATGTGTGATATACACATGATTTAGCATCAATGCTTTGTCGCTTGTTCGCTGTCGTCTTGCTCGTCATCAGGTATTGCATTGACCGCAACATCACCGCCAGCCCAACTGATTGTAAACGTCTGAGCCTGTGGCTGATCCTCTTTCTTGTCACGAACACCCCAAGGCATGTTGCGTGCTAGCGTCCACTTCAAGCTGTCAATCTCAAGTCTACGCCGCTGCACTTCCGCATTGGCTAGCCTGTTGTCCTCAAACTTCGGCAACGGATCTTGCGCCAACTTAATGATTTGGTCTGTGTGGTACTCACTCTGCATCACTCTGCCCCGACGATATATCTCGTACAGTTCATCGTCACGCAGCACAGCTTGCATCACGCCTTGATACGTTGGCATGCTATCCGACTTGAGTATATCCTTGAGTGTTTCGCCTACAGCCAGCCTGTCTGCAATCTTGTGCATCAGGTCTGCGTCAATCTTTACAGGTTTCTTTGCCATGTCTTACCTCAATTCTGCTAATAGGACTTTACCACAAAAAAGGCCCAGCGCAATGCTGGGCCAGTTCAGTGAGGCAGATTGCGCAGAAGGAAATGGGTAAAGCTCTGCGCCATCAGGTGCCACCACGTTATCACCAAGGTATCGGATCATCAAATGTTTTTCCCTTGATGTCGATCATTTCTGCTTCGGGGAATGATTGCTTGGCTGCCTTCTCTAGCTCACCCATCCAATGCTCCCGAAAGTATCTGTAAGCCAGCGCAACCTCACGCAGCGTCAACAGCTCCAACTCAGGCCGCTGCTTCTTTATCGTGCGCCACGATCTGCCGTCCTTCATAACGCCGAACAGCTTGCCATCTATCTCAACCTCCCACACATCCGTAGAGGCTCTCTGTGCGCCTATACGTTCTGCCTCAGCATCCATCGCTTGCAGACCTCTGATCACAACCTCACAGCGTTTCCTGCATTCCTCTACATCGCCCGCCTCAACTGCCGCATTCATCTTGGCCACAGCACTCCCATACTTTTGCGACATCGAGACACTGACCAATTCTGGCAGCACATCAATTCCCCACTTCTCGTCCATCTGGATTGCCAGCCTGTCAACTGGAGCCAGAGCATAGTCACACATGATTGCATCTTTGGACTGACTGCCATGCAATATGCGATCCGACTTCTTTTGTCTTTTATTCTGTTTCATCTGCTTCACCTCTTTTCCTACCAAATCTTCCACACCTTCCACACCTTGCCACCACACCCCACTTTACCCAAACCACCACCCCACCACACCTTGCATATGTATATGCAGGTGGTGTGGAAGGGTATTTCGTGGCTTTTCTTCCACACCTCCACACTTCATCCACACTTCGTAAAAACAAGGTGTGGAAGTGTGGCTAGCAAGTTTTATCATCCTGTACACTCCCCATCATCTGCCTGACAAAGGAATGCTTCGTCATCAAAAATCCAGTCGCCTTGGCGGCTGACAAAACTGCCGAGCTGTTGGTAGCTTCTCGTCTTATGAAAGGTTCCATTCGCCGCGGCTTCTTGGTCAGCCCACCATTGCATTCTGTCTGGCTGCTCACGCCACATGGCGGCTAGTGTTGCCTCTGACTTTAGAAAGCATCCATCACAGTTCCCGCCGCCTTTCATCACGCGCAGATCAAACTGCTGCGACTGCCAAAACTTGTTTACGTCCTGCACAGACACTTGCGCATCGTTCAGCGGAAACCAGTTTGTCCACCGTTTGTCTTTTGACGGCCTCACTCTGTGTGCTTCGTCTGCTCGGATGCCGACTGTGTTCGTCCAGTGCTTCCAACCTTGGCTGACGAGGTAGCGTTTGATTGTCAGCACTTTCATTTCTTGAGTGCAATATCTTTGCGCTTGATTTGGTAGATACTTTGACTTGGTTGCTATGACTTGCTCAAACGGCTCACCGTTTCTGGCTGCTGAGTTATGACTGACCACCTGAAACTTTGGCTTTGCCTTTATGTACTCCAACCAAGTGATCGGCACATTCCACCTGTCTGAGCATTCTTGCACAAAGTCGAGCGTTTCAGGCATTTCCCTGCCAGTGTTTGCGAATGTGACCTTTGCGTTGTCTGGCAGACCGCCGTTTGCTTCTAGGATTTGGTGCAGCATGTAGCCGCTTGTTCTACCGCCTGAGAAGCTGATAAGTGTATTGCCTTCTGGCAGCTTGTAATGATTAGATTTCGTCATGGTTCACCCATTCACCGACGATCACGCAAGGCGTGTCGCCACCTTTTCTCTTGTTCGGCAGCTTCACAACCTGAAGGCTGCCAGAGCTGATCCACTGCTTGATGATTGCCTTCGCCTTCGCCTTCTGGTTCGGCTTGCTCAGATCAAGGTCTAATTCCTCTGCGACAGCTTTCCCAACCCAGTTGTCTGCCTGCACATTGGCTCGGTATGCGTTGTCTGCTTCCTCTGCCTTACCGATTGTGCGCTGCACATTGTAGAGGTTCTTTGTTGTCACGCCGTCAAATAAGTCTGGCAGCTTAAACTCCGTGGCAACCCCGATATGCTCACCGTTGGCGATCTCCACTGACTGCATGCGCCTGTAGACTGCCTTGTCCGATGGCGGTGCTAGGTTTGCCTTGCCGTCGTCTACACGAAAGATGCCGAGTGCTTCGTGTTCGTCTACACCGAGCGCCATTGCGTCTTCTGGAGTTATTCTGTTGATGACCCTGGCTGCTCGGGCTGCTCCAATTAGGCTGCCAGCTCCGCGCACACTGTCAATCGTTGCATCATCACCGTTGCCTTTTCTGATGTGGTGTACGAGCTGGACTGAGCTGTTTGTGTCTCTTGCAAGCTTTCTGAGCATTGCCACGACTGCTTGGATGCTTCCATTGTTGTTTTCGTTGACAAGGTGTGCGCTGACGAACGGATCGAGGATGACTGCACCGATTTTGTTTTCTCTGACCTTACGAGTGATGTGCGCAAGCATGTTGTCGTTTGTAATCAGTCCGTCCCTGCCTTCTGCCGCCAGCGTGAGCTGCATGGTGTCCTCGCCATCCATAAACAGTCGGCCTTTGATGTCGTCTGGCGTTAGTCCATAATGCTGCATGGCTGCGATTGTGCGCATCTGCATTTCGCTGATTGGGTCTTCTAGGTTGATGATCCAGACGTTTTCTTGCTGCTTGACTGCCGTGCCGAGGAGCGGCTTACCTGTCGCAATCGCTAGTGCTTCCACAATGATTGCACTTGTTTTACCTATGCCTCCTGCCGAGGCTGTCACACTGATGTACTTCTTGATGTAGTCGTAGCCGTAGACCCACTCCCTGCGGGGCAGCGTGAGCGCGTTGAACATATTGTAAGGCGTGGGCCATGATTGCATTGCACCTTCGTCATCTGCATTACTTATGGCTTGGTTCTGCTGCTCCATGCGCTCCTGAACTGGATCTGGCGGCGGTGTCCATCCTTTGTTTCTGGCACCGTCTATTGCCTTCTGCACTTCATTGCGTGTGTCGTCTACTGTGTAGCCTGCCAGGGTAAAGCTATCCGTTATGGCGTGGATCTCTTCGTCTGACAGCCCTTTGGTGACGTATGAGCCGACAAGGCGCACCATGTTTAGGTGCCAATCGTCCCCTGCTAGTACGTTCTGCACTGCCAGTTGCCGATCCATTGCTTGCTGCCCGAGGTCTATGCTGATTGTGCTAGCTGCCTGTGCTTTTAGCTTTGGGAATGCTCTTGTCAGGCGTTCCATCGGCTGCGGATCACGATCCGTACTGAATTGCGTACGCATTGTAACCAGCTCTGGGACGTAGCCCTTGTCTTGTTTCTTTTTGTTGGGCCAAGAGACTGTGCCTGCCACGCGCATGATCCTGCTTGGATTGATGACTGCCGGGTCTGTCTGAAGGCTGGCGGCGATTGACTTCTGGACTTCGCGCCATGCGTCTAGGTTTTTTACTGGCTCTTCTAGCTGCCAGTATGCGTGGCCTCTTGCGAAGGGTGTTGTGCCTGTCTTTACTGACATTGTGAATTTCGGGCCAGCAAATGACATAATGTTTTCCATCGCGCCCTTTGTGTCTGCATCTGCGAAGCAGTAGAAGGCTGCCAGAATGTCTGTGTCCTTGGCGGCTTTGCCTGCCGGGATTGGCACGATTGGATCAATTGGATTGATGCACATGTAGATGTTTGCCTTGGACTTATTCATGGCCTCGGCGTGTTCAACTGCTTCGTCTATTTGATCTAGCCTAAAACGTGATGCATTTGTTGATCCACTTGTTGAGATTGAACGTATCTCTAATAAAGGCTGCCCAACCTCATTCCAATTCTCTGTGATTTGTGATATGAACTGCTTAATGATGTCGGACTTGGGAGCCATTTCCATTTTGTTTTCCATTTCCTGTTTCATTTTTTTCTCCCTGTTGGACTTCCCCGGCGAATGAACCGCCGGGGATTTTTTCTTAGAACTCCATGTCATCATCTGCGGCTGCTGGTGCAGGCGCGGGAGCGGGAGTTGGCTCTGTGGCAATACCTGCCGCAGCGCCTTCCTTCAGGCAGTCGGGCTTGTCCACCCACTTGACGACTTCAAAGATCGGGTAGCATGTGGAGCCTTTTGTAAATTTAAGCTCCTTTGCTTCCTTCATTTTGATAAGCGGCATTTGACCTGCTGCTGGCTGCTCGGTCAGCATAGGTGCGAGGTCTGCCAGAGCTGACCACACGCCTGCGCCTGCTTGTTCCCACATGGCAACCTTACCGCCGCCTATGGCGCACTTGACTGAGAAGCCTTTCTTGTAGTCGTCGCCAGGTTTCTGCATCATCTGGTTGACGTTTGGGTTCCACTTCCATTCTGGAGCCACGCCTGCCATGCCTTCTGATCTTTGCCAGCCTGTCTTGAGGCTGTCGAGATCAATGACGAAACCTTTTGTTTGGGCTTCTTCGTACTCGCTCTTTGACGATCCTTCGCGCAAGAAGAATTGCTTTGCACGAACTGCTCCGTCCTGCGTGCCTCTTGCTGACCATCCGAGGAATACGTTGATGCCATCGCCGCCGTTGTTGCCTAAATCAATTTGAAACATTGTTGTGTCCTTTCACTTTGCTTCGTTGTTGACATTGTTGTGCTGCTTTAACCCGCGCAGCTTGGGATCACTCAATTAAGTCGAAGTCTTCGTCATCATCATCTTCATGCATCTCAAAGTTACTATCTAAGATCACATCATTGATTAACTTCTTCACTGGATACCAGCCTTCCTTTGCTGGGCCAGGCGTGTATTCGATGTGTGCTTTGAGTTTATGGGGCCAAAAGTTAATAACTGATTGACCAATCTTACACTGCACTTGCCAAGGCGCTTGTTCATAGTTTGGAAAATAAAAATTAATGCCACGTTTTTCTTTAAACCATATGAACATGTCATTCATAAGGTAACAGGAAACCAAGTCATCTTGATCCATTTCCTTCCAAGTAATTGATGCCTTGTAGTTATATTCCATAAAGCTCCTCCCTAATTGCTTCTCCACCGTTCCAGTAGAATGAGTTGGGGTTGACCGGGATGACATCTCTGATGTCTGCCGCGCTGCCAGCCCGCAGAAACTTTTCCATGCGGCTGATCTGCTTCTTTGCTTTTGCGAGCAGCTCAGTCGGATCGCCGTCTTCTAGCATGTTTGTTTTCTTTGGCGTGACGTATAGGAACTTGACGATCTGATTGCCTCTGGCCTTCTGATAGATCGCGCGTTGGAGCTGATGCTCTGCCGACATTGTGCTTGGCATACGGCCTGTTGTTTTGAGATCAACAACCAGACCATGCTCGGGAAACACCAAGTCAAGGTATCCAATGACAGGGATTTCGTAATCATCTGTCTTGGCTGTGATACTGATTTTCTGTTGACCCTCTTCTGGAAACTCTGGCTGCCCGAGATGCTCAAGCTCTCCGATTGCCAGCTCCATGCAGGGTTCAATCATGCTGCGCTCTTTGCTTGTCTTCTCATCGCCAATCGGAAAGAACTTATCAAACTTTTCTAGCGCCTGATCCAGTGCGCCTGCCTTGTGCAGCTTGCCTGTCAGCGCTGCCACAACTGCGTCCTCTGTGCAGATCCCACGCATTGCTGCGGCTGACATTGGCGTGCGCTTGCCGAACAGGTAGGAGGCAACCCAAACATCTGGCGCGTTTGTCCATAGGTTTATGGATGAGGCAGACAGGTGCTTGATGTTGTGCTTTTCAAATCCGTTCATAGCGCAAGCTTTCCATACAGTGCAAGCAGCGCAGCTTCTGCGCGTCCATCGTCTTTGGCGCGGCTGAAGAGACTTGCCTGCTTAGGAAACCTCTGGCTTGCCAGACTGCGTGATACGCCCTTATCACGGCTCAAGCCCAAGAAGGACTTCCACTTAGCTGGCGTGACGAGGTGCATTGGCACTTGGTGCGATGCGATTGCCATCTGCGTTGCGCCGTATGATTGCCCGAAACGAAACATGCTTGACACGCCTTGCCCGCGCATGGCTGCCACTTGCTCGATGACGGCAATGTGCTGCTCATCGTCTTCGGGTTTTAAAATTTTGTGTAGCTCGTATAGGTTTAGTTCTGTTTTACCTTTTGCATTTTTGTACACTGGCATGTCGAACACTTGAATGTGATTTTCTTTAGGCCAGTAGAATGCAACAGCCCCGGTGAAGCCCGGATCTACCCCAATGTAAATCATGCTGCGTGCGCCTTTATGTAGATGCCGTTCGCTTTAAGATAAAAGGCCAACGCCTCTTCGGTTAGATCGCGCAATGACTGCGTGTTGTTTTGCATTTGGTTGCGCTGCTTTTGCAATGCCTTCATGGCCTCAGCCAGCTCGGGCTTTATGCGATGGTTCCACTGTGCTTTGTTCTCTTTCATTTTAACCCCAAGGTTGCTAGTATGTTTTAAGATATAATGCTAGCAACTTTTTATTGCAATAGATAATTTTTTGCTAGCAGATGTATTGACAATTTGCTAGCAAGTCCTTACATAAGATTTGTAAAGCAAGAAAGGAAATGGAAATGGAAACTTTTAAAGCATATGTCGCGGCGATCATTGCTACTATTGTTGCAGTCTTTGGCCCCTTCGTATTCACATTTGCAGTAGCATCGTTTGCTCCAATCTTGGGCGGCCCTGCATTGGTCATCGGCTTGGTTGCCATCCCAGCGTTGAGCTTCATGGCATTAGATTGGACGGCGTAATGTAACCCAGTAACCTAGTCGATTTTATCAAAGCGCTACACAACGTTGATGTTGTGTGGCGACCCGAAGCACCAGAAGAGGAACCACCGTTTTGAAAACAGCAGACGAATTGAAAAGAGACATCGCATCCGAGGAGCGGTTCATCACCAAGCAACGCGAGAAGATGGATCGCATGCGCAGCCTAGAAGTAGGCGTTAGATCAGGTGACATCAGCACTGATCTCGCAATGTTTCAAATATCAATCAACAACGCGGAAGCCCGCATATCAATAATGAAAAAAGAATTGGAGAACATGAAGCATGGTTAATACAGTTAGTGTTGAACGGCGCAATAGCATTAACATGGATAACGT
>Ga0208427_1000183_pt1 | contig 27315 bp, 30 predicted proteins | sample DEB08_DNA_FD_184532 | JGI IMG/M metagenome (GOLD analysis project Ga0208427, IMG submission 184532) | Aqueous microbial communities from the Delaware River and Bay under freshwater to marine salinity gradient to study organic matter... | ecosystem: Environmental > Aquatic > Marine > Coastal ...
TTTGTGGTTGATAATTTTTAATAATTTCACAAACTTTATCAAATGATTTTCTATCCATTATATGTATTCTCTCATATGTTTCCACGCCTCGCCTGAACTTAATTCTTCAAAGTTCCAATGACACATACTAAGTTTTTGCAACCATAAATCTCTATCAAACGTGTCTGGTTTTTCAATATTTCCAAAGTCTGTATTTGCAACATCTTTTGCTTGACAATCATCAGGATCAGCAACAAAAATAGGAACTCCTTCAATAGCACTTGCTACCGCCGGACTTGAATTGTAAACAACTGTACACCAAGCATTACGCAAATCATCTTGCAAACTTTTGTTTAAATGATCGCTCATATAAACATCACGCAGTCCGTGTAACTTAAATGCACGTTCTTTAGGATTAAGATATTTTCCTGCACGTCTATCACCTGGGTGTCCTCTAACAATAATAGGACGATCGCTTACCTTTCGAATTTTAGTAATAACTTCTCTTGCCCAATCTTGGTTATCTAATCCCTTCATGCTCCAACCGCCATTGCGTTGTAAACAAATAAGAATGTGTGATCCATTTGTACGCCAAGGCTTAGGGTGTATGCCAAGTTCAATTCTTAACTTGTTAAATCTACTAGGATCGGGATTATCCCAAAAATAATTTCCTGTAGTAGGAAATACACCGTCCATTGAATAACGAAGATAACGTTTTGAATTTGTTTTATCTAGATACAAAAATAAATTGCTATCAACAATAATAGTATGCTTACCATTACGTGTTTGTTCATCAAATACTTTTTTACGCAATAATAAGTGTGGTGTATTTGGAGAGTCTTCGTGTACATATCCTTGTAACACTGCTACATCTGATAGACTCCACTCGTTACCCTCATAGGCTATTCCTACATCTCCATTAAGGTTTACTCCCTGTACAAATCTCTTTAATACTTCAGGTTTCTCAGGATTTTTATTGTTAGCAGGAATGCCCTTTAGGTAACTAATTACTTTCATTGGCTTTTACTTCTGCTAATACTTTTTCAATCGACGGCAACAAATGCCTCCAGCATACACCGTTTTCCATTTCTTCAGGAGTCCATTGACAATATGCTAGATTATGCAACCATTGTAAAACTTCTTCGTTGTTTGCCAAATTTAGATTTTCAATATTTTTTAATTTAGTTTCTGCTACATTCCAAGCAAAGTTGCCTTCGTCACATGCAATAACAGGATATCCGTTAAGCACAGCATCAATTGATAAACCACTTGAATAAGCAACAACACAATAAGCATCTTTTAAATGCTCTTCCCACGGAATGTCACGACCATTAACAAAAGTTACATTTGAAAAATTAGCAAAAGCAAATTCTTTAAATAGGTCTTCATGGTTACCCATACCTTTTTCACTTACACCAGGGTGTGTTCTAATTTCAATAGGACGATCTGTGTATTCGCGTAAGGTTTTTACCGTATCTACGCACCATTCATTAATATTTAAGTTTCTTAAACTTGCATCACCTGCTAGTTGTAATGCAATAATAATCTTGTCTCCTAGTTCTTTCTCAGTTTTCCAACCTTTATAAATTAATCCTAATTCGTTAAATCTATCTCCTGGACGATTAACATTGTCTCCCCAAAAAGCATCACGATTTAGAAAGCCATTAACACCCACCCTGTAGTGTGTGTTTTTTTCAAACATCTGTCGTCCGAGTAACGGGGTTTCAATAACAACAAAACATTTAGAATTCTTTTTAATGCTAGTTCTTGTAAGATGCCATGTACGTGTTCGTTCAGGTTTCCAACTTCCTAAGAATACGGCAACATCACAAGGACGATATTCCTCATCATATTCGTACTGTAGTCCACGCTTAATGCCCATTTCTTTTTCTAGGTTTTTGCGTTCTTTTCTTTCTTCTTTTGATAATTTACCATTTGCAGTTTTGTCAGCATAATCAATACCATCATACATTTGACGTAACACTTCTCTTTCCGAGTTGTGTCCTGCACTATTCATAAAAACTTTAACTAGCATTTAATATTCTCCGTGCTGTACCATCATTTAGTTCTTGTATATGAAACTGACCATATGCTAAATGGCAGGCCCATTTATATACCAAATCACTATCTGGATAGTACGGTTGTTCTATTTTAGTTATGTCAGATAGCGACACCGGGGACGCCGCATTGGGTGCTAATCCAAATGCAGGTACTCCATATAATACTGCTTCGGTTGCCGCAATGCTTTGAAGAGTTACAACAGCATGAGCATTATCTAATTCTTCATAAATTGTTTTAACAATGCGTGTAGGACGATCTGCTTTTTCACGTACAACAATAGGACGATCTGTGTGTTGCTTTAATGTGCTAATTGTTTCTTCACGCCATTGTTCCATATCAATACCGTAGAACTTTGCTGGTTTTTCGCTTGGCATAACAACAAGAATGTTGCGGCCGTCTTTCTTCCATTTTGGAATTGTATATTTTAATGAGTCCCATCTATCGCTAGGTCTGTCAATAATATCACCATGTTGAAGATCGTTCTTTACAATTCTATGAAACCATTTCCATCCGTTTGGATTAATTGGTGACTTATAGTTACCCAAATACCCACTATCCATATAGTAAAAATCACGTTTGTCTTCCCAGCACTGTTTCATAATTTTATGTTTGAGTATTCCACGTAACACAATAGGTTCTGGTGCAGTTGCATTGTAATCAAACTCTTTGTCTGAAGTTGGCATAGTATTACTACCATTTGCAAACATATTGACGTATTCGTCTGTTCCGTTTTTACTTAAAAATATCATGATAGTATATACGCTAAATGTCTTACTTTGTGACCAATGTCTTGTTCTAATGGAATAGCGCCAATTTCATCACAAAATTTTCTAACAGGTTCTAAGTTATAATCATCAAAGAAAATTAATTTACTTCCTTTAACCTTTTCGTAATCGTGCTTTACCGTTTCGTAACTGTGGCCTCCATCTATAAAAACAAAATCAAACGTTCTTTTTTCGAGTGTATCTTGTGTAAAGCCTTTGTGAATTTCAAACGTAAATTTTTTATTTTTATATTGATAAAATGTAGGGCGATGAGGATTGCAATCACGTTTAATTTTATCTAAAGCAAGTTGTGTGCGAACATAATTTCCGTGTCCTTTACCGTTTATTTCTTTAATGTCATTTTCTCTTGTTGCTAAATCAAATAAATCATATCCAGCAAAGTGTAATTCGTCTGTATATTGTAATGCATACCTACATAGGTGTAAACTAGTTTTACCTCTATAGCATCCTATTTCACAAATACTTTTAGGTTTAATATAATCAATACCTGCATAGAAAAAAGGAAATCTCCATCCTGTTTCTCCTTTTACGTTTTTTGGCCAATCTATCATTTTTTCCAAGTCCTAAATGTGTTGTCTAATTCTTTTAACTTACCGTGCTTTTTGTTTTTCTTTTCTGCTTTTTCTAAGTCTTTGCGTTCAGCACCTGATTTAATTTTTTCAATGTATTTGTCCATCTTGGGATCTTTCTTTCTAGCACCTTTAAAGTGTCTAAAGTATTTGCCAAGTATAGTTTCTTTAAGTGGACTATGTGCTGTACGTTGTGGGTGAAAGTCAATATTACGTACACCATTTTTAAGAGCATCCATAACACAGTCAGCAAATACGTATGCATCATTTGGTTTAGGAAAGCGTTCTCTATTGTCTACTTCGCGTGAAATGTAAATATCTTCGTATCTATTAACAAACGTATCAGCATAAGCGTGTCTACGATTAAACCAATAAACACCTGTATCTGCGTGTTGTACATTTGAACCTCGCCACTTGCCTTTGTTCATTGTAACACCCATGTATGCCGCGATATGATCTTCAGGAAGAATACTATCTAACCATGCTTCTGTAACAGGGCGATATGTTACACTGTCAGCATCTAAGTAGATAATTTGATCAACATCAAGTGTACGACAAGCATGAACCCAAGCAAATGCTTTATATGCAAATCCTCTACTAAAGTGTGTTCCTATGTATTTTAAATAGTTTTCTAATTCAGGATTACAAGCCTCATATACATCGATTTCTCGTAGATTTTCAGCCTGTACTGGTAACTTCATATCTTCTGTATAACAATACAAAGGAACGGTTTTAGGCCAAAACTCTAAATATGTTTCAACCATTTTGTTTGCTAGTTGATCATAATAGTCTTGATTAAATGTTGTAATACAAGCAAATGTTTTCATTGTTATTCCTTAAACATTAATGGTTTTAAGTGAGCCCAAGACTCTCCTGTTTTATTTTCTTTCCTATTCCACTGTGTATACGCAACATCATATTTCCATTGTGTAATATCAATATCATAGTTTAATTTTTCAATTTGACTTATATCTTTATGTGCTACAGGCCAAATCATACTACCGTTATCAAAAGCAAATGTAGGTATTCCTTCACATATTGCTTCTACAGCACTAAGGCTGTTATATGTAATTACACAATATGCGTTCTGAAGGTCTCGATCAAGGCCTTCGCCTCCTTGTATTCCACCGTCGGTTAAATTAGTACTAATTTCAATGTTTAATTTAGAGTGTTTGTTTAATTTTTTACACATGCCTATACCATGTCTTAGGTTGCGTGGATGTGGACGAACTATGATTTTTCTATCACTATATTTTCTAATATCGTGTACAATTTTTTCAACCCAATCATAAAATGATTCATATTCTTTGTACATCTCTGATAAACTACTGTCACCTTCTTTTTGACCCATAATTAATATATGATCTCCAGGACTATTCCATTCTTTAAAGACTATTTCTGTTTCTTTTTGAAATTTATTCCATCTATCTGAAGAAGATTTTTCATTACCAAATATACCATCTGACCATTTATAACTATACCAGCCTAATCTTGTCCATGCGGGATATTTTCTAAACACAGGAGATTCTAAAACTAAAAAAGGTTTATTAGAATCAAGAATGTACTGATATGCACTAGCACGTTCTTGTTGTTTGTAAAATTTTGGCTTTAATAGATTTGTTTGAACGAAGCAATCAGCATCGAGAGCATCTTTTCCAAAGTCAACTAACTTATAAAGATCACCGTGTCTTTTAAAACCAACTTCTAATGCCGATGTTGCTTTTATAGATCCTCTAATTCCTACAATGCTGACCATTTTGTGCCTGTTTGGTTTGCTGTGGCAATCCAAAGGTCAGCATAATCAACATCTTGACAATTTTTAAACCACGGGCCGCCTTCAGTAAAATGTATTGCTTTAGGTTTTCCATCTTGTGGTTCTTTATACCAACCTTCTAGCCAATTCCATTCGTGACTGATTTGCCCAATTTCCTCGTCTTTGAGCCAACTAAACCGATGCATGAATTTTCCTGTTTCGTTATTAACCATTGAAGGAATCACTTGTCGATTGCTAGGATGCTCGCAGTTCCATAGCACCATTGAACTCCAATTTTTTCTTGGATACAGCGATTGTGTTTTACCATCCATCTTCGTTCCTTCTTTAGGAGTATAGTCATGATGCACACACATTACTGCATACTTGTCGTCTCTTTGTGCAAACAATTTATCAACATCGTCGAGCCATAAAAAATCACAATCACAGAACAATGCCCAGCCTTTGTAGTCTTGTAGATAAGGAATTAAAAATCTAGTAAATGTAAATTCTGTTGATCCTAATGTATCAACGGGTCTATCGTAGATGCCTTTTCTTTTAAGTTCATTGAGTTTTAAATATTTTATTTGAATTTGTTCTTCTGTGGTATGACGCAAACTGTGTTCGCAAACATCACTAGCGATTTTTTCTCTGGAATCATAACCAATATATACGGTGTTCATTATTCTTGTTGTCCTTCCTTGCCGTAGTCGTCGTCTACACCAATACGCATGATGTCTGATTCTACGCATTCTTCTCCGTGTTGTACTTCTAGTATATGGCAAGGTTTGTCATAAGGATTTACGCCTTGATGCCATACTTCTTTACCAATGTCATAACCTATTCCTAGATTATTTAAAATTTTTTCATCGGGTACATTATTTAATATAGTAAGGACTTTGCATTTACCTTTAAGCACATACCACATTTCTGCACGTTTACTATGCTTTTGCATCGATAACTGTTTACCTGGCTCAATAACTAATTCTTTAACCTTAATTTCTTTGCCAATAGTATACAAGTCTCTATACCAACCCCACGGACGAACAACTTTAGGGTTTTTAAATTCATCTAATATCCAACTGCTTGAATTCTTTTTATCATCGCCACCTACCCCAAATTTAAATTCTACTTGAGGATCATCACCATACATTACCAGTTCTGGAATATTTTTAACACTGCGATCGCCGCCGTTAGCAAAGATAATTTTGCAATCATTACCAAATAATTCTTTGCATTTAAAGATTGCACCGCCTGCACCGTCGTCACTATCATCAAAATCAATAGCACCACTAACCATACGCAAACTAGTTACAATAGCAACACGTTCCGAAAATGGCATAAAAGGTTTACCCTTCTTACGGGTAAGCCAAGCGTCTGAATTAAGGCCTACTATTAATTCGTCGCCGAGTTTTGCCGCGGCTTCAAAGTAGGCAATGTGTCCTGAATGTAGTGGATCAAAGCCACCTGTTACCAATACGATTGTTTTCATACTAGTATTTATATGCGTAGTTAATAGGAGATAAAAATTAAGAGTGTAACTGTATTTCTGATAATTTAAATTTTGGTTCTTCTAAAATTGTATGAATAATATTACAATTATGTTGAATATTTTTCCGTAATGAAAAAATAAGTCTTGTATTTTTATGCATATGTTTACTAATTAAATCCAAATATGTATCTATAGGATAATGGAATCCGCAAGAAAGATAAGAGCATATCACATCAAATTTTTCATTACTTTCATATTGTTTTATATCATGTAACGAATAATTCTTTAAATGTACACTTTGAAAATACTCGTCTAAAGTTTCTAAATTAGTATAAAATTTAAAATTGTTATGGTCACCCCATCCACTCCTACGACCATCAGTTTCATTACTATCTAATAATGTTAGTTGTGTGTTATATTTTTTATTAAATGCAATAGATTCGTATGCTATTCCGCATCCTATGTCTAGTATATTTTTTGGTTCAAAATTTAAATATTGATCTATAACTTCGAACTGTTTTTGTTTTTCTTGGCGATAGTCTGATTTAAGCCAACGAGAAATCCAACTCATTTTTGAAACTTTGTTTTGTTATACACCCGTTGCCAATATTCTTCATCACAATAATGTAAATTAGAACATGACTTAAAACGCTGATTGTATTGAGAATCTACAACACCAATAAAAATTTGTCTAGGCGGTCCAAGAGCAGGGGGTCCTGGATTTGTATAATAAACATCTTCGAATCCTGCATCTTTTAACCAACTATTATAACAAGCAGACGTAGCACCTGTCCAATTTGAAATAGGTCCAAGTTCTGATGTTCTATAAAATTTAGTTTCTGCTACTTCTTGATCTGGGTTATTAATGTCAACAAATGTTTCAAACATAAAAAAACCTTTACAAACTTTTCTCATATTGTCTATAGCAAGCAAAGGATGTCTTAAATGATACATTAATCCGTGTGCAAAAACAAAATCAAATTCTCCTTTTGCATCATATATACTTTCTTTTTTAACAACAACTTTACTGTTTAAATTACTATGATGAAAATCAAAGACTTTTCTTCCACCTCGAGATTGATTTAAATTATCTATCCATTCCCAATCTTTATTGTATCCCCAATCATAATCTTCACCTCGTTCTACATCACTGGCTTCTACATACTCTGCACCTTGCATTTCTGCCCAAAATGCCCACCAACCTTCGTCAGTTGCAATGTCTAAAACACGTTTGTTTGTAAAATCTAAATCAGTAATGTTTACATAATCAGTCCAAGTTTTAAAATCTTTTCTGGCATCATATGTCGTACCGTCTGGGTACGTTATTTTCATTCTAAATTTTTTTGGAGTATTAAATTGATGCATCTTCCATTCCTGCTACACGTAACTTAGTAATGTTAGTTATCTGCCATTGCTTTTGATCTAAGCCTTTCATGACTCCTAACCATTTGTTACGTAGCAGTGCAAACTCGTTGATAATTTTTTCAAAGTCAACAACGTCTGCCTCACCGTCGACGTATTTTTCTACGTCACGGCTGGATAATGCTCGTTGATAGTTTTCTAGATATTGTTTGAAGAACTTGCTTCTAGTTCTTCGTAATTCGATATTAAGGTATTCTAGAATTGCCTCAATTTCTTGCAACTGTCCAAAGCGTTCTTCGACAACACCCGGTAAAGATGCCGCGGATTTTTCTAGATTTCCAAACAATCTAGTTTGCTTACGTGCTTCTTCCAGTTCATTTTCGTACCATACGATTGCATCTGGAATGTTAGCAATATCTTGAGTAACTCTAGAATACCAATTAATCATTTAGTCCCAATCTTCGTCATCGCTGGAATAATCTTCTTCCCATTCGTCATCGTCAGAATTATATCCTTTTTTACCTTGAATGTCTTCTACCGCTTCTTGTAGATACGGGTCCTCACTTCCAACAGCATAAAGTGTATCTTCATCGACGCCGTTATCTTGGCACCATTTAACAAACTGCATTGCTAGTTGTTCTTTGTTAGCCTTTGGGACATACTCACTAAAGATATCCCAAAGGTCAATTAGTTGGTCTTCACTCATCTCCGTCACTTGATTTTTCCTCGTTAGTTGTACTAGCAGATTCATCCTCTACGGGCGTTTCTGCCTCTTCGTACTTATGCCTAATCTTGGAAAAGTCCTCCATAATGATTTCTAATTTTTCACCTGTCCAATCTTTACGATATTCTAGGATTTCTTCATTACGACTGTTGACAAATTTAAGTCTGTTACCTTGTTGTTTTAGAATTCCTTGTTTTTCAAACAAGTCTACTAAACCACTGTAAGGATCCATACCAGTTTCATATGGAATCTTAACTTGTACACCTTCAAAAGGTTTAGCGTAACGTGTTTTCATAACCTTACAAGCGGCTCTGATACCACGCACATCTGTTACCTTTTTACCATCTTCATCTTCTTTTAGTTTCAATTTTTTCATTGCTACTACAATTGATGAAGCGTACACAAAACCCTGTCCGCCGGAAATTTTATCATCCGGATCAAACATATCCTGTGAAGCGTATGTGTGGTTAGTACATACCATACCTACATTGTAACTACCAAACATGTTCACACAGTTACGTACAAGTGCTGTCAGTGCCTTAGGCTTACGACCCATGTCACCTTTCAAATCACCCTTACCAAACTGATCAACATCTGTTGGAGTTAACAACATACCAAGCGAGTCAATCACAAACAGTACCTTAGGTCTGTCTGCAGGATCTACAGTATCATAATCTGTTCTGTAATCCTTCATAAACTCACTAATAGTTTTTGCTACATCGTCGATCATACTCATCGACAAACGTAGAAGTTTATCTTCTGCTGTGTCAACACCTAGTGCTTTAAGCCACTTTTCATCAAGTGCGTTCTCTGAGTCAACTAGGACTACAAAGATGCCTTGATCTTGTGCCGCTTTCACAATGTTACCACTTGCAAAATAAGATTTACCTGCACCGGATTCGCCAGCAAACACCGTTACCTTACCTAAGGGGATTCCTTTGTGGAAGTCCCCAGAGATAAGATAGTTAAGTGCGTAATTGCCGGTCGAAACCCAGTCAGTAGGATCGTTAAAACCTACACCTAGGCCTGTAATGCTCTTGGTAAGATTCTTACGAAATTTACTAACGTCGAATGGTTTCGCCATGATTACTCCTTATTAAGATTGACGGTTGCGGATCATTGCTAAAATATCATTAGCACGTTCGCTACTTGGTTTATCTTCACTTGCACTTGCAGTAGTTGCCGCTGGAGCAGGTTGTGCTACAGTTTCTGCTACTGGTTCAGGTGCTGGAGTAGGAGCAGGTGTTGCCGCTGGTGCTGATGCACTCTTGTTCGGATCACCAGTTGGAGCACTCATGCCTGGAGCACGAAAGTACTGACCAAAACGCTCTGGATCATATGCTTCACCATTAACAGATGCTTCAAACATTTCTTGGATAACTTTAACTTCAACGTCCGAAGGTTTCTTAGGTAAAAAGTCGTTTAAGTTATACATTCCGTGTGCATCGATTGCCGCTTTCTCTTCATCAGTTAAAGCACGCTCTCTACGTGACCACTGTGAAGTTGAATAGTCTGCATATCCACCTTTAGATGTTTTCTTAATACGGAAGTCAACACCTCTTACAAAGTCTGTAGGAAGTTCTTCCATTTCAGGATCCATCAAAGCACCTTTAATGATTTGGAAAATTTGTGGACCAATAATAAAACGTCTAATTGGATTCTCTGGAGTTGAATCTTCACTAATTGGACTTTCAACTACAAAGCCTTGGAAAATATATGAACGTTTTTTCCAGTACTTACGACCTTGGTCTTCTAGTGCTGGATCTTTAAACCAACCACGTACTTCTTGTAGTACAGGGCATGATTCTCCATACATTTCCATACATGGAACGTTAACTGTCACTGGACGTGAATCAGTTTGTCCTTTGATTCCCGCAAAAGGAAGTTTGATCATTAAACGCTCTTTCCAAAAGAAAGTTGCATTTGGATCAGAGTCTGGCAAGAATCGAAGCACTGCTTCAGTTCCTTCTGCCATATTCCAATGTGGGTAAATTGCGTTATCGCCGCCGCTTGATTGAGTGTTGCCACCCGTTTTGTTTTCTTGTTCGCGTAATTTTGCACGAATTTCTGCTAATGTTGCCATAATTTAAGCCTCCTATGTTTTGCCTTTATGTGCCTGTTGTAGATAGTTTCTAACAACATATCTACTATTATATTTAGTTTTCCTCTAAAGGTCAACTAAAATTTCTGAATTTATTTAAGTAATTTTGCCAATTTGTCTTTGATGTAGTCTAATTCTTCGTTTGTTCTCATTAACGCTTTTTCTACACTAGGGTGTTTGGACAATCCTTTAGCAATCTTTTCGATTGTAGCAACTGCTCCAGAATAGTTACCGCCCTTGTATCTAGGATCATTTAGTACACCGAATGCCATTTTGATTTCTTTATCTGAGAAACCTTTGTTGTCTTTTTCCTCTTGGCCTTCGTCAGTCTTGCTCATAGCCTTACGTACTTCATCAGCGGACATGTTTAGTTCTTTGGCTATTTCTTCATCGCTGTGACCTTTGGCTTTAAGACTGTGCATATACTTAATGCTACCTTCTTCTACATCTTGATCGTCTTCAACTTGTACTTCCTTACCTGTTAGTTTGGATACAAATTTTTCGACTAGATCCCCTACGGAATCGCCAAAACGCTTACGAGCGGAAATAACTACGCCTGTTTCACCTTTTGGAAACGCTCCAGTTTCTTTATCATAGAATGAGCGGACAAACTCGATAATATCTTCTGTTGATGCTTTTTCATCTTTAGGCTCTTCGTCTTTCGGGCCTGCTAATTTCATAGCACCGTCTTTGTCAATAGTAACATCAGTTGTATCGTCTTCCATTTTCATATCACCGAAGTTTATTTTATCTAATGCTTCAGGATCATTCTTTTGAATGTATCTGTAAATGGAAGGTCTAGCACATGCATCAGCATCACTGTCTGCTAGACTTTTTAGTTCGTCCATAAGTTCCTGATCGTCAATTATACCTTTAAGGCTTTCAATTGCGTTGGTAGCATCAGGACCTACTGGAAAATTCTTACCTACTAATTTGTTTAGTAAAGCAATACGTTGTTTGTCTAAGGTTTCGTCAATAACAGAGTCTGCCCAGTCTTCGAATTCTTCTTCTGGTGAATGGATTTCTTTTTGACTCATTTTATCATCGTAATCGTCTTGTGCGGCATCTATTGCGTATTCGTGGTCTGGACCATCTGGTTGAACAACAGCAGTTGCTAGTTCGTTATCTAGTTTATTGTTGCCGTCACCTTCTGCTTCACCTCTTAATGAGTTAGGATCTACTTTTCCGTTAACTACTTTGTAGTAAAGATATCCCATACCTGTTTCGCCATCGTCGCCTGTAAATTCAAATTCAGTTTCGTGTTCTTCATCGTCATGTGACTCGCTTACAACATCATCTAGATTTAATGTTGTTTCAGCAATGCGTTTTTTGTAAATGCTGTGTAGCAAAGGGAACATGTCTTTTAATTCTTCGTTAAATTGTGGAATAGTAAATGCATTAGTAAGTTCGTCTACAACGTCTTTTCCTAATTCAGAGTCACCACTCTCTGTAACGCTATAATTTTCTTTTGTGTCTAAGTAGTATTGTTGTCCTTGCAACTTCTTAATATGATTTCTTAAGTTCTCAAGTTCAATGTTAGAGCCTTCAATAATGTCATTTGAAGTTGTGTTCATGAAGTCTTTCTTACCTACGTATCTCTTAAACGCAGTAAGTTTTGCAATGTTTCCAGAAGTTTCAATAATGTGTTTACCAAAGTCGTCATGAGGAAGACCACCGTTAGCAACGTGACGTGCCATTGCTCTGGCACCTGCTAAATGAGCATAAGGATATTTAAAACGCTCGCCTGATTCGTTTTCAATAAACAGTGAACTAATATGTCTTGTTCTAGCACCAACTTGCTCTGGTGTAATTTCTTTTTTGTGTCTAATAATAAGTTTTGTTTTGTCTAGTTCCTCATAACTAGATTTAGTTGTTCCGTACATTGTTGACTCCTGAACTTGTTTATTTGCCAAGTATTGATAATCTCTTTTATCTAGATTAGACTTTGCTATATCACGTGTATCAAACGACATCATATGCTTTTTAGCAAAAAATCTCATCTCTTTTAAAAAGGCATACCATTCGTTTTCAACAGGCTCTGGCAAATTTTCAAGCATGTTTTGACTGTAATACACCTTAAGAGCGTCTTGCTCATTAATACTTATGCTAACAGCACCTTGATTTTCACCGTTTACTACCCAGTCAAAATCAAAGAATCTTGCTTGGCTTTCGTTTGATGTTGGAGCACCACTCTCGTCTCCCATCACAATTTTAGGAAAACGTCCGCGTATTTTTTCAAATAATGACTTTGATATATTGTCTAATCCGTTCATATTGTTATTTATGCTTACATAAAAGAAACAAAGACCGGCATTGGAAGCACCCCATCTTCGACGTCTGCATCACGCATTTTCTCGTATATTGCAGGATCCCAGTCAGCAAGTATCTTTTGCATACGCACATTAAGCAATGTACTCATAACAAGATCGTCATGCTCTCCTGTTTTAGCACCAAATGTTGTACCGTGTGCAACAAATGCTTTTAGTTCACTTATAAGTGGTTTGCTTTTGATCTTTAGTTGTCCTGTTTCTAATAGTTGTTTAAATTTAGCACACGCACTGATTTTAGTTTTATGTGTTGTGTTAAATCCTTTGCGGAATTTACGAACGTGTCCTTTACGTGCAGGCTCGCTTAAAAACATTCCGTATATATTTTCTTCGCCATATTCGTTAATGCTAACCAATGCGGCTTCACCTATAGTATTGTTTTCAACACTGTAATATACTTGTGGAAGTTTTGTGCTTTTACCTTGACAATCTTCCATAATTGTTTTGGTAATATCTGCAAGTATTCTTACCTGTCCTTGAATAGGAGTATTGTTATGTTGCCATTCTGCTACTTGTTCAAAACTCGGAAGTTCAAATACCTGTATGGCCGCATAGTCACCGCCAGTACCTAAACTAGGATCTAAACTTACAACATATGTGAAATTAGGATTAATATCTTTATACCAACGTGTCTGGCCGAACTTTCTGAGAGGATCTATGCCCTCTAACTCAGCAAGTTTTACACTGTTGATCAATGTTTCATCAAAGATCAAAAATTCACATTCGTGTTCACGTCTAAAACGTTCTTCACCGATTCTTGATTTTTCTTCGTCTGCCCATTTCTCATCTCTATCTGGGTGTTCACTCCAGTGTGCAGAGAAAGCATAGAAACCATTTATACCAACTTCGGTATCGTTGCCATGTTCGTCAAAGCGTTTCATTGCTTCTGTCCAGATAAGTGCAAATTGATCTTCATCACTGTTAGGCGTTGAAGTAATAATTGCCTTACCACCTGTTGCTAGTGTTGGAGAAATTGCAGTCCAGAATTCTTTGGCAATGTTAGGATTAACGAATGCAAACTCATCACAGTATAGTAACGAAATACTCATACCTCGTCCTGTGTTGTCTGTTGTTGTTTGTGAAACTATTCGCGAGCCGTTATCAAATTCCATTGACCCTTTGTTATATGAGGTTACACCACATCTTATATGATCTGGACAGTCTTCATAAGCATAACGAATACGGTGCATAATTTCTTGTGCACCTTGATATTTGTGTGCCGCAATTAATATTGTCACATCAGGATTAAACATTGCGTACCACAGTAGATATCCAGCGGCTGTAGTAGACTTACCTGTTTGTCTTGGTAGCATGTTAATATTGAATCTATAACTATGGTATGAATCAACTAACCTTTCTTGGAATTCAAAAGGTTGGAATAACAGTTTACCTTTTACAGGATGCTGTATGTAAAAGAAATTTTTCATAAAGAACATAGCACCTGTATCTGGATGAGCACAGGCTTCTAGTTCTTTAATTTCTTTTTCTGTATATCTAGTCCTTGCATGTGCTTTTTTAACGAGAACACCGTCAAGGCTCTTTGCATTTTGTGCCATACTATTACTTATCTTAAAATAGGGTGTCTATTTTGTTTATTGATGCTTATATCTATGAACTCTCGTAGTATATCAAAATGCTTGCTTAAATTATCAAATAAGTCAATATTTAAATATTCACTAGCCATTGAATAACTGCTTTTACCTATGTTTGAGTAGTACTTAATGTTTAAACCTTTTTTAGCACCGTATGTTGGAAATACACCTGTAACAAACAAGCACGTATCACCTAGTTGTTTGGCATTCTGTGTGTATGGACGTTCTAATTTAAGATATGCTTGTGCAAAAGTTTCTTGTGGCAAAAAATCTGGTTTATCTAAATGGCTAGCCAAAAGAAAGACGATGTAAGACTCAAGTTCAACGGGTAATTCATAACCGTATTTTTCTTTCGTCTCACACACGATTCGATAGAAGGCGTCGGTATATTCCGTCCTCATAAAAATATTTATTGAAAGTTCAGTCAAAAAAAAGCCCCGCTTTTATACGGGGCAAAAATCCTAAGGTAGTTAGGAATTTTAATTATTTTTTAGCCATCTTAGTTGCAGTTGCGTACATTACTGCTTCTGCATCATCACCATATCTCTTTTTAAAATCGCCTTTGGCTTTTTTCATACCTTTAACATATTTTTCTTTTGTTTTTTCTTCTGCCTTAGAAAGTTCTCTTTCTGACATAAATTCTTGATATGCATTCATTAAGTGTTGTTCAATACCTTCTAATGGATTATCTCCACTACCACCTGGAACATAACGAACCTTCGGCTTACCATCTTCTGTATGGTCTGCATAGTCTGGATCATATCCTTTGTAAGTTGGATCTTCTTTTTCATTACCCATTGAGTTAGCGTAACCTTCTTCTGTTTCTTGATCTGTTACTTCGTCCTCAACTTCTTCATTTTCAATTCCTGCTAATTGTGCAAGACGTTGTTCATAGTTTGCATAATCACTTGGATCTTTAACACGTAAATCTTGTGGTGCCTTTGGACCATTAACTCCATCGTAACCTGCTTGTGTAGTTACATCTTCAACACCTTTGTATTGCTCATCAGGTGAATTATCATACTGTGGACCACCACATGGTGAACCGTTAATATTATCATCAGCCTTCATTGTAGGAACATTATCCATATCAGGCATCATGTCTGGTGTAACAGCCTTCATGCCTGCAAGTTTCATGATTTGTGCAATAACTGGTAAATCTTCTGGAGAGTCAGCACTAATAGTAATAGCCTCATCTACCTTTTTCTTTTCTTTGTCCTTGACTGCTTTTTTCATCGGCTCTTTTTTGTCACCGTCTTTATCTACATCAAGAAAATCAGGTTTTGCTTTTTTTGCTTCTTCAACTGGTGTTGTCATCTTTTCGACGTTTTCCAATGCGTCTGAATGAACTTCAGGATTTTTTTCGTTAATTTCTCTTAAACGTTTTAGTACGTCTACCATTTCATATGACATTATTCTGCTCCCTGATTACGTTCTTTTTGTTCTTTTGCTAGTTGTTGTAAAAATGTTTCTTTACCTTTTTCAGTAACAACTAATTCATCTTTGTTTACTGCATCACCATCTTTGTACTCACCATCCATTAGTTTTGATTCATATGGTTTGTCTTCGGTGTCCTTTTGATATTCTTCATATGGCTCACCTGGTTTACGCACACGAATAAAGTCCATTTGTGTGTTTAATACATCACTTAGGTATGCACGTAATTCTTGTTGTGTTGTTGGATAGTTTAATGTAGTTTCGAAAACTGTTACTTCTGTATTTGTTAAATCAGGAAAATCTAAAGGAACATTTTGAATTGGAGTTTTCTTACCTGCAGATAAATTTGCAACATCAAATTTCTTTAATGCAACTTCTAAACTATCTTCAAAATTTTCATCTAAACCGCCAGCAACTTTAATGATAAAATCATACTGTTTTGCGGCTTCTGCTAGGTATTTTTTAAATGTGCCTGCCATTGGTATTCTCCTTTAACTACGTTTATTTATCTTGATCCTTGTTTAATATCTTCTCTAAAATGGCATTGCGATCCATTACAACATAGCCTTCTGCGTCAATAGTATCCGCTTGATCACCCGCTTTTTGATCCAAATTTTGCTTTTTAAGTTGTAATTCAACCATTTTTAGTTTTTTATCCAACTTTTGGCTCTTTGCTTCGATGGCGTTTTTAAGCATATTGCTTGCTGTTTCAAATACCCTGCCCGCATAACGTGATTCTACGTTCATGCCCAAGTCCATTAGATCTTCATAACTTTGTTTTGCTTTTTCTGCTAGTTCGTCCAGTTCTTTGTCTGCTAATTCTCCAAGACCTTTTACCATAGGTAAAGCGGCAGATATTTTATCAAATTCTGCTATTGATCGCTCAAGGTTGACTGTTTCCTTTTTGATTTCCTTTGAAGGCTCTGGTTTTTCAACCTGCTCCATGGTGTCTTTAATTTCTGGTAAATCTAGCAATTCTTCTAACTTCTTTGTCATAATAATACTTATCTTCTCTTGCCTTGGTGGAATAAATCTTTTTCAGTTATAACCCTAAACTGAATACCGTTTTGTTTACAGTATGCCGCGGCCGCTTCCCACTTTGCTTTGTTTTTAATATAGTTGGCTTGATTGTATGCACTATTGCCAACGTTTTCTTTAACTGTATGATTTTCTGGTTTGATTTCGATTATCTCAGCACGTGTCTTTCCAGACTTGTTTGCATACACGATAAAAAAGTCAGGAACATATATGGTATACTTTCCGTCTAGGGGATTTCTATAAGGAATTTTTATGCTTTCACTTGCCCACTTTGCAACAGCAGGATGTTCATCGCACATTTTCATAAAGTGCCATTCCCAACTTGAACGATACAAAGGAGTTTTAGTTCCTATGTACTTGTCAGGATTTTTTAGTTCAAATTTGCCACGGGCAAAGTTTCCTAAGCGAGCCATTATGCAACGATGTTCCTCTTGGCAGGATTAGTTACAGCAGGGTCTACTTTTGAACCAAGTGCTGATGTTTTAATTCTATTAACATTTAATACTTCACCGATAACATTATCAAGTGTGTTTCCTTGTCCTTCTAAATTTTTTAATTTTGATATTAATTCAAAAGGATTTACCCCATCAATTTTACATTGTCTTAAAAAAATAAATGCAACACTTTTAGCGGCACTTTCTTCCATTCCACGTTTTGTGAAAAATGCAATAACAGCATCGCTTTCACTTGCTTGAAATTGAAGTTCTTGTTTATTATAATTTTCAAAAAATCTTTTTGTATCTATCGCACTATCATTTTTTTTAATTTGATCGTCGATTGGTAAATTTGAATATGTTTGCATGATTATTTGCGTTCCCCAGCATTTGTGCCATCATTTTCATTATAAGAGTAACTTGTTTCGTCGATCCTTGTTGTGACTAATTTATCATTTTTAGGATTTATTATAACTCTTCCAAATTCTTTAACGTCCTGCCAAGAAAGTGTAGGTGTTGTAAGAGATCCTTTTTGCTGATCTGATGCAGGAATTCTAATTTGTTGATTTATTGTTTGTGTTACTGCCTTTTGTCCAATTTGAAATGCTTCGTTTCGTACACCTTCTTTAGTTAGCCTGTCTGCATTTTTAAGTACATTAGCACCCTTAATTAGAGTTCCAAGAAATGCTCCGGGACTAGATGTAAAATCACCACTAGCAATATCACCGAACACATCCAAGCCTCCTGCTATAACACCAGTGTTACCAAACAATGATGCTGTACCACCTCCCAATAATGATAACGGTGACGGTGTTGTATCGTAATGTAGTTGTGCAAATCCATCAGGCTTACCAACTTCTACTCTTCCTTCTGCATATTTTATACCTTCGTATATTATTTGCATTGTATTTTCAGTAGGTTGACTACTTGCACTATTAAGATTCGGACCTTGCCAACTTGAAATCATAGGGTTAATTAAAGTATATTCATAGAATCTATGTTGACTCAATTGATATATTGAAATACGATTAAAAAATTGCACAGATATCCAACTGTGATATCCAAACTGATATGCCGACATCTTATTTGCTTGATTAGGACGACAAACATTATCAACGGCTGAATATGTAGGTTGCTGTGCTAACTCGTCTGGATAATTAGAATCTGCATAGTAGTTTTTAAAATATTGTTGCCACATACCACTTATTAAATTTGAGTGATCATCGTGGAAAGTTATCTGTACAGGTTGATATTGAACTTGCGTTTGAATGTTTGTTTTTTTACCGTATTGATTTTTAGTTTCTGTATTAATTTGCACTCCAGGTACTTGACATTGTTTAACTAACATGCCTGCTTCAATCCTAGGTTCTGTTTTTGACCATCCAAAGTTTCCTGGAGATCTTACTGCTATCGGATTAATATCAAAAAATACATGATATAAGAATTCAACCTTCGGTGCTAACGCCATAAAGTCGTCAGTAAACAATCTTGCCGCATGGGCATGATCACGCATATCGCCGTTGCCGCCGAGTATGCCGTTTCCAATACTACCGAGAAATTTTGTAAGTCCGTTTGCCATACTATTATTTAGTCGCAAAAAAAGGTCGGTGATTTTTAACGTCACCGACCTTATAGATGACTATGTAATAAAATATTAGCCTGTTGCTAACGTTCTAATTGTTCTACCAATCGCTGTACCAATACCATTTGGTTGTCCTGCACCATTTGTTTGGATAGCGTTATCATACTGTATTGACATTGTGATGTCAACTGGATTTGAATCACTGTATGTTAACTGATTGTAGTTGATGTCTTGTACAAAACAACCAACCAATTCAAAAGTTTCAAGCACTCCTGGTGCATTTGCACCGTTACCACCATCTAGGATTTCGATTCTAGTTTTGAATTTGTAATCAATTCCAGATGCCGCACTTGATTGTTCAAAGAAGTCGAACTGTTTCTGTAACTGTTGACCCGCTGATTTGCTCACAGCATTGTTTACGTCATCACGTACTGTGATTGTAATCGGTTGCCATGTGTGCTTACCAGCATAGTAAACTTTTGAGTTGTACACATCTAGTGCAATTGACTCAAAGTTTACGTTTGGTCTCGTTACATCGATAATTTGTTTTGTTAGTTCAATGTTAGGAGCACCAGCACCAAAATTTTCTAAAGTAACACGGAAGCGATACTTTAGTTTCGGCATCAACAAGCCTTGTGAACTTGCTGACTGGTCACTCGCCAACGGAACTGTAAATTTGCTTAAACTTGAAATAGCCATCTAATTTGCTCCTTGTATATAGTTATTTATCACCATTATGAATTGCCCAAAGTTGCAATTTCACCTGTGTTCTTTAAACGTAATGGAATGTAAATAAATTCCACTGCTTTTACTGGCTCAATCGCTACATCTACGTATAGTTCGTTTCGATCAATTCTTGAAGGTGTATTGTTTGTCTCATCACACACAACTAAGAAGTCATACAATGCTCTCTGACCTACAAGTTCAAGTAATAAACTCTCAGTTGCTTGTTTGATTTCATCACGTGTGATTTTATCATTTGGTTCAAACATAAATGGTTTAGCAAGCAATGTCATTTGACGTCTTAAGTATGCAACTAATCTTGCAACGTTAATTCTGTCTAATGAACTAGCATTTCTTGCTCTAGTATATTGACCAAAGTTAACAAGTCCACTTCCTGTGATAAATGTTAATGGGTTAATTTTAACACCAGCCATCGTGTCTCTGATGCCATCGTTTAATGCAATAGCATTAAATTCGCCTTCGCTGTCAATGTACCCAACACTTGATGCATTAGTAATTCCACCACGTCTTGTACCTGCCGGTGCAAACCATGGGAACGATACCGCATCACTTATTGCAATAGTTCTCAACATCATGTGACTTGGTGGAACAACAATATTGTTTCCGCTTACGTCAGTTGTTAATCCTGATGGATAAAACATTGCCATGTATTCGTCATAACTTACAGCACCTTCTTCACCGTCTCCTGAAGCACTTGCTGTGTTATTGCCCCAATTTTGTAAAGCAGTTGCAGTTGGCTGTAATCTAAATGGAGTATCAGCAACAACAAATCCTGTTAAGCCTCTATCAACGTTTAGATTAATTAAATTGTTTGTTAGTTCTGGATATCCAGGAGCACTTAACAATGTAAAGTTACGTGTTTCTTCATCACGTAATAAATCATTAGTGTCTACTGCACTTTGTAGGGCCGCAACAACTGTTTGACGCTGTGCCTTTCTACCAAATAATCCTGAACCATCTTCTTTAGTTGTGTTCCAACCAATCCAACGGTTAGTTTTGTAACTTGCCATTGACTCATTAAGGTAACGTGTGTTTTTACCACTGTTAGCAGTAATGTCAATGTGTCCTGCTACAAATTTCTTAACGTTAAATCCTGAACGTCTTGTATTCCATAGCAACATACCTCTTGGATATAATGCTGGATCTGGAGCGTCTGGATCAACATAGTTTGAACTTAGCAAGTCTTTAATAGTTGCCGCTGTATCACCTGTTGCGCCTGAAGCACCATAACGTGCATCTGCAAATAAGATACCGTCTTCAGTTGTTTGATCTGTAACATCAATTGCAACCCATTCAGTTGCGTTGTTGTCCCAACGATAAATTTTTGCACCGTACTCATCAACGTTAGCAGTTGAAACCCAAATGTCACCTTCTACTAGATCAGTACCATCTGATTGTCCGCCTGTCTTCGCTGGAGCAGTTGCTGAAACAATTGGACCTGCAGGATCGGTTGCACCTGCTGTTGGACCATAGTTTAAGTAACCTACCCACTTAGAACCATCGTGTACCATAATGTCGACAGCATCTAAAGTTGTGTCGTACCATAATGTACCATCTACTGGTACTGCTGTAGGAGCATTATCGCTTGCTTCATAAACAAGTGGTTTCCAGTTTGAAATTACAATACCGTGATCATTGTCAGAACCTGCGGCATAGTAGTTTTGTGTTCCTGATTCTACGCCAGCGTTTGATCTTGACCAAGTTGTAAATCCTGCTGTTGCTAAAATTCCGTTAGCATCTGTAATTTTAATTTCACCACCAAGTGCATGACTAATAGTTAAGTAACCATTTGATACGCTTGCTGAGATGTTAGTAAACCCTGCCGCTGAAATTGCACTTGCAATATCTTCAACAGTTGTTCCACTTACAGTAACAGTTTTTGCAGTTGAGAATACACTCGAACCTGCTACTGTTTCTGCAATAGACATTGTGTTATAACCTGGGTTTGCTGTTACAGTTGGGTTAGCACCCTGTTCTGTACCAGTAACAGTAGTTGGTGAACTTGTAACTCTTCTGTATAATTTAAAGTTAACAAGTTTCTCAACTCCAGTTGTTGAATCGTTTGTTGTTGATCTACCAGTGTAGTTTGCATTAGCAAATACAGTACCTGCTGGAATTAATGTTCCGCCAGTTGAATCAATTTCTTTTACTGCTTCTTCTCTAGTGCCGTAGATTGGTGAACTAACTGTTGACCAAACGCCTAAACTGTTGTTCCATACTTGAAGTTTTAGATTAGCACCGAGGTTTGGTGTAGTTGTTTTGAACCAAACACTACCACTTGGTCTAATGCCACTTCTTGCTGTTCCTGCAACTGTAACTGTGTCAGTTGATTTCCAAGTTGGAACACTTGAGTGTCTTGAAATTTGTGTTGCTGGTGAAGGATAATAAGTTGCAGTAATACCTGCATCTGCTTTAAGTGTTCCGCCACCTAAATCTTCAATAATAATAGCACCGTCGTCTGTAGTGCCATCTGAACTTGAAGTTCCGTCAGTGTAAATTTCTAGCACACCTGTTGATGTAACTTTTGCACCAACACCAGTGATTGCCGCACCGTTAATTGCTTGTGCTAACGCACTGTTTGTTGTGCCTGAAAGTGTAACACTTGTTCCGTTGATTATTAAACCTTGTCCATTGTTTAAAGTTGGATTAGATACTGTACCAACGATTGCTGGCCAACTTGAACTCCAACTATCTGAAGTAAATGTTGATTGTGAACCATTTGCCGCCGCAATGTTTGAACTTGTAGTTGAACCTACTTTAACCCATTGGTTGTCAGCATTTTTGTAATAAGCATCATTTGAAGTTCTAGCAGTTACAACAGCGTAATCACCTTTTGCACCTACGCTTGCTTTTGGATCACCACTAGCAACATCACCAACAAGTTGAGTAACCGAGTTAAGAACTAAAGGAACCTTGTTAGTAAATTTTTGTGTTGTTCTGTTCCATTCAAAAATACCAAATAATGAATCATTTGAATCTAACCAATAAGTGCCGTCTGCGGGTGAACCTGCAGGTGCACTTGAATTGCCTACTAGTTCTCCTAGATCGGCATCTGCTCTAACAACGTATGCTCTGTTAGCAACGCCTAAAAATGAATAAGCAGATTGTAATCCGTATTCATTAAGTTCGTTACCATGCAATGGGTTATTAGATGAATCTGTGTAGAACGTTGGTGTACCAAACGTTTCTGTTAATTCTCTTTGTGATGTAATAAGGTAAGGTGTACCAGCATTCGCTTGAAGCGTTCCTTGTGCTGTTCCTGTACCTGCGCCATTTGGCTTGTTAGCGGCAGTCGCTACAATAATTAGTGGAACTGTAGATGCCGCGGCTGGCGTATAAAAACTTTCGTCAATTACGCTAACTTCTACTCCTGGTGATGTAAGTGCCATCTTGTTACTCCTTTTTTAAGTTCTTAAACATATTTAGCCACGATAACCAAAAATGCGGTATTATATACAGCGAAAAAGGTAGGGAAAAGGGCGGGTAAATACAATTATGAGCAGACCATTATGTAAAACGTGCAAATCTAGACCCTGTGCAGTAAACTACAAAAAGGGTCGTACAACCTATTACAGATCTAAGTGTGAACAGTGTGCTAGAGGTAGAACACCAAGCATACCACTATGGTATCAAATTGGTTACCGACAAAAGGACAAGTGTGATAAGTGTGGGTTTACAAGCAAACACACAGAACAGTTTGCAGTATATCATATAGACGGAAAATTAACAAACTGTAGGCATAGCAATCTTAAAACAGTTTGTGCTAACTGTCAACGCATACTACACAAAGAAGGATTTACTTGGAAACAAGGTGACTTAACACCCGATTTTTAAGAAACTCAACACTACTGTCGTTCTCAATAACAGCATCAAAGTCCACGTTTGCCCATGCCCATTCTGATACGTGTACTTGGGGATATTTGTCCTCCATTTTACGTGATACAACAATACCTTTTGATTCTTTTTGAGCGGCTTTTTGACGCATTTCTGTTTGTGCTGTTTCCCACCATTCAGGTTCTTGGCCACGTTTAACACGCCATAGTTTACCACCAATAGAACGTATCATTTCTGCTTCGTTTTCAAAACGAACATCAGGAATAACAAAGTCTGTTTCAGGATGTGCAAGTAATTGCTGTTTTACCAGGCTTACCCATATACCATCATAGAAGCCATTACGCATACAATCTGTACCAAACAGTTGTAGTACTAGTCTAGGAGTTACAGGTTTACCAAGTTCTGTACTCCAGTAAGGATCCACTTTTTCACGCCAAGCACGTGAGTCATCTGTATTGCCTTCTAGCATTTCTCGATCCCAACCGAATACACTGGCAACACCGTCCTTAAGTTTATCTGCAAATGATATTTTTGTAAAGCCTCTTTGCTCTACCAAGAAGTCTGCCACGGTTCCTTTACCTGAACCAATTAACCCACAAATACCAATTATCATAAAAGATCCTTTCGAAAAAGTATCCTTAAATTGTATAGTCATTAATGTGGAAAGTCAAGAGGTTTTTAGCCAATTACGAAAGATAATGGTTTAGATCCATCTACGTAATTCGACAATTCCATTTCCAGTTTCTCCATTTCGGCTGTGGCATCTGCTTTAAGTGCATCACCATTTAGTGAAGTTCCGCCCTGAGGTGTTGAAATTGTAGCAAACTTACCTCTTGCTTCGCCTAGCATGTATTTGCTTACCGCTAGTGTATAATCTTTTAACCACTGTCCTGCATATGGATCGGATAGTAAATTAAAGTCCGGGCGTTGATTATAAATTTGCATAAGAATTTGTTCATCACTTCTAGGACGTTGCATAATGGTTAGTTTTTTAGTAACAGGCTCAAATTTAAAGTTAATAAAACTACCAAACATTTTACCTACTAGTTCCTGATATCCAGCAAAAGCATAGTAAGTTGAAAGTCCGCCCATTTGTGTTGAACTTAAAAGATATGTATTTGTGTATGCCAAGTTGAACGGTTCAAATAATGTACCACCATCTCCGCCACCTGATCTAGATCCAATTGAACGTCTAAACAGTTCTCTAACTTCCATTACTTCGTTTGGAAGAATGTAATCATTGGTATCTTCCTGTAATTGTAGTATAGCATAACTTTCTTCTACGGCATTTTCAGCACGTTGTCTGTATTTGCCCAATGCTTTTTCAAGTGCTACTTCGTAATGATTTGGATCAAGTTCGACATCAATCATGCCATCACCTAGCATAGTGCGGACATAGTTAAAAATTTGTTGCTTTTTGTTGTCTAGATCACTCATATAAGTTTCCTTTGTTAAACATATTTATTCAATAAATACTATTACGATGCCAAGATTAAGTTTATATAAACCAGAGAAATCCGCTGATTATCGCTTTATTGACAAGAATGTTAATGAAGCATTTCAGGTCGGCGGTACTGACATATTCATACACAAATACCTAGGGCCAGTTGACCCAGGAGTGGATAAAAGCACTCCTAGCCAACCCTATGGTACAAATGACATACCAGAGACAAAAATACAGGATCTGCTGTTTTTAGAAAACAGGGATAGAAAGTATTCCGATGATGTGTATGTAATTAGAGGAATTTACAACGTACAGGACTTGGATTTTGATCTAAGTCAATTTGGTATGTTTTTACAGAATGATACCATATTTGTTACTTTCCATATTAATTCCAGTGTAGAAGCATTGGGAAGAAAACTAATGAGTGGTGATGTTTTAGAACTTCCACATCTAAAAGACGAATACGCACTTAATGATTTCAAGGTGGCATTAAAACGCTATTATGTAATCGAAGACGTAAACAGAAGTGCAGAAGGATTTTCACAAACTTGGTACCCACACTTATATAGATGTAAGTGTAAACCAATTATGGACAGCCAAGAATTTAAAGAAATATTTGATAAGGATTCAGGCGAAGGAACAGGTAGCACTGTTAGAGATGTTCTTAGTACATACGAAAAAGAAATGCAAATTAATCAAGCAATTCTTAATCAAGCAAACGAAGATATCACAGGCGATGCTAATACTCCTGTAAAAGCAGGATATGAAACTAAACAATACTTTGTTGTTCCAACTGATGCAGAAGGAAATGTTGCTATTAATGATGATGGTTCAAGTAGACCTACATTAAAAACCCCAACACAAAACTTTTATGTTGGCTATCTTACAGACGATGGTGTTCCACCAAACGGTGCGCCATACGGGTTTGGTGCTCAATTCCCTCAAAGTGCTACAGAAGGAGAATTTTATTTGAGAACAGATTATTTTCCTAACAGATTGTTTAGATATAACGGAAAACGTTGGGTTAAATTTGAAGATAATTTAAGGGTTGAACCTGCAACAAGCGACAATGCTAAAAGTCAAGTTGGAACGTTTGTTAATAACACCAATACTAACACAATTGGTGGCAAAACGGTTAATGAAAAGCAATCATTGTCACAGGCACTTAAACCTAAGGCGGATAATTAATGAGACTGCGTGAGTTTTGGGGTATACCAATAGACGGAACAGAAAAAGTTGTAGGACTAAAGAAGATTACAAAAAAAGGTAAAACTTATTATGCTCCAGCACATAATAATCCAAGACGTTACAACGATAAGAATACAAAGGTTAAACAGTAATGCAACATTTTTATGATGGACAGATTAGAAGATTTGTAACACAGTTTATTCGTGTTATGAGTAACTTTAGTTACAAGGATAGTGCAGGAACACTACGAAAAGTTCCAGCAACCTATGGTAATCTAACACGTCAAGTTGCACATATCATTAGAGACAATTCAGAAAACAAAGTTATTAGTGCTCCAAGGGTGAGTTGTTATATTACAGGATTAGATTACGCTAGAGATAGAGTACAAAATCCAACACACGTTTCAAAGATTCATTTACGTGAAAGAGATTTTGACGAAACAACACAGCAATATACCGATGGACAAGGACCTGGCTATACCGTAGAAAGGTTAATGCCTGTACCATTTAATTTGCAAATGAAATGTGATGTTTGGTCAACAAATACAGATCAAAAATTACAATTAATGGAACAGATGCTTGTACTATTCAATCCTAGTTTAGAAATACAAAGTACAGCAAACTATATTGATTGGACTAGTTTAAGTTTAATCGAATTAGCAAATGTTAACTTTAGCACAAGAACTATTCCTCAGGGTGTTGATACAGAAATTGATATCGGCGAACTTACGTTTACAATGCCTATATGGTTAACTCCACCTGCTAAGATTAAGCAGTTGGGAGTAATTGAAAAAATTGTGATGAGTGTATTTGATGAAACAGGAAGTATTAGCGACGGAATTATAGATGCCGCAGTACCAATTGCAACAGTTA
>Ga0208427_1000186_pt1 | contig 27210 bp, 25 predicted proteins | sample DEB08_DNA_FD_184532 | JGI IMG/M metagenome (GOLD analysis project Ga0208427, IMG submission 184532) | Aqueous microbial communities from the Delaware River and Bay under freshwater to marine salinity gradient to study organic matter... | ecosystem: Environmental > Aquatic > Marine > Coastal ...
AGAGTTAACCACATTATCATTAATGGATATCGGTTCAATACTAAATAAAGACCACGCCACAGTACTACACGCATCAAGATCACACGAGATGAACTATAAGTTTGACATGAATTATCGTGTGGTATACAATAGGATATCTAGTCAGTTGCAGCAGTTTATGTTTACCCTTGACATGATACCTAAAGACTTGCTTGACGCTAATAAAAATTTAGATAGCGGTCATTTTAAATACTTGGAAGTTTCAAAAAAGTTAAGGCTTAAAATATTAGAATTCCAGGAGTATAAAAATAGCATGAGAGATGAAATCAAAAAGATTACAGTAGTTAAAGACTACATCAAGTCTCTTGAAACTAGAAACGAGAATCTAAATAAAGAACTATTACGAATTAAAAACCTAATGTAATGAGAGAGATGAAGCAGTTTCTTCGTATTGCAAATGCGAGATTGAGAAAAATGTATCCCAACAAGCAACAACGTAGAGCTTGGGCAGCGAAAATGTGGGTGAGATTTATTGAGCGTAAATCCTAGGAGTCATGACTGTAGAGGAACTAGAAAATATTGTCATGAAAGAGTGTGAGTTTCTTGCATATTACATAGACGAGTATAACGCACACTTGATTACCAATCCAAACGATACTAAACTAAAAGGCACTTTAGAACTGCTAACTAAGAAGTACAAGGATTTTGAAGAGATATATGTTTTTATTAGGAGAATGAATGGAGAATCTGAATATACAGTACCACATAGATAGACATGTGAGAGAGGCGTTAAGACGCTACAAGAGTCAAGAGGATGCAGCTAAAGCGTTAGGCATAAGCTCAAGAACTCTGATCCGATACAAGAAGATTCTTGAATCTAAAGAAAGTTTTAAAACTAAAGAGAGATGAAATACTATTGGACAACTAAAGATGGTACAAAGATAGATGTTGATGAGATGTCTACCGATCACCTAAGAAATACATTGAAGATGATTCTTCGCAACTTAGATACTGCTAAGTCTAAGCCTAAACCAATGGGTAACATTGAATACCAATTCCAAGAGGCTGAGTGGAGAGATTGGGAGAATGAGCAAGAAGATGAAATTTACCCTTACTAAAACCAAAGAGAGATGAAAACACCAATGCAAGAGTTGATTGAGATAATCAAGAAGCGTAAAGAAGATGATGAGGCAATGCCGTTTATGTACAATGATAAGATAATTGCGTTGGCAGAATCAATGCTTGAGAAAGAGAAGGAGGTGATTATGGATGCATATATGGAAGGCGGAGATTGGGAATCATTACCTCAACCACGATTTGATAATTACTTTAACCAAACCTTTAACACCAAAGAGAGATGAATAAAGATACAATATCAACAATTCCTATTGATTTTGTAACAAATATTTACCTTTTTTGTTACAAATTAAAACCAAAGAGAGATGAATGGTGCTTATTTACACCACTAACAAGTGTTTAAGCGTATAATGATGGGAAATTCCATCAAATCATTTGCATAGACATATAACCTTTAAAACCAAAGAGATATGAAAAAACTAACAGAAAAAGAAAAGCAGATATTGCTTATTAATATTAGAAGAAATAAATATCCTACTTTATCTGCTTCAATATTATTAAAAGATAAAGATACACTTAACAAAACCTTTAACACCAAAGAGATATGAAAATAAGAGTCTTCAGTATTACCAGTCAAATATACATAACACCTTATATAAAAATAACCCATAACAGAAACCTTAACGGATGTTTAGAATTTATAATAGGTTGGTTAAAGTGGGAAATTGTAATCGGAATTTAAAACCAAAGAGAGATGAGAACACCAATTCAAGAGGTTTATGAGAACTTCAACAAGATGAGTGATAGAGACTTTAAGGCTTGGATGCTAAATACTGATTTACTTGAGAAAGAGAAAGAGGTGATGGTTGACTTCGCCTACAAGTGCAGAAATGTAATGGCAGCAGATGAATTTGCTATTACCCATTGGTATCATAAAACCTTTAACACCAAAGAGAGATGACACAGAAAACTATTAATGACTTTTTTTATGTAACCATTGTTAAATTGTCGTTCAAAATTAACAATGTTACTTAACCCTTAAAACCAAAGAGAGATGAGTGAAAGAGAAAAATCCACAAGGATACTATTCTACCTTTTAGTGTTTACTATTTGCATATTTACACTAAGTGTATTAGCACTGATGTATGTGTATGTACACCCTACAATCAGTTTACAATGAATGGTTATTGTGATTACTTCCCTTGCTCAGAAGATTATTGTAAGTGTTTGAAAAAGTCTTTGAGAGAATATCGTTTACAAGAAACCGAAAACACTAGAAACAAGATGATTGAATGGCTGGAAAAAAATCAGATAAATTACGAGCTTACTAAAATAAAAGGAATAGTTTTACTAACATCTGAGAATCATCAAGCTTACCTATCGTTAGCAACACAGATCAATGAAAAGAAAAAAGTAAGGCTAAAGGGAAAAGGAAAGTGGTACAGAATATCTTCCACTAGAATTAAGAAAGAATTTGCAAAAAAAGTGAATCGTTAATATGAGTATTATAGAACTATGCCTTAGAGATAGGGAGCAAAACGGAATAGAGAAAGACTAAATACGTATATGTTATTTGAAGAATCTTTAAGTGTAGGTGAATCAATAGAACAAGAAGTTCTATTACATATCCAACAAAAATATCCTCAAGCTTATAAAAAAGAAGGATACTTTAAGGATTATGATTTGTACATACCAGAAATAAATAAGTCCGTAGAAGTAAAGCAAGACTATAAATCAAAATACACCGGTAACCTTGTTGTTGAATTGACCTATGATGGGAAACCTTCCGCTATACTTACTACCAAAGCAGACTACTGGGTTTTTGTATTACACACTCTCTACATATGGACAACACCAGAAAGAATTAAAAAAGCCATTGGCGATTACAACCAAGACCCTATTAGATTTAAAGGTAAAGGTGATACTAAATATAAATTAGCATGGCTTATACCTATAGAGTACATAAAAAAAGAATCAATATTAATTCAAAATAAAGAACTATGAGTTCAGACAAAAACGACATCGAAAAGACACCGATGCAAACACTCATCGATGCCTTTAATCAACTAGATGGTGACAAATTCTATAACTACTTCTATAATATGGCAGATAAGTTATTAGAAGACGAAGAGTACATGATTAGAGATCGTATAGATGAGTTTTACATTGACCTATTATATAACGGAGAGTTAAAAGATTCTGTCAATGAAAAAAATTAATCAGTTAGACCTGTTCTCAGGTATCGGTGGATTCCACCTAGGATTTGAACGTGCAGGTTTCAAGGTGAAGTCTTACTTCTCCGAGATAGACCCACACGCAGTAGCAGTATATAAACATCAATTTAAAAATAGTACCTATGTCGGATCAGTTACAGATGTTCGGGGAGAAGACCTTCCACGAATTGACCTCATCACCTTCGGAAGTCCTTGCCAAGATTTCAGCATTGCTGGAAACCGTAAAGGCATGGGAGGAGACCGAAGTAGCCTTATCCTTGAAGCAATTAGACTCATTGGGGAGTGCAGACCAAGAGTTTTTATCTGGGAAAATGTTAAAGGGACATTCTCCTCAAACTCTGGCGAAGACTTTGCGTCAATCCTCCAAGCCTTTACCAACATTGGGGGCTATAGACTTGAATGGCAATTGCTTAATACATCGTGGTTTCACCGCACCCCCCAGAACCGTGAACGAGTGTACCTTGTCGGATATCTTGATGCCCCTAAACGAAATTGGAGAGGAGTATTTCCTATCACAGGAGACAGTGGAAAACATAGTACAATGGAAAGCTCACGAAAAACCATTGCAAAATGCCTTACAGCGAGGGGACAAGCCGACCTCCACAGCGGACTCCAACTCATCAAAGAACCACTCCGAGTAAAGAGCGCTAACTCACGTGGGTACGATGAGGCATACGTAGGTGATAGCATTAATCTTACTGCTATTAACAGCACTACACGTAGAGGAAGAGTAGGTGACCAAAAGGCACAAACCCTTGACACCAAGTGTGAACAAGCAGTACTTCAGCCTAAGATTATTGAGTATACTCGTAACGCTAAAGGAGAGGTGACCGATAGACATTTAAAAGATGTAGCAGGGACAGTACATTCTTCTACAGGTGGCGGTGGAAACACAGATCAGTTTGTATTAGACAAGAACTATACATATCAAGCAGTCAATAAAACTATCGAAAAGAATGAAGATAAGTTTGTTGAAGGTCAAGCTATCATGATGGATTTATACAACAAGTCCCTACGTGATATATCACCTACGCTTATTGATCCTAAGCATAGTGCTAATGCCCTCTTTGATGGCTATCGTATTCGTAGGCTTCATCCTATTGAGACGGAGCGACTACAAGGATTTCCCGATAATCATACAGCCTACGGAAACTATGATGGCGAAGTGAAAGAAGTGAGTAAGTCACAACGCTACAAGCAATGTGGTAATGCCGTGACTGTGGATGTGGTCCAGGCTATAGCAGAGAAACTTAAACCCATATTTAAATTCAAATGAGCAAAAAAGTATTAGATGTTTGTTGTGGAGCAAAAGGAATGTGGTTTGATAAACATGATGAGAGAGCATTATATCTTGATAAAAGATGCGAAACTCATATTAACAATTACCCAAGCGGTGTAAAGTCAATGACAATATCTCCAGACATAATAGGAGACTTTACTGATATTAAACAACCTGACAATTCATTCTACCTTGTTGTCTTTGATCCTCCACACATAAAGCGCAATGCTTTAGGTGAGATAACAAAAAGGTATGGCAATCTTGAAGGAGATTGGAAAGAGATGATAAGACAAGGGTTTAAGGAATGCTTCCGAGTTCTAAAACCAAATGGTACTCTTATATTTAAATGGAATGAAGTGCAGTTTCCTATAAAGGATATATTAAAACTTACCGAAAATAAACCTTTGTTTGGTCATAAGAGTGGAAAGAAAATGCAAACTCATTGGGTAACTTTTATAAAATAATATTAATCATGCCTAAGTATTACATAGGAAAGTACAAAAAGATAGAGGCAATGGATGTTGTCTTGGATTTTTCAGAAGATAATTATAATATTGGTACGGCATTAACGTACTTAATGCGGGCAGGTAAAAAGCCCGACAATTCCATGATTCAAGATATAGAGAAAGCGATTGTCCACCTACAAAGAGAACTTAAACACCAAACAACCAATGTCAATGAAACAAGTAACCATCTATCAGAACGTTTACAAGAAAGACGAGCCTCATTACCTCAACCCACTACAAGCGATAAATCGTATAAGTTCTGGGAAGAGCCAACAATTAGTTGAAGAAATACGTCAAGGCAATAAAGAAAAGAAAACTGAACTGCCCATAGTCCTTTGGTCGGGTATATTTACAGAAAGAAAAGATGAATCCCTACACGAACATAGCGGTTTTATTGTATTAGACTTTGACCATCTTGATGTAAAAAAAACTAAACCAATATTAGCTTCCGATGACCATGTCTATGCTTGTTGGGTATCACCAAGTGGAGACGGTCTAAAAGCGTTGATAAAGGTAAAGTTTACAGAGAGGCATAGAGATCACTTCCGTGGTCTTGAAATGTATTTTAAGAAACAATACAACCTAGAAGTAGACCCTTCAGGTATTAATGAGTCTCGTGCTTGTTTTGAGTCTTACGACCCTACACTATCCCTTAACGAAAGTTCTAAAATATTTACTGCTTTCATTACGGAAAAAGCTACAGATGCCCCTCAAGAAGTTAAAACAATAACCCAAACGGATTACAACAAAGTAGCCATCTTAGCTAATATGATTCGCAATGCTGAGGATGGAGACAAACACGCTACACTATTAAAAGCATCAAGACTTGCTGGTGGATATATATCAGCAGGACGTATGATTGAAGATATAGCAGTACATGTTTTATGGGATGAGATATCTAAAAGAGATATAGATAGTGAGTCCCACGCTAGAATGACTATTCGTGATGGTCTTGAATATGGTAAGAACATACCTATACGAGAAATCATTGAAGAGGAGGATAAAATCACTCGTGAGCTTAAACTACTCGGTGGTGACATGTCGTTTCTATCCTCAGACGATAGCGACTTTGAATGGATAAACAACTTTGCCGAAGGTAAGATTCAACTTGGACTTACCACCGGTAATGATTACGTAGACAACCATTGGAGGTTCAAAAAAAACTTCACAATCATCAACGGACATTCCAATGTCGGTAAGACCACTTTTATACTTTTCCTACTTGTAACATCAGCAAGATTACATGGATGGAAGTGGCTTATATACACAAGCGAGAATAGAACTGCTAGTGTTAAAGTTAAACTGATGCAGTTTCTCATGGACCAGGAGATTAATCGTATGTCCTATGATGTTCGTAAGATAGCCTTCGAATGGGTAAATGACCATTTTATATTTATCAATAACGATAAGGTGCTATCGTATTTTGATTTAATCGTATATTGTGAGAAGATAAGAAAGCAACAGCACATTGATGGGTTCTTCGTTGACCCATACAATTCATTAAGAGTTGACCTTACCTCACAAAACAAGGGTGTGCATCAATACCACTACGAGGCAGCAAGTGAGTTTTTGACCTACGCTACCTCATCGGATATTGCGCTTTACCTAAACACACACGCAGTGACAGAAGCACAAAGACGTAAAGATAGAGATGGATACTCCGCCCCACCATATGCCGAGGATACGGAGGGTGGTGGACTTTTCGTGAACCGCTCTGATGACTTCTTGACGGTGCATAGAATTATTCAGCACGAAGACCCCGCTATACGTAGGACTACACAACTACATGTACGTAAGATTCGTGAGACTGAGACAGGATCACAACCCACACCTATATATGAACCGCTAACGTTTGAGATGAACTCCCCAAGAACATTCTTTAGACCCTCACGAGGAGGTTCAATGTTCGACCCATTGGATTTCATGGATATCAAGCAGTCGCAAGTGCCTTTTGACTTAACGGAAGGTATATCTTATGATACCTCATTTTAATGGATTACGTAGAAATTAAATTAGAACTTCCCAAGCCACCCTCGTTGAATAAAATCTATGCGGGTCAGCATTGGGCGGTTCGTAAAAAATACAAAGATGATTATAAAAAAGAGTGCCAAAAACAACTTGAAAAGCTTGATGATTTTGTTTGCAACCGTATCCAGTTTTTCATTACTTACAATAGTAGGTTGGATATTGACAATGGTATACTTGTCGCAAAATTTTTAGCAGATACATTAGTCTCTGAGGGTATCATTCCAAATGATAATCCAAAGTACTACGATAAGGTTACCTTAGAATACGATTTAGGATTACCTAAAAACACCTATCTTGTTAAAATTAAATGTTTTGGGTATGCAATTGTTGAGTAAATTTGCATATCTTAAAAATAAAAATGAGTCCTAGCCGTTTATCAAAAATATATCACTTAGCTTGTTCAAGATCACAAGAGAGCTTGGTTGATTTGTACGAAGAGTTACACGATAAAAAAGGCAACCCTATAATGAATCACGATTTAGTAAAGTCAAAGATTCAACAATCTATAAAAGAAATACGTACAGAACTTTCTTTAATTAGTAGTGCTGTTGAAGAAATTTTATAGTATCTTTGAGACATGTCATTCGGATGTTATCTTTCTCATCCTCTTTAGGCATTGGTTTGGTTAATAATTAGGGGGGCTATTTGCCCCCCTTTTTAGTTTTAGAATAACAACATTTTCCGTCACATTCTTTTGGTTCAACCTCGCAATACTCTATTTTACGAGGCTGCTTGTTTTTTGTTTTAGCCATTTAAAGTTTTATCAATTAGTCTGCGTACTATGTATAATGCTAGTAGCACTAGCCCAAAGTAGAATACTAATCCTTGTATCTTCTGCCAAAGTGTTTTATGTTCAACATATATAATTTTTTCATACGGTACTTCTACAATACTAATAATCGTATCCGAGTCGCATACTGCGTTTATAGTAACCGTGTCGTTCACCTTTACTAACTGTACCTTGAGTCTGTCCTTCACTAGTGTTATAGTGTCGTGTTGCTTCAAAGTCACAGTATCCGTGATAGCCACAGGTGGGCTGACAACCGTGTCCACTACAACCAGCGTGTCTTTTTCCATTATTGTAGGGTCTTTCCGCACCGCTTTCTTTAAGTGCCATTGTGCGCTGCAACTCATTAATGAGCTTACTAGAATTAACTTTACCAGCCATTTCATATTAACAATCAAAATCTATATATGTAATCTTTACTTCCTCCCCTTTCTCAAGAGCCTCAGCAATCGGAGGATAGACTCTCTTATACGCATCAACAGACGAACCAACGAATCCATTACTTGAACCAAAATTCGCTTGTTGAGTATTACCAAGAAGTAAGCACCCAGCGGTATGCTCATCAGTATTGCCAGTGTGGATAAGAATGTACTCAAAATTAGGAACTTCACGTACCCATAGCATTCCTTTGTGCATCTCCCCATACTTCTTTAAATATCTACCATGAAATCCTCCAACCTTCCTGAGAGTAATCCGATATGTTCCTGCAGGAATTCTAGTTTCACCGTATTCTTTTTCTTCCCTGTGTTCGTCTTCAAGGGTGTAACATAAGAATTTACGCCCGTCTGTGACATCGAATAATAATCCATTGGTTGAATCTTTTTGACTGCTAAATCGTAATACTTCTAATTCCATCATCTAATAATCCAAGTAAATAATGTCAATACAAGAGTGGCTATCATTCCTAGCCAAATAGTATCGTCTCTATCAAATTGTATTTTTACAGGGAATCCTAGCTTACGCCCCTTCCATTGGAACAATCCCTTTCCGTTATGACAAGAATGCCATTGATCTTTACCTAAAAAGATATCTAAAGGCTTGTCTATAAGGTCTGGAAGGTTGCCAAAAAACCAACCCAACACATACAACCAAAAATGTCCAGAGATAAATCCAAGAACCCCAAATGTTGCCATATGTGTGAATTCAAACTTTCCAGTAATCAAATTATCCCCATAGACTTCTTCCCCTAAATAATCTAAAACAAAATGAGAGGTATAGGCAAGAGCTGCACCTACTACTTTATCTGGACAGGCAACCATAATCATAGCCCCTGCTACACCGTGTACATGACTATACATTATTTCTTAGCGAATTTTTCTAATCCTGCAATCCCAAAACTCCCTAGAGTAGTAATCACAAAAGAATTGTAAGTAAACTCATTGATTGGTAAGTCTGTACCACATGCTCCAGTGATGACATCTGCCAACATTACTAATACCATAACTGCAAATGACATAAAACCTATAATGGTCTTTTCATTCCAATCATTTGTGTCTTTAAAAATTTCTACGAATTTCATAATTATTGATTATTTATTAGTTTATCTATTTCCGCCTCTAAACCACGTGCAGGTCTAAAACCTATCTTTCTTAACCTACGAATTTCATCTTCAATAGAATCTTTATCGTCAAAATATTTTACTAAATAGTACGCCTGCATTTTAGGTGTTCTTTCATTATACACATCAAAATGAATAGAAGTAATACCTAATTGTTTTCTTTGTGCGCCTCTACGTACCCAAGATACTAATGATTTCCGTAAGTATGGTTCGTCAGTAATTTCTTCAATACTTTTAATTACTTCACTAAAAGTCATCTCTTTATTAGCAAGAGCATCGGAATAATTATCTACTTGTATTTTTAGCATCTTCATCTTAGTTCCCTCCTCCATTCGCATCTCTTTAGCAGTCATATCATCCTGGTATTTTTTAAGATCAGGATTAGACTCTTTAATGAAACGCTCTTTTGGATTCAATGCCTTGATGAGTTGATATGCTGAAGACTTTTTAGACTTAGATTTAACCTCTTCACCTAAATTAGTAGTACCATAAGCAAGGATATCTGCCATACCATACGCTAGAGACACTACAATAGAGTTTGATGGTGTTGTAGTTAGTTTCTCTACTGCGGCTTTCATTCGTGCAGGAGAAGCTCCCATAGCACTTCCTAGAGCCTTATAGAAATATTCGATACGCTCACTATCCACACCTTCAGTCTCTGGTAATACATCCCCCATATCATAAGATACTGCTGTATCTCTAAACATATCGTAGTTATAAACATACGCCATTAACGATTGGATAGGAGCAGGAACAAATGAACCTACATCGGTAACAGGGACAAACATTCCAAATGATTCTCTAAGTGCGTTCCAATCCTCACGTGTCCAATTTTGGAATGCACCAGGAAGTGATTCTTTCATTTCCTTGATTTCAGATTCAGATGGTTCTCTTCCGTTATTATCTACGTAGCTATCTATTAACTTTTGAAGTTGTTTTTCACCTTTGATTTCCTTCTCCATAGCAATTTCAAACACACGAAGGAATCCTGCAAGTTGCTCCGCTTTAGGGATACGGATATAGCCTCGCTTACCTGTTTCAGGATCACGTTCACCCGTCCAAAAGATAAAGTTTCTACGCTTCTCATACTCAGCTACATTCTCATCATCGTTATCGTCATCTAAAGATAATCTTAGGTATGTGATAGCTGCAGCTATAGCACCAAGTTCCGTAATAAATCTACCAAACTTAGCAGGGTCTTTACGGATAGTCTCAACCATACCACGTGTACCTTGTATTGCTACATTTAAATATGGTGCTAGTAGCTTATCTACTTTTTTAGAGGCTATTCCTCCTTGTGAGAAGTCAAGAATCTCACGTGAGGCTCGTGCCGCAGAGAACTTCATTGCCTCTAAGTCATCTTGTGTAGGCTCGTGTCCATTTTCAGCAATGAAATCTTCAATACGTTGCTTCAAATCTCTCTTGTATATAGCTACACGGAAAGCAACTTCCGTTGTCTCACTTAAATAAGTAAGACCTTCGGTAGTTTTCTTGACACCACGCTTAATGTATCCCATGGTGTCTCCTTTGCGGTATATGAGATTTTTAAAAGGGGATGCCTCTACTGCTAAGAAGTCCATAAGACCACCATGTTTTGCTAACTCTACATAGTCTTCACGACCTAGTACTTTATCCTTAGTTGCAGAATATAGGTCACGCATCATTCTAATGGAAGATACTGTGAAACTTGAGCGACCATACACATCACTACGGAAGATAGCATACAACCAGTTACGGAAGAAGTCCTTCATAAAGAACAATGGGTTACCTGCACCGGTTGCATTGAAACGAAGGATAGAGTTTAACACCCCTAAAGTTTTATCTAACGACTGCTCAAGATTTCCTTTTGCTAATATCTCAAGGTCTAGCAGTTCATCGTAATACTCACTTTTAATTTGCAACGCTTTGAGTTGACCACCCATAAAGTAGTATAGATTTTTGTATCCAGGATCTGGACGCATAATCTTTTCCTCCGTAGGTTGAAACATGAAAGACTCTTCTCCTGGTTCAGATAAATCTACAGGCTCTCCAATATTAATATCTTTCACGTTAGACGGCTTAATCCACTCAAGGTCTTGGTCACCCAACTGTTCAGCAAGACTGCTAACCATTCTATTGTAGAAAATCTTGTTTTGAGTGTTTCGTGTATGTACTTGAAGTAAGTACCTAGAATCCATAATCAATGAACCCTCCGAACCTTTCTTTAACTCTTTTAAAAACTCTTTACTATTAGTATCTGTATTTTTAAAAGTTCCATCTTCTGGGTTAAGAACAAAATTTAAGAACTTACGTGGTGAGTAGTTATCACTACTTAAAGCCTCGTATGCTCCTTGACTAACAAGACCAGCATCATAAGCTTCTTTAAATAGACCACGCATAGCATCAAAGTATTTGTTAGCACGTTCTTCTAATGCTTCGAATACTTCCGTACCTAATTCCATTTTAAGGCTCTTAAACGAAGCCTCAGCCTTTTCCTTTGTGAATCCTAATGGATGTTCTGGACGTTTTTTCTCACGTGCATCAAAATTGCTATCAATTTGAATCACACGCATAGCAAAGATGATTTTATCTAATGCATCAAGTTCTTCAGTAGTTAATCCACCATAAATTTCTTTTTCAAACTTATTGAACTGTACTTTAGCCCAAGCCCCAGCACCCGCACGAGTAACTACTAAATCTTCAACCGCTTCCATATTAGCCTCTCCTATGAGACGCTTAACATTACTTTGTCGGTCAATCCAAGACTTTTCAAGTTTTCTCATGGTCTTAGCAATACGTACACTCAACTCCTCTTTGGTAGCACCTTTGGAGATGTCTTCTTTATACTTATCCATCACTTCTTGTAGGTCTTTACCCGCACGAAGTGCCTCCTCAATGTCACCAAAGAATTTGTCTAGCAGTATATTGTTATTCTTTTTGGTAGCTTGAAAGATGTTAGCCATGATGACTCTACCAAACCCTTCTTGACTAGTAACCTCTTTAGTAGATTCGTTAGCTACTTGCTTGGTAAACTCCTTAGCCGTAGCACGGTCAAAGCCGAGGTCGTAAATCATGTTCTCAAATGCCTTATCACGACCTTCTTCAGGCATAGCATTGTATGCTTCAATAAAGTTTTGAATAGCCGTCTTACGAGAAAACTTATTCCAAAGACCTTTAATGGAAGAAGCAGAACCTAAACCTTGGTTTTCAAAAGCTCTTAATACCTGCGAATAAGATTGATAATCGTATGCATTGAATACTCGTGCAGTAGTAAATCTAAAATTAAGATTTGTGTCTCTCCTAAATTGTTTAAAGAGGTCGTGGTTCATCTCATCTACACGCTTGAACGGTTGGTCATAGATTTCCATTGACCCCGCTTCACTATGATCTGACACACGAATAGCATATAGACGTACATCCGAAACCCCCTTACGTGCTATCAAATATTGATAGTTGCTAATCGTGCTTGTAGAGTTTCTATCGTATACTTTGTCTACACTATATCCTTTACGCTTTAGACCACGCTCCATTTCCAAAGAAAGGTTGTTAGAAATCATCCTAACCTTCATAGGACTCATACGCTTCTTAGGCTTGAGTCCTTCTTTTTGGAATACAAACTTAGACTCCAAGTCTTGGCTATTGTCAATACGCTTAATGACTACTGCTGGACCAGAGAGCTTGTTGTATCGCTCAACTTCAAAGTCTGGACCTAACACATCTTGCACATAAGCTTGAAGTTCATTAGGAGTAAAACCTTTTTGATAAGTGTACTTACTAGCAACGTAGAATTCTAACGGGTCTTCACTAAGGCTCACGTTAGATTTGTTGGTAGCCACATCAGTACCACGTGTAGACAAGATACCTACACCACCCACCTTTAATGAGCGACCAAAATTCAATGTAACGTCTTGACGAATATCACCAGGTATTACATTGAGTACGGCATTACTCATAGCGTAGTCTACACTCTCGCTAGGGATGTCGTAGCCATTTTGCTCAACGTAGTCGGGCTTGAGCTTAGATGAAGGTAGCAGTCCTTTTTTTACAAGGGTTTCAAAGCGTGTAAAGTTTTCTTCGCTTTTCTTTACGAATTTATTTAACTCCCCATGAGGCTTATCGCTTTCTTTTAAACCTAAAGCCTTGACTGCTTTGTTAGCATCCTCCATAGTCATAGAGTAAACAGGGAAGCGCTTTCTATCGTAGAACGGCTCAATTACTTGGTAGTTCTCAATGCCATTCTCATACTTCAATTGATTGGATGTACCAAGACCACCATTGATATCAGCAAAAGTTTTCTTCTTAAATCCTTTATCAATGCTCTTGAAGTAGTTAATCATCTTTTGGTATGTACCATTATTGGTAGTTACCTGTGTTTCGTTGCCTGTACCACTAGCCTCCGTATCAATGTAAGCGTCAAGGTTGATGTCTTTTGCTTCAGCCATATCCTCAATACTCAAGTATGCATCAGCACTAGGATCAAGTACTATGTAGTTGGTTACGTAATTATCAAAAACACTATTGTCTTGAAATTTAATAACCTTGACACCTCTTTTTAAAAGCGCATTGTACAAACGCTTTCTATCCGCATCGGATATCTGATAAAACTCGCTATCATAATTAGGGTCAATCAACTCCATCAACATACCTTCTTCGGTAACATCTACCTCAGTATTGTTCTCAGGAGTAATTCCTAACTCTTTCATTACCGACCTAACAGTTGCTTCATCAGCTATATCTTGATTGGAAACAAAAAATCTTGTAAGTGCTGCTTCCCCTTCTTTATATTCTTTAAAGTAGTATTCAGATTCACGCTTAGAAGGAGACGCAAAAAATGAGAAGTCTTTCCCTTTTTCTACTTTACCACCTACAAAGGCTGCTCCTCCATGATACAATTCTATTCCGTGTTCTTGTAAGAATTTAGCCTCATCTATATCAGCATCTAGAGATTCTTTATAAAGATCGGGAAACTCATTCATTACACTTTCGAAGTCACGAGATACAAACCATGTTCCTTCCTTAGAAGGTTGCATCTTATTCTGCTGAACACGCTTACGCTTCTTAGCAGTACTTTTAATAACACTTTGAGTAGTTAACCCTTGCTTCTCTCCACCAAGAAGAGAATTAGTTAGAGTTACCATGTCTGCTTGAGCCTTCTCTCCTCTAGTACCCATAAACATACTACCCGCAATACTTACACGGACATAATTAGGGTCTTTATTAGAGTCTCTATAGTTAAGTATACCTTTAAACTTATTATCAATTTGATAACCAGCGTCAAGTAAGAAGTTTTCTTTTGAAGGAATCTTAGCGTTAAACTGTGGATGGACTACACCAGATTTATTTTGGAAGTTATCACCATAATCTAAGTTCTTATTAGTGATAAATCCAGAGTAAGTGTATCCCCAATCTGCATCTTTAGCCTTTAATTGATTCAATAACTCGGTTGGTTCAGCAAATTCAGGTTGAGAATACTTCATGAAGAAGTCTGCTTGAGAATATCCTCCTTTAGCTAGTATTTGTTTGATTAACGGAGATGAGGAATCGGCATATGGCTTTTTAAATAAAAACGATCCTTTTTCATCACCATATCCACTAGGAATCAAAGTAATCATTAGCTTCTGTCTAAATTTGAAACTAGTTTGATCCATAATCATGGATATAGTTTCTGGAGTTATTTCCTCAACAGTATTTAATATTCTCAAGAAATTATTATATGAACTCTCTGCTTCTTGTTTTTCTTCAGGAGTCTTTCCTTTCCATTGACCAAATTTACTCCAATCAATAGTTCCCTCTGCGGCATTAGGATTGTAAGAAGGAAGCAAACCTTTTTTAACTATAGAATCAAACTTTGCTTTGTTTTTTTTCCAGTTTTCGTTGTTCTTACTTTCACTTACATATTGGCTAATAGCAACGTATGGTTTATTTTGTTTTCCAAGACCTAATAATTGAAGTGCTTTGTTGGCATCTTCCATAGTCATGGAGTGGATTGGTATATTTGATTTAGTTGGAATGCCTGATTTTAAGGCTTCAATTACAGACTTCTTTTTTGTTAAACTATCTCTTAGGTCATCAATAACCTCTTTGTTTTGTTCTTTTGAAACTAAACTAGACATACCATTCAAGAAGTATTTAAATGCGTAGTAGTTACCTAACATAGCATTAGGACTTTGCTGCATAACAAATACTGCTACATCTTGACCCTCTGGACCAACAGCTTCCACAAACTTCATTACACTACTCACAGACTTGATGTCTACCGAGGCAAATCCCACACCATCACGAACGTTCTCTGGTAGGAATGAGTATAGCAGTCCTCCATATAATTCGTCACCATCTACATTACCTACACCAGTGTTGTCTGAAGTGATAAGAAGTACACGTCCATTTACCCGATCAATAACATCCTTAAACGAATAAGTTTCAACCTCATCCGAAGTAATGATTTGACGCTTCTTCTTTTTATTTACTACATCCGTATTATTAGCATTCACGACTGCTACCCCCATACCATCTTCCAATGCTACAGTAGCTAGTAATGCATCATCAAGAATATCTTCACCACGAGCAATCTTCTCCCCTATACGAGATACAGCCTCAATCAATGTGCTACGCTCGTCAGTAATTTTTAAATCGCTACCTGTATACTTATTGATAGCACCACGTAGTTTGTTTAGTAAGGATTTCTCAACCTTTATAGATACATTTCCTCTAGCAAGGTCTTGAAGAAATTCAGCGAAGAACTCCTCTTGAATTTCCGATAGGTCTGCACCTTCTTGCACATATCCTCTTAGGAATGATCCGTAGCGCTCCGACAAGAAAGTATCTCCTTGGATAGCGTCTTGCATTCCCTTCATAAATTCTTGAACAAATCCCGCACCAAGCTGACCTGCAATCTCATGACCTATTTCATGGATAGCAGTACCCGCTGCAAGAGCAGGAGCAAACAAGTGTATTTCGTTTCTATTAGATTCTTTAGGTAAAAAGATACCCGATGCATCTAATGCACTTTCACCTGTAGCATTCTCAAAAGCTTTAGCAGTCTTGTGTATGAAAATTTTACTGTCTGGATTGATACTCTTCAATGCACTAAACATCGCACGAGTCTCACTCAAGGCTTGACGAATCTCGGTACGGCTAGTGCCAAATTTTTCTAATTGTGCATCCGTAATATCACCTAAGAAATCATTTACCAATCCTTCTAGATTTGTATCTTGAGTGAACTCTACAGTAGAATCTTCTATAGACTCATCGGTATCCTCCACTTGACCAATACCCAAATCATTAAGCATGTTGTTGAGCTTTTCAGCACGTTTACGGTCTTTGTAAGGTTTACGCTCTACTGTGCCATCTTCATTCTCAACGATAGAAAAAGGATCACCATACGCCTTTTCAATGCTTTGTTTTTCATTAAGCAACTCTTGAACCTCACGCATAATCTTATCCTTACCCTCTTGAGATTGCATCTTAGAGTGTAGGTCAATCTTTTGGCGAATCTTTTGGTTCAATGATAAGATGTCCATTTGGTCTTGCTCATTCATTGAAGAGTAGAACTTTTGCTCTCTATCTACTAAATCTTTAAGCTCTAGGTTAGAACGCTCTAATTCTAATTCTAATTCCTTACGCTCCGCCTTAGAAAGGTTTGGATTCGCTGCAAGGTCTTTGAACTTCTTAATATCATTAATGATGCGTATACGGTCTTTTAATAGCGGTGCTGAACCAATAGCTGAATATCCTGCGGCAAGAGCAGCAGGCACGGTAGCTGTACCACCCCCCGCTGCGAAACCAATTAAAAAGGAATCAGAGATTTGGTAAGGATTAAATTCTTCACCAGCAATAAGATGCGCTGCCGTTTGATTAGTAATCTCTACACCGAGTTCTTCAAGACCCTCAGCCGTAGCAGAACCTAATGCACCACCTACACGACTATTTACAAAAGCTCCAGCAGTTTTATTTCTTTGGCTAATCCAATCTTTAGCACGAGCAATGCGTGTAGATTTAGGAAGTTCGTCTATAAGACCTATTGCTTTACGTGCCTTTTGAATCTCACCAATACCTATACGCTCAAAGGCATATTCTGCAGCACCAGAAATAACTGCTAGACTAATCTTTTCCGCTTTGTTGAGGTCGGCTCTATCACGAACATCTACCCATGTTGATGCACCCGATGTAGCACCCATAACAGGCAACGCTACCTCTGGGGCAACAATAGTAAATGCAATTTGTGGAATGGTTTGAGCAACACCCAATCCAATCTTCTTAAATCCATCGCCTAAGTTTAAATTGCCTTCTTCGTCTTCTACAAATAAATCTTCCGTAGCGGACGTTTGAAGTCTATCTTCTTCAATACCTAATCTATATAGGTTAGATAAATGCTCTATTTGTTGGTCGTATCGAAGGTCTTGAAAGTCTCGGTCTAAAGCAGGTGAAGAAGAAACTATATCCTCTAATGTATATGCTAAAGCGGTACTTTGATTGATTACCGACTGAAACATAGATGCTATATATGTATTTCCAATGTAAGGGTCTTGAGCTTCCGTATCTTCAGCACGTTGCTTTGCCTTTTCCATGACATCGTCATTGACCTCATATGAGACACGTTGGAATTCTAATCCTAAATTTTGTTTTCTCCTTTCATCAACAAAACCATTCTCGTTGATAATAGGATTTTTGTCTCCTGTAATATTGGTATACTGCTTGTTAACCTCGTCCATTCTAGCACCAATGGCTAGTTTTTGACCAGGTGTCACAGCGTTTTCAATTTCTTTGTAAAGTCCGTCTAGCAGTTCCTTTCTTCTACGAGCAACGTCTATTACCCCTTCTTGGTCATTTTTATTACGGAAGTAATCCTCCTCTTCCTTGATTGTCTCGTAAGGAAGTGGTATGGTAGGGTCTATTTGCAAATCCGCAATACCCCGAAGTATCTCTTGTTGTTGAAACCCTAGAGCGTAATCACCCCCTTGGGATGTAGCGACCGATGGTACATCCGATGAAGAACCTGCGCCCACGGAAGACGAAGTAGAGTCCGTAGAAACCTCCGCTCCTTGAGATTCGGATGGAGTAGTGCCTTTTTTTTTTAGGTTATATATTTCCGAAGCCGAAGCAATATCAGACTCAGAATAGTTACTTTTTGCTAAAATTTCTTGAAAACGCTCTAGACTGTATCCGTTGGTTACGGCAAGTGACGCTAATTCTTCGTACTTCTCGTTCATTGTAGGAATTTTACTTCCCACAAAGATAATGAAATCTAACTACTTGATTTTTAGTCTTGAGTAAATTGCTGTGGACCGTATTCAATCGCAGGTTGACTTAAAATATCAATAGCTTGAGATTCATTAGGAGCAGACTTTATAGCTTTCTTAGCTTTATCGGTAAACCTAGACCAACCCTTAATTTGCTTAGGCGCTTTGATTTCAATGCGATTCTTAACTAGCTGTGCTATCTCTTCCGTTAACTCATTATTAGCATACTCCTTAGTGATGTATCTTGGTTCTTCATCGCTATACCCTTGTATATATTCGGGGTTAGGGACAGCAACCTCAACATATTTAATATTTCCACTCTCATCAATACCTACCGATGTAACACGTTCGTTACCTTTAATATCAAAAGCAACTCCATCTACATTAGTATAGTATACGGCAAGGTTCTCACCACCAACATTTTCAACAACAGGATCAAGAGCAAGGATGCCCTGTGCAGCAACTCTCTCTTGAGTGATACGCTCTTGTTTAGCACGTGCCTTTTCTTGAGTATTATATGTGTTTACTAGATATTCTCTATAGTCATTAACATAAAGATTCTTAGCGTCTTCCAAACGTTTAGGGTCATTCGCAATCTCTTGAATCTTGATAACGTCAGCCTCACTAGGATTATTGATGTCGCTAATAAGTTTATTCTTAACTGCGTACAATACAGCTAGGTCTTCATTAGAAACCATTTGATTTTCTAAATCTTTCTTAGCATACTCAGCACCTTTGGTACGTACTTGGTCAACACTACCAAGAACTGCTACATCACCTAAGTGACGTTGTGCCGTAGTCGCTGCTTGATACCCACTACCAAAGTCTACTTGATCTACAACCATAAACGGATTGTCACGGAGCGCATTAGTAAACTCACCAATACCCACAGGATTACCATCAATAACAATGCCTTTAGGATACCCACGCTCATCTACCTCAAAGCCAATATCTTGATTATAGCGGTTCTTAAACTCAGATTGAATCTCTTCTTTACTATTAGATAAACCTTGGTACTGCTTCTCCTCTGCACGTTTTATGCTATTACGACCAATCGTATAGTCTTGTTGCATTGCGGTGATGTAAGAGGTTAGTCTACGACCTTGGTCTTTAGCCTCACGGATTAATTCTTGGTTATTGGTTCGGTATCCCTCAATAAGATTTTCACGAACCGAATCACCCCAAGCCTGTGCCATCTGAACTTGATTATTAGGTAGACCTGTGTAATCAATATTTAACACATCATAGGTAGCCTCAGCAGTCTTTCTTCTTTGTTGAAAATCCGACTTTACCGCACGTAATGGAGCAGATACTCTTTCCGAAATAGACTTATCACCTGTTGTTATGGCTTGAAATGGTGTAGACATTACTTTTCAAATTTTTTGATAAGAGACTTCATGTACTTGTGTAAGTTTTCTTTATTACCGCTAGATACATGACCCTTAATTTTTTCTACTTGTGTTGGATTAAAGATGTATTCACCACCGGTCATCTCACCTACCTTAGCACCGTCTCTTACGATGTCAATAGGGTTAGTCTTATGTGAGAACTCACCAGGAGTTTTAGGGATGCTCCCACCCTTTTCTCTCTTAAAAAATCCTAATTGATTTAATCCATATACAGATCCTGCAACACTTCCAACACCACTAGCTACACCTCCTATACCAGCACCAATAGCTTGACGTGCTGAGGCAAGGTTTTGAGCCTCACGGTCAATATCACCTAAGCTACGTGTCTCTTTCATTTGAGTAGCCATTTGTTCTGCTTGTCCACGTCTAAGTGTTGCCTCCATTTGTTGTTGCGCTTGAGCCTGCATTGCCTCTTGCTCACCTAGTGCAGCACCACGTTGCATTCCTGTTAAAGAGGCTGCAAGTACACGAGGGTCGGCACTCGCAGCTTGAATACCTGAAGCAAGATTTCTTTGTAACGCTTGTCGTTGCATATTCAACATCTTCTTAGAGTATGCTTGACGCTCCGCATCAGCGAAAGCCGTGCTAGGCGAAAGGTCGGGGCGGTTAGCCATAGCAGTAGCTAAATCAGCTTTTGCTTGTTTCGCTGCTTTACTACCTTGTACAATGTTGTATATACCTAGCCCTATGTCACCAAGACCGCCTACGCCTTGTGCTAAAAAATCGGCTTGTCCTATTATATTATTATTATCTGCCATGTTACAAAAATACGATTTAGTTTACTAAGTCATTATGTAGTCTTGATCTATCATTAACAACACCAATTGCAAACAATTCAATAGGGTCGGTAGTTGACTTCTCAAGTTCTATTCTAATATATCTATCTCTAAGTTGATCTCCTTCTAAATCACTGTTTTTCTTTACACTTAAAACATCTCCTATAGCTAATATTCCAGATGCATCAGTAACTATTTTATTTTTAGCAGTAACAGCAGTAATTACCTCGTTAGTGTTTGAACCCTCTGAATAAAGGGTATCTTCTATATTAAATGGAATTTTGTTTATAGGATTATTAATAACAACAATATCGTTAGGTTCAATGTCAACTATTTCTCCTAAAGTGATAAATTCACTAGTGCTTGATGACGATGTATCACGAGGTATGTTAGCATAATACAATCTCTCCTTTTGAGTTAGTGACGTGACTTGTGAAGTCGTTTGATCCGTTGTGTAAGCTGTAAAGCTCCACGGAGAATCACCCTCAATATTAAGGGACTCCCACACTTTAACCATCGAAGGATTCGGATTTGAAACGATTTCAATCTTTGAACTATAAAGAGTACCGTAAAAGGTGTTACGATTACTATTAGTATTATGAGAATAGGCTTTGCCATCTTTAAAAGAATAAAGGATATTATTAAGTTCCGCATACCCCTCTCCTACAAAAGAATAGAAAGAAGTCCACAAATCTCTACGGAAGTTGTACGCTACAGTAAAATCATCGGTAAAGGTAGACCCTGATGACTTTATTGCTGATACTATCAACTCACTATTATCCCTATCAAATCCCAACCTAATAAATACCTTGTTAGTAGTACTTTCATACTGCTTGAGTTCTGAAAACTTTTTATTGAAATATGAAGACATACCAGTGTCGCTAATTTCTGCTACCGCTTCATTAGTCACCTTCCACATTTTACCCCTATAGATGTCCGCCAAAAAGACTGCACCTTCAAAAGATATGAATGCATCACGTTGCGTATTAATACCAAATACACCTTGATACTCAATCGGTCGGGATAACACATTAGTAGATATTGTAGGAATATTATTACCACTAGCAGTATCTATTATATTAGCATTAACAGGAATCTTCATTACAGAATCCTCTTGTAGACCCATAATGTAATTCTTCATATCCACTAACCCATATATACCACCTTTACTCACGTCAAAATCGTAGAAAGGAATATTAGCAGGTGTGAAATTTGATAACGTTAAACGCTTAGATGATTGGTTGTATGGGTCGCTATAGGTCACAGAAGCTTTTCTAGTGACTTCTTTTTCGTTATCTATGATAGCGTATGTTTTACCATAAGAAAACACATTAGAATCAAAATAATCGCTAATAGAAGAAGATTCTACATACACGCTCTCAAATACTTTATTAGCAAAAGCCTGTAAATCTAAACCTATAGTTCTACTATGGTATCTTAATTCTCTTGGTACTAAATAGGCATCTCCATTTTTTAAGATTGTCCTAGAGACAGCAGACTCCCAATACATACTGGTTTGAGCAGTTTGAGGTAAAATGTTTGCTTGAAAATAAAAAATCGTTACGCTTTCTAAATACTGAATATCCGACACCTGATACGATGTGCTGTCAGGATCACTACTAAAACGAATAGAATCTCCTGGTACTATTGGTAGTAAATCGCTACCCGATATAGTTAATGTAGTAGCAGTTTGATTGGTTATAGTTTTTTGTATCGTATCTCCAGAGGTAACATCCTCACCTACATGTTTTCTACTTGAATTTATAGGAAGGTTGTAGCCTATCTCGTAATACAATTTTGTTTCTGTTGATTTTAAAGGAGTATAGACTTCAATAGTTGTCGCTGCATTCCAATAGTCGGTATTATTTGTTTCTACATCCGTCAAATTAGAATGTGAAAATCCCGCATAGTCCTCATTACGTAAAACCAAAAAATCACCAGTTACCCTATACTCTTTTTTCTTTTCATTAGCATTAGTAGAATTTTCATGAGCAAGATAAAAAGGCGTGTTATTTAAATTGTAAGTTTTTATACCAACAACTTCAAACTCGTAATTTTCAGGATATACATATGCGCCTTGAAGTCGGTCGTAATACCTCACAACCCTAACCTTGTCTCCTGGTGATGCTTCTATCTTAAACCCTGAAGCTTTAGAAGCATTGTAAGAATCTTCCTTTCCTTGTGCAGAGGCAAGTGATAAATATATATTGTCATTACCAACATCCGCACCAACATCAATATTATCTTGGTTTGTAGCTTTTATAGCCTCCATTACAGAATACTGTTGATAGTTTAGATACCTGTTGTTTTTAGCGTAAACTATAGAATACGATGTAGCATCACTAGGAGCATCGCTACTAATGTCTACAATTACTCTAGCAGTACCGTTGTTGCCCTCTCGTTCTGCTGCGCCCCAAGGTGCTACGTGAACAGAACCTATATCTCGAACTCCACTAGCCCTACCCCTATCGTCATAGTATACTAGACCAAAACTATGGTCGGCATTTGCTTTAAAAGTAGAGGTTAAACTAGAATCTATAGGTGCTGAGATATCACTTAGATTCAACTGTATGCCACCTTGTAATCCATCGAGATTAGTTGTAAAATCATCCTCTAATAATGAGGCTGAATCAAACCCAAAATTAGGGTCTACAACATTTACAGCCCTTAAACTATAAGATTTAACACCAACCTCTACATTTATTTTATTTGTTGCATTGGTATAAGTAGAATTAAAAACACCAAAATCTAGTGTTCCTTTAAAATCAACCGAACCGCTACTATTTATACCAATAAACCAACTTGACCTATCAGTAAGGTCATATGAAGCATTTACAGAAACATTAGGTAAATTAGAAATAGTGGTAGCTATTAATGATCCGAATGCATTCCTACTATAATTGTCATTTGACAGATATATCTCTGTGTTAAATTCAAATGAACTAGGTATTACATTCACCTCGTCAATACCATAATCTTTAGTTGATGTGCCGTCAACTACTGTTATAGTTCCCAAACCTGTCGCACTCGTTAGAACAAATCTACTATAGTCATAATGCAACTTTATAAATACCTTTCTCTTACCAATTATATTTTGTGGTAGTGCGGAAAAATCTATTTCTATATGTTCTTCTAAAGGATTGTTATCATCATTACTATCAAGTGGTTGAGTGATGACTGCATTTATAACATAAGGAGTCTCTAAATATTGAGGACTTAATGATGTGTTAGCAGGTGTATAATGGTCAAAACCTTCCGTGTAATTACCGAGAAATAATCGGTTGTTGCTAATGGTCATAGCCTGGGCATTCTTCGGAACAGCATCGAAAGGTTTGTCCGACTCATTAGTAGCAATCAATGGATATAATCCATCATTGTAAAAATCAAAAACCTCATCAGTACCCGCTGTAGTAACATCTATATCCTTAACCAAAGCAAACGTATCCACATTGTTATTACGTACCAACAAACGAACCTTCTCTACCGCAGCAGTAGAAGTTTTCATAGTCAGCCTAATGTAATTGTCGGTATTTGTGTATGGGGGTTTTGTATTAGCCCTATTCGCCATCCACGGACTGTATGCCATAGTACTATAAGGAGACAATGCACTTATCTCCCCATCACGATATATGTATTGATAAGCAAACTGAAACGTCTGCTCATACACGCTATTAGAATCTATAGTATCATCCGTTTTATATTCATAAGTAACAGGACTGCTAGGAGGTTGCTTTGCAACAGTTATCTCCAATAGCTTTTCATCATCATTACTTCCCGCAGGATAGGTTATATTAGAATCTAAACACTTGTTGATGTTTATCTTTTTAATTTCATTTACCCCATCCGACCAATATAGCAGTATCTCTTTATTAGCATCTTCAATAGCATTAGAATGTATAACGTAAGTGCTATTAAACTCTAAGAATGAACCTTCAATAACTTTAGTAGACGTACCACTAGTGTCTATTTGATAGATACAATGATTGTTGTTTGAATTATAGACAAAGTAAAAGATTAAATCCTTTTGATTAAAAGAACACGATCCTATGACTCGGTTTGTACCAGTAGGCAACACATCTGTACCGCTAAGAGTGAGTTCTGTATTCCCTTTGATATTCTTAACAACACCTCGGTTTCCATCATCATCTTCACTCATACGCACATTAAGAGCGTCTACCATCTCATTAGTTTTTACCAATAGGTAGTCATCATCTTTATTTAACTGACGTGGAGTAATCTTATCTATAGCCATGCGTTAGTGCTTAGGAGATAGCTTAAAGTTCTTTCTAATAGTCTTGAGAGCTTCTTCTTTGCTAAAGGATTTTAATCTAGCATTAGCAAGTCTACGCTCATTATAATACTCTTGTCTCGCTCTCATCTTTTCATTGTAAGGAACGCTACTCTTCCGCTCAATTACTCGGTAGTATATGTAAGAGCGTAATGCGTTCTCCGCATAGATATGAATGCTTGGGTTTACACTCCTTGCCTCATCAGCAATGTACTCAACAATAACCTCACTATAGTTATCGGAAGAAGCGATTTCTAAACGATTCTGCTCGTGGTTCATTCGGTACTCACCGGTGTAGTGACCACCACCCAATCCATACAAAGAGCCGTAGGTGTTCTCGTCAAGGTAGTTTTGAAATACATACGATTCATACCCTCGGTACGCAGCAATAAACTCAGGCTTCTCTTTAGAATTTACTCTATCAAATACACCATCGCTATCGCTATCTATATTGTTACCCGCTGCATCCGTCTTATACTTTTGGCTGTAGTTGATATTCTTATTTTGACCAAACACATACACCAATCCATCAGAACCTACAATACCTACCTTAACAAGGTCTACAAAGTCATCGGGCAATTCTACTGTCCCTAAATTTTGATTTACAGGAAGCTTTAAACTTTTAACTACCTGCAAGGTGTCAAAGCCCATCTCACGCAAACCACGTAACGCATAGTTATGCACCAAAGTGTCGCTAACGTCATTAGAGTAATCATCATCCGTGATACTAAGGACAAAATCATTTACAACATCCGATATAGGAATTAAGTTTCTTGCCATTACTCAGTCATTTTTCTTTGTTGCTCACTAGTAGCGTAATTAAATACATCAGCATCACGAAGGTTTACACCTATAAGTTTAGCCATCTCCATGATAAGCTCTGCCTCATAGTGGTCGGGTAATTCAAAGTCAATACTAAGACTTGCACTGTATCCCTCAACACCATTATCTACAGTGTATCCAAATCGTGGCGTTAATGATGTGCGTGTTCCGTTTGTTGCTAGTTTACCTTCAGGGTACTTGTAATACCTTACCCTAATCTTTTTAACACTTGTAGGAAAAACTTCTATATCGTCACCTAATACTGCTATAGGACGGCTTTCTGTAGGTACGGAAAGACTACTTTTTAATATGTAGTTTAACTTCTCTTCATCATATACGATGTCAATATTCTTAGAGGTTACCTCACCATACACCAAGTTACTATACAACTTGTCAAACGATGATATATCAGTCTCTAACTCTGTACGCATAGATATAATACGTGCTAAATCATCTGGTTTGCTAAACACATCGTTTGATTGTGTTATAATTAGCTCTTTACTAAAAAAAGATAAATCTTCCTTAATTTGCTTTTTGCTACCCAAAGGTCTTGCCCCTTCAATGTTTCTAAGCCGTGCAACCTTATCCTTACGAGCGTCTACAAATAGACGATTAAATATGTTGAGTTGTGCAACCTGTGCAAAACGATTGAAAGTAGTCGGTGTAATAAACCCACGCTGATCCTTATTAGCCAAGTCCTTTAAAGCAAAATATACCGATTCTACACTTGCCATCGTAGTTGTTTTATTTTCTACAAATATACCAAAAAAGAAGGGGTCACAATTTGCGACCCCCTCAATATCAATTAGTTAGCGTGTTAGTCTATCTTTTCCAACCTACGAACTATATCTTCATATGCAGACGAACCCTTCTCCGTCATGCAAAAACGAGTCATCACGGTAACAGTATCTTGACCTACAGGAGTAGTGACAATCAACCTACCGCTATCCATCCAATACATACCTTCACTTTTGCTTTTTAATATGTTGTAGTCTACCGCTTGTTTTATCGCAGCCATAGTACGCACATACGGATTATCCATCAACTCAATAAAGTTCTTAGGATTGCCCTTAGCCTCTAGCAGTAACTCTCTACGGATTTCGTTGTTACGCTGATTAACATCAATATTCAAGTACATACATATAGGTAGCAACTCGTCAATAGATTTATCACGTACAATACTTACCGCATCAAGCAATAAAAACTCTTGGTCTAGTTCTACAGTAGCCTTACTCTCGGTGTCTATGAT
>Ga0208427_1000189_pt1 | contig 26969 bp, 9 predicted proteins | sample DEB08_DNA_FD_184532 | JGI IMG/M metagenome (GOLD analysis project Ga0208427, IMG submission 184532) | Aqueous microbial communities from the Delaware River and Bay under freshwater to marine salinity gradient to study organic matter... | ecosystem: Environmental > Aquatic > Marine > Coastal ...
AATGGGGCGAAACACCTGAACATAACTTGTCATATTCAGGTTTAGAAGTAAATGAATCAAATTATGCAACACCGCCCGAAGGTTATCAGTCTGCTATGCATGTCGACTGTCGTGAATACAGTATAAAAGGAAGAGGTATATTCTAATGTCTCGTATAGAAAAAAAGATATACAAAGAAGTTGTTGTACCGACAGCAAAAAAACAAAGTTACGGCTTGCCAGGCAATACCTATAGAGGATTTAGCACAACAAATCCATCTAGAAAAAGTGTATCTATATATGACTTAGAATGTATACGTCAAGACATAATAAATCACTTTCACATTAGACAAGGTGAAAAATTATCAGATCCAGAGTTTGGCTGTATAATTTGGGATGTTTTGTTCGATCCATTAACTGAAGTTTTAAAAGAAGCAATTGCTGAAAACGTAACAGAAATTATCAATTTTGATCCAAGGGTAACAGCAAAAAAAATTATAGTTGATTCCTATGACCACGGCGTGCAAATACAATGCGACATTACTTATTTGGCTTATGACATATCAGAATACTTGCAATTGAGATTTGATAATAGAGCAGGTTATTTAATACCTTCGTCTAGGGATTATACAGATCAAAGAAGTTACTAAAAGTTTTCTACGTGCTTAATTTTTACATAAATATGTAAAATATTTCAAAGGTTTTCATATGTCAAATACTGATAGACAAAATAGATTGTTAGTAGCCGAAGACTGGAAGCGCATATATCAAAGTTTTAGAAATGCAGAATTCCTTTCTTACGATTTTGATAATTTACGTAGAACAATGATTACGTACTTAAGACGTAATTATCCAGAAGATTTTAATGATTATATTGAATCAAGTGAGTATGTAGCTCTAATTGATTTAATAGCATTTTTAGGACAAAACTTTTCATTTAGAACTGATTTAAATGCTAGAGAAAATTTCTTAGAAACAGCAGAACGCAGAGAAAGTGTGTTACGTCTTGCTAGACTTCTAAGTTATCAACCTAAACGTGTACAGCCAGTAAACGGATTGTTAAAAATAGTTTCAATATCAACTTCTGAAGAAGTAAAAGATGAAAATGGATTTAGTTTAAATGGCGGTAATATTACATTTAATGATTCAACAGATCCTAATTGGAATAGTAAGTTTACTCGTATTTTAAATGCTGCTTTGCCTCGTGGTGCAGGTATTGGCAATCCTATACAAGAAGAAATAATTAATGGAATTGTAACACAGCAATATAGAATTAATTCTGAAAATCAAGGTATTCCAGTCGTACCGTTTACTAGAAATATAAACGGTATAAACAGAAATTTTGAAATAGTTAGTACTGGTATCGAAGATGGAAATATTATAGAAGAAGCTCCTTTTTTAGGTAATAAATTTGCATTCCTTTATAGATCTGACGGCAAAGGAAATCAAAGCTCAAATACAGGTTATTTTTTCCATTTTAGACAAGGTAACATGGTTAATGGTGATTTTGAGCTCAACGAAGGATATAGTAATCAAGTTGTAGCGGTTGATGACACACAAGTAAACGAATCTGATGTTTGGCTTTATTCTTTAGATGCTCAAGATTTTGAAAAAGAAGAATGGACCAAGGTTGCATCTACTGAAGGTAATAATGTAATTTATAACAACTTGGAAAAAAATACTAAAAATATTTTCAGTGTGTTAACTAGAATAGATGATCGTATTAGTTTAGTATTTGGTGATGGTACCTTTGGAAATATTCCATTAGGCAAATTTAGAGCCTATTATAGAACAAGCTCTCCTGACGTAACAAGTGTAGATCCTAATCAAATATCTATTGTAAGTATGAGTATACCTTACACAAGTAATGCAGGTAAAACTGAAACACTTAAAATAATATGTAATTTAAGTTACGAGTTAACCAATGGAGCTAGTACAGAGTCTAACGAAAGTATCAAAATTAATGCTCCTGCAAACTACTATACTCAAAATAGAATGATTACGGCGGAAGACTATCAACTTGCGCCATTAGCTAGAAATTCTGATATTATAAAAGTAAAAAGTGTTAATAGAACCAGCAGTGGTATTAGTAGATATTTTGATTTATTAGATAGCACAGGCAAATATAGTAAAACTAACTTGTATGGTAATGATGGTATTCTAACAAAAAATAAAGTAGAATTTAAAAAGAAATTTGCTTGGCAAACTAGAGCTGACATTGCAGGCGCAATAGCAAATACTATTACACCTATCTTATCTAATTATAATCTACGTAATTTTTACTATAGCGAGTTTACAAAAATAAAAGTATCTGATTTTAATAATTTTTGGACAAGTGTTACAAATAAGACAAATCAAAACACAGGATATTTTAATAATTTAGGTGGTCAGTTACAAATAATAGGTGACTTTACTACTACTACTTTAAAATATATTACACCAAACTGTTTATTAAAATTTGTTGCTCCTGAAGGTAAGCATTTTATGAAAAATAATAATAATGCTCTTATGGACGGAAATGCAGATCATTTAGATTCTGTTGACTATATTTGGACTAAAGTTTATAGTGTAGACGGAAATGGCACCGAGTTGACTGATGACGGTCGTGGCCCGGTTAAATTAACTGACATTATACCTACAGGAGCAATTTTAGATCAAATTATTCCGAGACTATCATTTGAATTGTTTACTGATACACAAACTCAAATAATTGATCAAGTATTTGCTAAAAATACTTTTGGATTGAGATTTGATATTAATACTGCTCGCTGGGATGTTATAACGCTAGATAATTTGAATATTTTTGATGACTTTAGTATATCACAAACTGGAAGCACAAGTAGTCAACAAGCTGATCGAAGTTGGCTACTGCTATTTGAACCTAAAGGTGATACGTATACAATTACATATAGAGGTATTCAGTATCTGTTTGAAAGTCCTAATGAAATTAGATTTTATTATGATTCTTCTGATAAAGTTTTTAATAGATCAAGCGGAAAAACAGTTAAAGACAAAATTTCAGTTTTAAATATTAACAGTAAACCTGATTCAACAGATTCATTTACTGTTGATTATGATTGGGAAGTAATTGCTAGTTATCGTGATAGAGATGGCTATGTTGACAGTAGTAAAATGGAAGTAAGCTTTTTTGATTCTGACGAAGACGGTGTAGTAGATGATCCTGACTTGTTTGATATTATTGTAAATGAAGAAGTTAATAGTCAAAATAAAATTATCTTTAGAAAGAAAGTACAATATGCAGACGGTAGTGAACAGTACTTGTATTTTCCTAACACTAATGGGGAAATTGTTTCCTTGTCAGAAAAAGGTGCTTTAGCAACTACAAGTTTATATGATGATGGACAAATATTTTATTATATTAAAGAAAATTATTTTGAGGTATTAAATAAAGAAACTAATAGTTTGTCTGTTCTTGCAGACTATATAGCAGTTTCGGGTCGTGATGACTTAAAATTTCATTATGTACACTCGGCTGATCAAGATAAAAGATTAGACCCTAGTGTTAGTAATTTAATAGATGTTTTTGTGCTTACAAAAGGATATGATATTCAATTTAGAAAATATTTAAGGAATGCAGGTGAAAAACCATTACCGCCTAGCAGCGATCAACTATTTTTAGATTTTAATAAAAATTTAGTTGACATAAAATCAGTAAGTGATGAGATTATTTATAATCCTGTAAAGTATAAAATTATTTTTGGTTCAAAGGCAGATAGTGAATTGCAAGCAACTTTTAAAATAGTAAAAAATCCAGAATCAGTAGTAAATGATAATGATATTAAATCACAGTGTTTAACAGCAATTACAGAATTTTTTGCCTTAGACAATTGGAATTTTGGCGACACTTTTTATTTTAGTGAATTAACTGCATATGTGATGAAAGAATTAAGCCCAAATTTAGTAAGTTTTGTTGTTGTTCCTAATAATGTTAACACAGTATTTGGAAGTTTATTTGAAGTAAAAGCAGAAGCTGATGAACTTTTCATTAGTGGAGTTGAAATCACCGATATAGAAATCATAGACGAAATAACAGCAACAAAGATACAAGCAAATGGAGCAATTACTAGTTCTACTAATTCATTAAATGTAGGAATTCAAAGTTCTAATTTATCAGTTACTAGTAATTCATCTAATAACACTGGAGGATCATATTAATAATGGCTTACGATAATTTTCAAAATGAACCTAATCTTCCAGTAAATGGATCATCTAAGAGAACAAGTTCTGATCATTTACCTAAGATCTATAGGACACCAAAAAACAATAAATTTTTACATGCAACCTTAGATAGATTAATATCACCTGGTTTAATTGATAGGGTAAACGGTTATGTAGGAAGAAGAGATGCAAAAGCTTATGTGTCGTCTGATACTTATGTTAATGATGTAACACCACAAAGAAACAATTACAAGTTTGAACCTGCTGCTGTAATTAAAAATAATTTAGATGATACAGTTTTTTATAAAGATTTTAACGATTATACAAACGCTTTATCAAACTTTAACAGTGCAACTGAAGACTATAGTGAATTAACTGCACAAGAATTTTATGCATGGAACCCACATATTGACTGGGATAAGTTTTCTAACTTTAGAGAATATTATTGGTTGCCAAATGGTCCACAGGCTATAAGTATTGCAGGTAATAGTGTAGAAGTAGATAGCACATATACTGTAAGATTAAGTGATAATTTAGACTCTTACAGTTATATTTTTACTCCTGACGGGCTTACTCCTAATCCTACTTTAACTCTTTATAGAGGAGTAAAGTATAGATTCGATGTTGATGTACCTAATTTTCCTATAGTGTTTAGGACAAAATTAACAGATCAATCTGAATTTGATCTTGACAGTAGTACAATACTTCTATACGAGGGAGTTGACATACAGGGATTAGAACAAGGCACAGTTACATTAGAACTAAGTCAATCTGCCCCTGATGATCTTTGGTATGTTTCTACAGAAGATATAAACATACATGGAAGAATACAAGTTAAAAACATAGAAGAAGCAGCATTTATTGATGTAGAGTCTGAAGTTTTACAAAAGAAAAATTATACTTCGGGTAACGGAGTTGCATTTTCTAACGGCATGAAAATTAAATTTATAGGTCAAGTAGAACCAGAATTTTATCAAAATAAAACTTTTTATGTTGAAGGCGTAGGCGAAGCAATAAAGTTAGTTGAAGAAAATCATTTATTAGTGCCGTCTGAATATACAAAAGAAGTAGACATTGAATTTGATAATATTGAGTTTGACTCTTTACCTTTTGACAAAGCATTAGGCTATCCTTTAGAAAAAGATTATTTCACAATAAATCGATCAGCAATGAACGGCAATTTATGGTCTAGGCACAATAGATGGTTCCATAGAGAAATAATAGAACTATCGGCAAAACTTACAAATAGTGATTTAGAATTAGATCAAAATTTTAGAGCAAGTAGACCTATTATAGAATTTGACCCTAATTTAAAATTGTATAATTACGGCACTAAAGCTAAAGAAAATATTGATTTAATTGACGATTTTACTAAGGATGTTTTTTCGACTATCGAAGGTAGTATAGGCTATAATGTTGATAATGTAGAATTAGCAGACGGCATGCGTGTTTTGTTTTTAGCAGACACTGACCCCTTAGTAACAAATAAAATATATCAAGTTAAATTTATTACATACGACGGGACACTTGAAAATGATGCAGTAGTGTCAAATGTAAGACAAATAACTTTAGTTGAGACAGATGATACAGACCCATTAGAAAATGAAACTGTAGCAGTGCGCAGAGGCTTAGAATACGCAGGAAAAGTTTTATCTTACAGTAATAATAATTGGACTGTAAGCCAACGAAAAACAACAGTGAATCAATCTCCGTTATTTGACCTTTTTGATAGCAATGGAAATAGTTTTAGTGACGAAGTTGAATATCCGTCAAGTACTTTTATTGGAAACAAAATCTTATCATATAAAACTGGCACAGGTGTAAACGATAGCGAGTTAGGTTTTCCTTTAAGTTATCAAAATATTAATAATGTAGGCGATATTGTTTTTGAATCTAATTATGGTCAAGATACGTTTTCTTACGTAATTGACGACAATGTTCAAGATCAAAATACAAATAAAGGTTATATATATCGATATAAAAATAGAACAGAATATTCGGTCGAAACACAATGGAAAAAAGTAACTGATTATAAACAACCAGTTGTAAGGCAAGTTGTATACGACAATACATTTGTAAACGTATACTTAGATGTATATGAGAATAGTTCTGACTTTATAGATGAAATAAACACTGTTATTTTTAAAAACAATAATTTGTTAATAAAAGACACCGATTATTCAATCGTTGAAGATCCGTCTAAATATGCAAAAATAAATTTTGTACAAGACCTAAAGGAAGGTGATGTTCTTGTAATCAAAACACAAAGTAGCTTGCCTAAAAATCAAAACGGTAAGTATGAATTTCCTTATTCTTTAGAACGAAATCCGGGAAATGAAAATTTAGATACATTTACACTCGGTGAAGTTAACGACCACGTGTTTAGTATTGTAGAAAATACTAAAGATTTTATAGGTTTGTATCCTGGTGTTGGAAATCTTAGAGATTTATCAAATATTGATAAAAATGGTAGAAGATTCTTACAACATAGTGTACCTTTAAATTTATCACTGTATCATATAACTGATGATAATGCTAATTTTGTAAAATCTATAAGATTTGCAAAAAATGAATATGCAAAATTTAAAAGGGAATTTATAAACATAAGCGAAACTTTAGGTTTTAGTGGCGAGACAAAAATTCACGTTGATAAAATTTTAGAAGAATTTGCGAGAAATAAAAATAATTCTAATCCGTTTTATTTTAGTGATATGATTGCATATAGTGGTAATATACAAACAGAACATGAAATTGAAGACAGTGATGAAATATATTTTCCTTTAGCAGATAATTTTACTTTAGATGAAATGTCGGCTAAAGCTGTTTATGTTTATCTAAACGATATGCAATTAGTTCACGGTAAAGATTATACATTTAATACAGAAGGATATGCAGTTGTTACTGCGGATAAAAATCCTCAAGATATTATTACTATATACGAGTATGAAAATACAAATGCAAGTTATGTACCGCCTACTCCTAGTAAACTAGGGCTTTACCCTTTATACGAACCAAAAAAATATCTAGACACTACACTACAAACACCAGTTTACATGATACAAGGCCACGACGGGTCTTTGATAAAAGCTTATGACGATTATAGAGACGATTTACTATTAGAATTAGAAAAAAGAATATTTAATAATGTAAAAGTTCAATATGATTCAAAAGTTTTTGATATAAACAAAATTCTTCCTGGATATTTTAGATCAAACTCTATTAAAAAATCTGTTTTGAATAAAGCATTTGTTGCAGAGTTTTTAGAATGGTCAGCACTTGTAAGTAATGATTATCATTCTCATGATTTTTTTGCAAGAGATAATAGTTTTACATACAATTTTAGTAATAGTACAGATCTAAAATACGAAAAATTACCTGGATATTGGCGAGAAATTTACAAGTATTATTATGATACCGATAGACCAAATATTGCACCTTGGGAAATGTTAGGCTTCACAATAGAACCTAAATGGTGGCAAGACACTTATGGCGAAGCTCCGTATACAAAAGATAATTTTTTATTATGGGAAGATATAGAAAAAGGTATAGTTAGACAACCCAATACTAGGCCTATATATCTAAACGAATACAAACGTCCTGGACTGTTAGATATTCTGCCAGTTGACGAACACGGTGATTTAATTAGTCCTATAGAAATAGGACTTTTAGGTTATTATGATTTTGTTGAAATTGAAAAACCTTTTGTGTTTGGTGACGGAGCACCAGTTGAAGCAGCGTGGCGCAGAAGTAGTGAATTTGCATTCTCATTGTTAATAGCTTACGGTTTAAACAAGCCAAATGAATTTTTCGCAACTGCATATGACCGAAATAACCAAGTTAGAGATGTTGCGGGCAATATTGTTTATAAACCAACAGGTTCTAGATTTAAATTAGAAGATATTATTTTTCCACCTAATAACATCGATGATGTTTACAACTTTACAAGTGGAATTGTGAATTATATTGCTAATTATAATAAAATGATTCCAGAGACTTATTCAAAATATAAGAGTGATTTAGTAAGTATTACTAATCAAGTTGGATTTAAATTTGCTGGATTTACAGAAAAAAGTAAACTTAAACTTATACTAGATAGCCGAACTCCGCTTAATAAAGGGAATGTATTTGTACCAGATGAAGATTACGAAATAATTTATAACGAAAGTACGCCAGTTGATTTATTAACTTATAGTGCTGTAATTATTGAAAGAAAAGAAGAGGGGTTTTTGATTAAAGGCTATAGTAAGTCTAAAGGTTATTTTAATATTATACCGCACTATGAATCTAGTGCAGATTATGCAATAAATGTAGGCGGAGTAAGTGAACCGTATGTACTGTGGAAAAGTGGGCAGTATTACACTGTTGGTACTGTTGTAAAGAATAATAACACTTTTTATAGATGTAAAGTAGCTAATAGAGATTTAGAATTTAAAACAGAATTTTTTGAAAAATTGCCTAAATTGCCAATTGTAGGCGGTAAAAATGCAATTATTAGAAAAGGTTTTAAGCAATCAGTAACTGAAATCCCTTATGGTACATTATTGTTAAAAGAGCAAGATGTTGTAGATTTCTTACTTGGATATAGCGAATATTTACAATCTAAAGGTTTTGTATTTGAATATTACAAAGATACCGAAAATGTAGTATATGATTGGGTACACTCTGTTAGAGAATTTTTGTTCTGGACATTATTTAGATTAGACGAAGGTAGTGTAATATCTTTAAGTCCTAGTGCAAATTATCTAGAATTAAAAAGTGAATATTCTGTTGTAGGAGATATTAATAATGGTCCTAACGATTATACATTGTTAAATGCTAACAGTGAAGCGTTAATATCCGATGCGTCGTCTTTAGGCCGTAATGATAATAACTTTTTCTTATACATTAATGATGAAGAAACCGGCCAAGGTATATATCATTTAGAGTTACCGCTAATACAAAAAGAACACGTAATTGTGTTAAACAACCAAACAGTGTTTAATGATACTATATACGATACTATACCAGGTTATAGGCAAGAACGTATAAAAATTATAGGCTACAGAACTGATGAGTGGAACGGTAGTGCTAATATACCTGGATTTTTCTATCAAGATTCGACATATACTCAATGGGATGCTAATCAATCATATCAAATTGGCGATTTAGTTAATTACGACCAAAGCTTTTATGTAGCAAATACAGAAGTGCCAGGTTTAGAATTTTTTGATGCAAGTTATTGGACAGAATTACAAGAAAAACCGAGACAAGGGCTTTATCCTAACTTTGAATATAAGGTAAATCAATTTGCAGATTTTTACGATTTAGACAGTGATAATTTTGACACAGATCAACAAAAATTTGCACAACATTTAATCGGTTATCAAAAACGAGAATATTTAGAAAATATAATAAATGATGATGTAAGTCAGTATAAATTTTATCAAGGGATGATACTAGAAAAAGGTACTCCTAACGCTTTTTCTAAATTATTTGATGCGTTAGCAAGCGATGAAAAAGACAGTTTAGAATTTTACGAAGAATGGGCAATTAGAGATGGTCTTTACGGAAATTCTGATACATTTGATGAATTTGAAGTAAAATTAGATGAATCTAAATTTGTAGTAAATCCACAACTTATACAAATTTCTGACAGTGACCCAATAGATAATACCACTTATACTATTCCTAATTATGAGGTTTATTTACCGACTAAAGACGATACAGCACCGTTCCCTGCAAAAACCCAACTTACAAGCTTTGTAAACGATTCAGGTTACGTTCATAAAGATGATGTGAAACAGCAACTATACAAGTTAGAAGAAATTATAGGTAATCCAACAAACGTTTTAGGGAAAAATGAATACTTATGGATATTTGGTAAAGATAATGAAGATTGGGGTGTGTATAGACATACAGAAGCTGACCTACAAATAAAGAGTATTGATTTTAATATTTTTACAAAAGTTACTACACAGAATGTAGGTTTAAATACAGAATTGTTAGCCGGAGTAATAAGTAGAGAAGATTTCGATGCAGAATTTGAAAGATATTTTAGAATTCAAAGAAGAATAGACGAAGAAAATAATAGAGGATTTTTAGAAACTGATCGTACTGGAGCTCCTGTTGAGCAAGTTATATCAGAATTAGGTCTTGAAAAATTCGATGCAGAAACAACTAGTTTTTATTCTACACAGATTACTTTTAAACAACCGGTAACTGATATAGAAGTTGGAGATATTATTGGTATTAATAATGTTTATATAACTGGCAAGACCGAAGGCGAAGTATTAGCAGATAGCTCTGTAACATTAACTAATACTCAACATGATCCTAGTGTGAATTATTTCGGCCAGGTAACCAAAAAAGACAACGATAGTTTAGAAATTAAGTTTACCCAAGAATTGCCTATAGGCAATGATATTAAAGCGTCTATTACAAAATTAGTAAAAACTAGGTTTACTTCTGTTTCTGATGCTAATAATGCACTTCAAAAAACATTCGAAGATAATATTAGTGTTTGGTTAGACAATTATGGCAATGACAAAAATTGGGTTGTGTTAGATAATAATAACCAGTTTGAATTGTTTGAAAAGTTTCAAGGACCTAAATTTACAGAAACTCCTTACAGTGGTACGTACGGATATAGTTTAGCAGCAAATAATAATAATAATCTTTTAGCAGTAGGCGATCCCGGCAACGGAGACGGAAAGGTTTGGGTTTATAGTAGAAAAAGTTTATCCTCTAATTGGGTAATTAATGATGTTATAGAGCCTGACACAAATATTGCAAATAATATGCAATTCGGTAGTAGTGTAGATACTTTTGGACCTTATATAATAATAGGTTCACCTACTGCATCTAATGTAAAAACAAAATATAAAGATAATTTTTCTACTAGCGCAACTTATAGTCGAGATGATATTGTAAACTACAAAGATAGATTATGGCAGGCACAATTTAGCTTAGTGCCTGCATTAGATGGAAATTCCTTTAATACGTTTGATACTGTAGCTAATAATATTATTCCGCTAGATGACAACAGTCAAGCATCTATTCCTATTTTTATAGTGGGCAATTATGCACTTAGAACTAATACAGATAGAATAGCGTTTACTGATCCAGTCAATCACATTTTAGTACGAGCTCCGAAACTGCTTTATGACAATACTAGAAGTGCTGAAGAGTATCAAGTAAAGTTTAATTGGAATACTATATCAAAAGCGTATCAAGACCAAGATCCTTTAGTATCAACCGTGCCGTTTAATAACGAATATGCAGGTATTGATGACACATTTTTTAATTCTCAACACGTAATAAGAAAATCAGTTGATGTAACTTTATATTTTGTTAGTATAACTAATGCGCCGCAAGAAGGCGATTTGGTTCAATCAGCTACTGGATCAGGTACAGTGGAATATGTTGCTTCTAATGACGAAGACAAATATATTGTGTACTTAGGAAACGTTGTAGGAACATTTAATTCTGCAGGATCACTGTTTTTCTCACAAACAGGTGAATTTATTGGCGACTTTGAGAAGCAACTAGACAGTGTTTCGGATGCATATGGTGGTTTTTGGTATATTGAAACACCAACTTACACAGTTAATACATCATCTACTTTTACTGACGAAGGCAGAGGGTTGGTGTATGTAGATATTAGCGATGATTCAACTAGCAGCAACTTATATTATAACATTTATGATTATAATAATACAAGTGTTGATAGCGAAAATAATCTAAATTCATATGTAAAAGTGTTTAGTAATGAAGGTTTTCCTAACGCCGACGATGAGAACGGAGAAATTTTAGATACTAGATTTGCAGTAAGAGTACCTAAAGATTTTTCTGATACAGTTTCTATTAATGATGAAGTTAATTTATTTGCAAATCAACTTCCTAATTACACAAACGGGGTTACTAATAGTACAGCAGAAATAGGATTATCACTATCTCAATTTAACAAAGCACATAAAATTGTTGACATTTGGGACGGGTATATTAACATAGAATTTACCAAGTTTACAGTACTTGGAGAGCCATATCAGCCTAAAATAGGACAGACCATAAGAGATAAAAATACAAATGCAACAGCAATTGTAAAGTTTGTAGAGCGCAACGGTATTAATGTAAAATTATTTGTAAAAAATACAACAGGGTTGTGGAGTAAAGGTGCAAACTTTGCCGACTCTGCTGCAATAGAATTTTTAGCAATACCGGATGATCCTAGTCCTGTATATCAAATTGATCGAGAAATAGGTGTAGTAAACTCTGTAAGTCTCGGACAAGATACGTTAAACATTGGAAAACTTTTAATATTTGAAAACACAGTAAGTTTTACAGTTGGTGTTTTTGAAATACCTTACACCGGGCAAAATGAATTAATAGGAGCAGAATATTGGGTTTACACAGATAGAGAAATTACAGGTAGTCCTATAATAAATGAAGCGCCGTCAGTAGTTAACAACTTTTGGCAAGAAGTTTTTAATATTCCAGCAGACGTAAATGGAACAGCAAGCGATTTTATTAATGAAGGCATGTATTCAGTTTACAAAATACTAGGTCAAGGATTTGAACTACTAGGACATTACACAGTTACTGACAGACAATCAAACAGACATTTAGGTTCGAATGTAAAAATAAGAAGAAACAATGATTTGTATAAAGCATTTGTAGGTGCAAAAGGAAATGAAGACACAATATTACCGGGAAAAATATATTTTGTAAATAATGGTAGTGCAGATTCAGAAACTTATAATTGGGAATTTTCTAAGTTTAAAAAATATAAAGGTGCATTTGACGAAACATTAAACTACAGAACTGGAGATGTAATATATCTAGATGATCCTAATGGGTCATTATACACAGCAAAAACAAACTTAGTGCCAAAACCGTTTGATATAAACGACTGGATAGAGAATTCTGAATTTATAGATTATGTAGGTTTTATACCTAACAATACAGGCACAGTTGTTATTAACGACAGTGTAGATTATAGCACAATTCTTAATCAAGAATTACTAGAAACATTTGGTTCTAGTTTTGATGTTAGTGACAATGGCGAAGTTTTAGTAGCTCGTGTAACTTATTTAGACAAACCTTCTGCTGTAGTAGTTTATAGAAATATAGATGGCTTATATCAATTAAGTCAAACTATTGGCACTGGTGATGATTCTACTAATATAGTTGATAGCACTGTTTCTGGTTTCGCGACTAAGGTTGCGATCAGTGGCAATGGTATGTTTATTGCAGTAAATGAGCCTCTCAATGATACAGTTAGGGCAAATGAAGGTAGAGTATTAATATATAAGCAAATAAATGGTATTTTTGAATTAATAGATACATTAGAAAATGCAAATTATCTAAAAAATGAGCAGTTTGCAACTGAAATTGACTTCGATGGTGAAAGATTAGCAGTGTATGCCAAGAATGCAGATTCTATAATTGATACAACATATGATAATAATTCAACAACGTTTGATTTAGGATTTACAAATTTTGCATATGCTAATTTAAATCAAGGCATAGTCTATGTATATGATAATTTAGACGGAGAGTTTTTATTATCTCAAAAATTAATGGCTACAGATAATGTAATTCCTGATTTTGGAAAACGCATGGTGTTAAAGAAAAATAACATATATTTCTCAAATGCTGTAAAAGTTGTAGATGAAGACGAAAACAATAGTGTAGGAGAAATTTACAACTTTAAACTAACTGATCCTATTAATAATTCAATGTGGTCTACGAAAAGATCATTACAGGATGCAGTTGATGTAAATAAAATTAAAAAAGTATTCTTATATAATACTAGAACAAATAGTATAATAAAATATCTAGATTATATAGATCCGCAGCAAGGAAAAATTGCAGGTATTGCAGAACAGGAAATTAGTTTTAAAACACCTGATGATCCAGCAGTTTATAATGTCAAAATAATTGCTGCTCTTAAAAAACAAGACAAAGATATCATTTTTGATACAGGTATACCATGGGGACCTGAGCACGTTGGTAAAGTTTGGTGGGATATAAAAGAAACATCGTTTTATAATTCATATCAAAACGATTTAGTATATAATGCACAAACTTGGAATAAATTACTTCCTGATAGTACTGTAACAGTTTATGAGTGGATCGAAAGTACTCTCCTACCGTTAGATCATGATGTTGCAGTATCTGAAAGAAGAATTGCTAGTGGTATTTCTAAATATGGAAACAACGCCTATGTAACTAAGCAGAAATATGATCCTGTAAGTAGAAGTTTTGTTGCAAGATATTATTTCTGGGTACGCCGTAGCTCAACAGTACCAAATCTAGAAGGTAGAAATTTAAACATCACAGATATAGAAAAAATTATTTCTAATCCAGTAAGTGCTGGTATAGAATTTGTTTCATTTATAAATGGAAACACATTTTTACTTAATAATGTCCAACAATATTTAACAAGTGACGATATAGTCTTAAGTGTGCAAACGTACAATACTGGCGGTGAAAATAATAAAACACACATTCAATATGAAATTACAACAGAAAATCTAGAAACAAGTCAACCTAATGACGACGTAATATTAAAATGGTTTGACAGTTTAATCGGGTATGATGACTATCAAAGACCGGTGCCTGATCCTGCAATACCTAACAAATATAAGTATGGTAATTTGTTTACCCCTAGGCAGTCATGGTTTGTAAATAGAAATGAAGCGTTAAAACAAGTTGTAGAAAGAATAAATTTTGTTTTGAAGGATAATTTAATTGTAGATGACAAAGATCTATCACCTTTATTGGATAAAGATCCTGCTCCTACAGTTGATACAAATGAATATGACCAAATAGTAGACATATATGATGATTTAGCAGATATTAAAACAGATAAACTAAAACGTGCTAGGATTTCCTTGTCTATCGAAAATGGTAAAATTGTAAGAACAACTATTGTTGATCAAGGAAGAGGTTATAAAAGAGCACCTACAATTACAGTAGCAGGTCAAGGCTTTGGCGCAGTATTAAGTACAACAATAGATAGCATTGGCAAAGTTACATCAGTAGTAATCGAAGAGCCAGGCGAAAATTATAATAAAGACACTATTGCTGTTGTACGAGGATATAGAGTATTAGTTAACAACGATATAAAAGTAAGTAACAAATGGAGTATATACGAAAGAGATACAGTTGTTAATGAATGGAGTAGAATAGTAACACAAAAATATGATACTACTTTATATTGGGATTATGCTGATTGGTATGCTGAAGGATTGAATTCAAATGTAGAAATTAATCACATAATAAAAAATACCCACGAACTATATACAGCTAATATAGGATTTGGCCAAACAGTTAAAATACAAAATGTTGGTAGTGGCGGCTGGTTGTTACTTAAAAGAGTAGACACAACAAATAGTTTAGATTATACTTTAGATTATGAAACTATAGGACGACAAAACGGTACAATACAACTATCAGATAGATTGTTTAGACCGTTACCGTTTGGTTATGACAGTAATAGTTTTGATATCAAATTATATGACTTTATTCCTATTTTCGAATTAAGAATTATTCTGTATGCAATTAAAAACAATATTTTTGTAAATGATCTTTTAAATCAATTTAATAAATTGTTCTTTGCGAGTATAAGATATATTTTAAGTGAACAAAATAATGTTGATTGGTTATTTAAAACTAGCTTTATAAAAGCAAAACATAACGTAGGTAGTTTACGTAAAGACATTACTTTTAATAATGATAATCTTCCAAGTTATGAAGAATATATAGAAGAAGTAAAACCTTACAAAAGTAAAATTAGAGAATATGTAAGTAACTATGATAGATTAGAAAAAGCTAGATCAATGATAAGTGATTTTGATTTAGGCGTAGTATATGACGAAGAAACTAATGCAATTGTAGTTCCAAAAACAAAATTTGTTAATAACTCTATAGAAGTAGATAATCGTTTTGTATCGGCATATCCTAACAAAAATTGGATAGACAATTGTAGTTTTGAAGTAATATCTGTAAAAATTGTAGATCCTGGATCTGGTTATAGAACACCTCCGGTAGTTAATTTGTTTAGTGAAACAGGGTCTGGTGCAGAAATTAAAACTTATATAGGCACAAATGGTAAACTAAAAAAATGTGAAATTATAAATCCAGGCAGTGGATATTTGTCTGTGCCTGATGTGCAATTAATTTCAAACTTAACAGATGAAGGATATCCTGCAAAAATTAGTATTGAAATAGGCAATAGTAAAGTAAGATCACTTAAAAGCAAAATAAAATTTGATAGAACTTCAAGTAACTACGTTGTTACACAATTATCTGTTGTAGAAAATTTTGTAGCTAGCGGATCTAATTTAGTGTATGATCTAAATTGGCCTATGGATTTAACACTAACAAACATTAAAGTATTTGCTGATAATATAGAACTACTATCAAGCGAATACTCGTATGAAAACGTAGAAGATACTAGTAAAGGTTATACAAGACTTTTAGGCCAAATTACTACTACTACTCCTATAGATACTAATGTTGATGTTAGAGTAGAATACAACAAAAACATTGATATGCTTAATGCTGCTGATAGAATAGGAAAAGTATATACGCCTATAACAGATGGAAAAGGTAAAGAACTATCGCAGTTAATGTTGGGAGTAGATTACGGTGGTGTAGAAGTTAAAGGATTAGAATTTGACAATATAAAAGGATGGGACAACGATGTTTGGTTTAATAGTGCATGGGATGCATATGTAAACACAAACGAAGATGAGATTTTTAACTTTGACGGATCTACAACAGAGATAACTTTATCAAAACCATTAGAAAATGGCGTAGTGTATAACGTATATCTTAATAATGTAAGATTAGATGATACTAATTATGATGGATCAACTGTTGTAGATAATCCTAATGCAATAATGGAATCTCTAGTTGGCGACGGAGTTACGCAGACACTCTACTTAGACGAATTTAGAATGCCAAATGCTTCTAATTTTGCAGAAATAAAAGTGAGTCAAGGCGATACACTTATAATTAGAAAAACCTCAAGTGATGGTACGTTTGCTCCGATGCCTGATAGTTTAGATACAAAAATATCAGGCGGTGAGCTATCGTATGGAAATGCGCAAGGTATTCTTGCTAACGATATTACTATAGACGGCGATAATTTTGTTACGCCAACTACAAGTGGTAGTGTAGAAGAACATGTACCAGGACAAGTTTTAGATACATTAAATATTATTGTACAGCAAAAAACAAATAACGGATCTAGTGTTATATCGTCTGACATTCATTACGGCGATAATATTACAACAGAATTTGCAATTAATGGAAATCTATTTACAACAAATCAAATAATTGTACGAAACAATGGCAATATAGTAGATAGTGATGATTATTCTGTTAGTTTTATTAATTCTACTGTAGAATTTAACACAGCACCTTCTACAGGTGAAATTATTCATATTAGTAATTTTACCCCTGGTGGATCAGATATTTTAGCATCTGAAACATTTATAAGCGATGGTAGTACAATTAACATTATCACAGATGTGCCATATGTAGAAAATTTACAAAGTATTGTATCTATTAACGGAATAGCAGCTGACCATCAAATATTAAATGACGGTAAAGATTTTACAATTATTAATTTTGCTGAACCAATCATAGAAGATGCTACTATTCAATACAGTATTTTTAGTCCTAGCGAAACTATAAATTATAGTCAAATAAATGTAGAAACTTTTATAGCTGACGGTAACTCGATATCATATCCGATAACGTCAAATAGTGATGGTATTAATTTAGCAGAGTGGAATACGGTTGTTACAGTGAATGATCAAGTATTAGATCCTGGCTACTATGAAGAATTTACATTACAAAATAATGTGTATGAGTATAGTTTAGATAATCAGCAAATTGACTTAGGTAATGTTCCTGGCTATCAATTAGAAGTTTTTGTTGAAGATAAAGAATTAATCTACAATGAAGAATTTACTTGGATACCAGAAGAAGGAAAAATTACTATTAACGAAACAGTCTTTACTGTTATAGCAGGAGAGCAATTAAAGGTATATTTACGTCACAATGCTGAATATCAATTTGGTAATTTCAATGGTGATGTTTTTGAAGTTGATAATACTACAGTTACATTTAGTAATGTATATGCAGAAAATGATGTAATAAAAATATATTCATTTGATAATTTTGTTCATCAAGGGATATTACGAAATAGAATTACAGTAAAGTCAACAACAGGAATTCCTGTAAATAGTAAAGAGTATAAAAAATTAGCAAATATTTGGAATAAAAAAATACAACTTTCTGTAGAAGCGTATGATGCTCAATACGTTTGGATTGCAAAAAATAATCAGTTCTTAACTCCTAACGTAGATTACTTGTTGGATTCTACAAAAACATTTGTTAATTTGTTAACAAGCGTTGATGTAGATGACGAGTTTTTAGTAATACATTTTGCAGCTGGACCTAGACAGCAACAATTTAGTTGGCAACAATTTAAAGACATTTTAAATAGAACAACATTTTCTGCTATTACCGAAAGTCAAAAATACATGCTAGCAGATGATTTAAATTGGTATGATAAAAAACTTGTGTTAAAATCTGCAGATTTATTACCTACACCAGGTGTTAACGATAAACCTGGTGTGATTTGGATTGATGGCGAACGTATAGAATATTTTGTAAGAGATGGCAATGTATTATCACAGTTGCGGCGTGGTACTTTAGGAACAGGTACACCTGTCTTGCATAGCAAGAATCAACAAGTACTGTATATTAATGCAGAGCATACAATACCTTACAAAGACGAAATAACTACTACAATGTTTACAGCTGATGGTACTTCAAATGAATATGAGTTAGATTTTACACCAACAGACGAAACAGAGTTTGAAGTTTTTGTTGCAGGTACTAGATTACGCAAAAATGCAATAGACAAATATAGATTTGAATACACCGATAATGAAGGTAATATAGTAGACTCTATCGCAAAAGATTCACCCGAAGGTGACGAGGAAGTTTCGGCAGAATTTACTGTAGTAAACAGTAATACTTTACGTTTAGAAAATACACCTCCTGAAAATGTAAAAATACTTGTAATTCGTAAAAAAGGTATGCTTTGGTATGAAGAAGGTAAAACTTTAACAACTAGTAATACTGCGCCTGCAATATTTTTACAAAATGTATTCAAGTAAAAGGTCAGATAAATATAATTATTAGGATATTAAAATGAATGATAGTATGAAGGATTTTAACGGAGTGCACATTGAGGGTCACATAAAAATTCATGACCCAGACTCTGGCGAAATATTAATTAATAAGCGCAATGCTATACATTACGAAAACATGAGCATTAGTTTAGCTGAAAGTATTGGTAACAATGGTGATGGATTTATATATCAAATGGCATTCGGTAACGGCGGAACTAATGTCGATCCTACAGGTATTATCACATACTTAACGCCAAACAGCACAGGTACTAACGCAAGTCTTTACAACCAAACTTATGTTAAAGTTATTGATGACAACAGTGTTAATAATTTAGATCCTTTTAGAAACAAAATAGAAACTAGACATGTAAGCGGTACAAATTATACAGATGTGTTAGTATCTTGTTTATTAGATTATAGTGAGCCAGAAGGTCAAGATGCATTTGATAATTCTCAAATAACAGACGGAACTTTTATTTTTGATGAACTAGGTTTAGTTTCATATGATGCTAACGGTGAGGGAAGATTGTTAACACATGTAATTTTTCACCCAGTACAAAAAAGTTTAAATCGATTAATACAAGTTGATTATACTGTACGAATTCAAAGTTTAACAGGATTTAATGAGGAATAACCATGCCCTATACTATAGAATTTTCCGATAATACAGCAAAAAATCCAATAGAAGTTGAAGATAACACTATTAACACTGAAACTAGTTTAAAAATTCCAGGTAAAAACTCACTTGGTTATGGACAAGTAATTGCTGAAGATTTAATAAGATTATTGGAGAATTTTTCTAGTCCTTTAGAACCTACAAATCCAATAGAAGGGCAACTTTGGTATGATAATTTTGTAGAACAACTTAAAGTTTATGATGGTACAAAATTTTCTAGTGCTGGCGGACTACAAAAAACATTAACAATACCTGAAGTAGCAGACAGCGCTGCGGGTGATTTATGGGTAGATAGAAGCTCTCAACAGTTATATTTGTTTAACGGCAGTAACTGGATTTTAGTAGGTCCAGAATTTAGTGATGGATTGACTACTGGTGCAAGTGTAAAACAGATTGTTGCTACAGATAATAAAGAATATAATGTAGTTGTATTAGAAGTAGAAAAAAATGCAATAGCTATTGTATCAAATCAAACTTTTACACCGAAACAAACTATACAAGGATTTGTAGGCAAAGAAATTAAACCAGGAATTAATTTAGCATTATCTCAAGGAGACGTTCTTGCTACTACAGATGCACAAGAAAATTTTGTAAAATATCACGGCGTAGCAGAAAAAGCTGAAAATTTAATAATAGGAAAAGATGTAGTTGCTGCTACAAATTTTTTAAGAGGTGATGTAGAAAGTTCAACACTATATCCAATAAGAATTCGCAATGCAGATGCGTTAAGATTAGGTGTAAACAATGAACTATCACTAGGCATTGATAACAATAACGGTGTTATTTCTAATACAGTACAAAACGGAAATATAGACTTTAGAGTAAGACAAAATTTTCAAACTAGCACGGTACTAACCCTAGCAAGCGATAAAAAAATCGGTATTAATAATCAAGCACCTGAAGAAGCTTTAGATATTGTTGGTGGAGTAAAATTAACTGGATCACTCAAAGCATCTGGCGGAGTAGAATCTAATGATTTTGCTACTGGAACTATAGTAGCAACCGGCGGCGCTGGATTTTCTGGTAATTTAAACGTAGGCGGTGCAGCTACAATCCAAGAGTCACTTACTTTAGGTAACTTAGATATACCTGAAAACGACGAACGATCGGATCTTATTGTTGCAGATTTAGATAATGCAAGAAACATAGGTAGAGCAGATCTGCGTTTTAAGAATATTTATTCTAGTAATTTTATTGGAAATTTACAAGGAAATGTTTTTGGTTCGGTTAGCGGTAATGCAAATACAGCTTCTAGATTAACAAATTCAACAATATTTGAATTTACAGGCGATGTTGAAGATGTATCTAATGATTTTGATGGTAGTTCGGGCGGTACAAAGTCTTTCAATTTGACTATAGCGCCTACAGTAATAAATTCTAAAGAACTTACTACAGAAGTTTTTGATTCTGATCAATTACTTGTAGAAAGACTAGACGGTTTAAATACAGGTTTAAAAAGAGTAACAAGACAAACATTTTTAAATGCAATACCTGGAATTGTGCCTGTTGGAGGTATGATGATATGGCCTACTAACACAGCGCCGTTAGGTTGGAAATGGTGTAATGGAGAAGAATTATCTATAAGTATATACTCTGAGTTGTTTAGTATAGTAGGTTATACCTATACGCCAGTTGATGGATTCGGTAATCCATTATCTGCCGCGGGCACATTTGTATTGCCTGATTTGAGAGGTAGATTTCCATTAGGACAGTATGATATGGGAGGTTCAACCCCAGCTAGTGCAGCAAATAGAGTTAGTGGTGTAGGTGCAGAAACACTAGCAGCAGTTAGTGGTACTGAAGAAGTTACAATTGCAACAGAAAACTTACCAGAACACGAGCATGATTTGAAATCATCAGAAGGGCAACAGTTTTATGCTTATAGAGAAATTCAAGATACACCAACTCCAGCTGGTGCTTCTGATGGTAGTTTTGAAGTAGCGTTTTCGCCTACAAGTGAAAGAATAGCAAGTAGTGGCGGCATACTTGATTCTCAATTTGGTCAGCCATTAAACGTGACAAATCCTTACTTAACGATCAACTACATTATCTATACAGGAGTCAATTAATGAGTTATAGAATTAATAAAACTAATGGAGATATATTAACTGATCTAATTGACGGCGTGTTAGATACAACTACTACAGATTTAGGACTCATAGGACAAAATTATAAAAACTTTGGTGAGGTACTAAACGAAAATTTTGTAAAATTATTAGAAAATTTTGCATCAACTAGTGCACCGGGTAATGCTTTATTAGGGCAACTATGGTTTGATACAGCACAAGGTAGATTACTTGTATACAACGGTGAAACATTTGTAACAGCAAACGGAAATGTAGTAGGTGATGTTGCTTCTAATACTGATACGGGTGATATTTTTATTGATACTAGTGTTGATCAATTAAAATTTTATAATGGTGATACATTTATCACTGTAGGGCCTCACTACTCTAAAGAACAAGGTAAAACAAATATAGAAGCAGTTACAATGATTGATACAGTTGGTGCGCCTAAAACTGTAGCAACTCATTATGTAAATGGTGTATTAGTAGGCATAACAAGTAGAACAGAATTTACACCTAATGCAGCAAGCAATATAGCACCTTATCCGAATAATACTGCTATAAAAGTAGGGTTTAACCCGGTTGACACAACAAATTTTAGATTTAGAGGTACAGCTGATGCAACGAGTACGCTTAAGGGAGCAGACGGTACTGATTATGCACCGAGTAATTTTGTACGTAACAATCAACGAGACAGTGGCAATAATTTAGTTGATCAAAATATAGAATCAGGATTATTTGTAAAAGGAACAAGTGGATTATCAATAGGGTATCAAGATGCAAAATACGGAACATTAAAAGTTGATACAGTTTCTACAAATACTGTGCTTGACATAGAACGATTAAACAATGATTTTGCTATAAGAGTTCTAGAAGGTAGCTCTAAGATTGCTGCTGTGTTTATAGACAGCAGCGAAAAAAGAGTAGGTATATTTAATTCTACACCTACAAGCACACTAGATGTTACTGGCACTGTTACTGCTACAGAAGTAGTAGGTAATTTTAAAGGAAGTCTATTTGCAGATGATTCAACTCTTTTAGTGGATGCTGTAAATGGCACTATACCAGGTTATATAAGTTTAGATCTTTTACAAACACAACTAGCAGCAAGTACTGATTTTGCAGATTTTCAAGCAAGAATTGCTGCGCTTTAAATATATTTTGTTTTACAGATAAATACTTGTAACTGAGAGGTTAAGCAAGCATGGCATATACAATTAATACCTATGACAATGATGTATTAACAGTTGTCGAAGACGGCACTATTGATCAGACTACTGATCTTAAACTAGTTGGGCGTAACTATGCAGGTTACGGTGAAATACAAAATGAAAACTTTGTGTTTCTACTTGAAAATTTTGCAGGCGCAAATCAACCACCGAGAAAACTAACTGGACAAGTTTGGTACGATGCAGGAAGTGCTAGATTAAAATACTGGACTGGCGTAAGATGGCGTAACACTGGTGGCACCGAAGTTGCACCAGAACCGCCAGTAGGACTATTAGAAGGTGATCTATGGTGGGATAATGATGATTTGCAATTATATGCATATACAGGTACTGAATATATTCTTATAGGACCACAAGATGCAGGCGAAGGCGAAACTCTTTGGAAAAGTGTACTAATTAGAGATATTCTAGGTATTAATCACAAAGCTATTATTGCAGTAGTAAATGACAACACTGTTTACATTGTAAGTAATGACGACGAATACACAATTGATCAAGCAGTAAATCCTTACCCAGGATTTGACAATGTATTTCCCGGCATGACTCAAGTCAATTCTACCGCTGTTGATCCAGCTGGCGATCCATACGGTGCTGGTGTTACTGCTAGTGAGCATATATTTTACGGGACAACACGTAATGCAGAAATGCTCGGCGGAATACTTGCAGATTATTATATTGCAGAACTTCCTACAGTAACTACACAATTGCAAGAAGCTTTAGATTTAAACAATGATAATGGTTTAGCAATTGGAGCTAGTAAAGATTTACAAATTTTTATTGAAAATGGAAACCAGGCTGTACTGCAAAATAAAGAAGGTTTTATTACTAAGTTTAGAGTTCAGGGGAATTTGGGCGCTGATGTAGATGTAGCCGAAATAAGAGCTGGCGAACTTTTACCTGGTGATAGTGAAAATGTAAATGTGGGTAGTGCAGCAAGGCCGTTTGTTGATATGTATGCTACAAATTTTATAGGTTTAGCATCAGTAGCAGCTACACTTAGAGTTGATGGTTCTGATAGACTAGGCGCAGTAGATACACCAGCTACGGGTACAGGTAATACAGTAGCAGTTAGAGACTCCAGCGGAAATCTAAACGCAGTGCTATTCCAAGGTACAGCAACAAAAGCACAATATGCAGACTTAGCTGAAATATACACATCAGACGAAGAGTATCCTGTAGGTACGGTTATGACTGTAAGCACAGATGCCGACACAGAAACTACAGCATATACAGAAAGTTCTTTTGCAGCTATAGGAGTAATTTCCGAAAAACCAGCATTGTTAATGAATGCCGAAGCTGACGGGCAAGCTATTGCTTTAAAAGGTCGTGTACCGGTAAGGGTAATAGGTGTAGTAAACAAAGGCGATAGAGTCTGGGCATGTAATAATGGTTGTGCAAGTGTAGAACAAAAATTTCATCTTGTTGGTATAGCTTTAGAATCGAATATAAATACTGAGGAAAAGCTTGTTGAATGTTTTTTAATAGTGTAAGGACTTAAAGTGACAGTAGATATAGGTGATATTGTTACCGCAGCAGATTTCGAAGATCTTAGAGCTAAGATGGTTAGAATTTTAGGAACACCGTCTGGTACTTGGACTATTAATACTATAGGAACAACTGCGGGATATAATAACAATATTAATGCAGTTTCGGTAGTATCAGAAGATTTGATAACAGCCGCGGACTGGAATTTGTTAAGACAAGACATAATAAGAATATATGTACACATTAACGGTGAAGAACCCTCGGGTGGGTTAGAAATGCTTGAAGTATCAAATGAAGATATAGTAACTGCTGAAACCTATAATGTTTGGGAAACTGTGCAATCTATAAACACAACTAATAGAAACACATGTCATCCAAGTCAAAAAAGTTTAAGTAATGCTAGTATTGGCTCTATCTCTACACCTTGGAATGGTGTACAGACTCATGCATTTTCTATGACATGGGACAGTAAAAATCATAAAGAAGGTTTTTTTAATGCAGGCGGTGTACTAAGATTTAGTGCAAGTGCAAATTTACCAGGCAGCGCGGGCGACAAAGATACAGATTGGGCAAATATAATTGCTTCCATTGGAACAATAGAAATTAAAAACTTATCAATTACAAGCAGTGGTTCTGCGGGGGTTGTTAAAATTCCGCAAACTAACAGCAGTGGAACTACATATAGCGGTTGGTGGTATATAGATGCGTTACCTCTTAACACAAAAACTCCGGTATACACAATTAATGGCGGCGATGTTTTTGGTTTTCCAAATTATGATGAAAACTACTACGAAATACAAGTAGAAAAAATTTCAGATACGCAATTTAATTTTTATGTCATTTTTGATGATGCTGATACAGGTGATCAACAGCCAGATGCAGACGGTCCAGGCCCGCAAGTACCAGGACCTGCTGTAGATGAAGATGTATTAGCTGAAATTAACAGCAACGTGTTTGTTGATACACCTAGCGGCGATTATGTGAGTTTGCCTGTTCCTACATTTGCAGAAATAACACCAGATAACACGTTAGTATTGGCATAAAAATGGGAACAGTTTCTAATGTAAGTGCAGGAAGCAAAGTAACTACTACAGATTTTAACACGTTACAAACAGAAGCTGCTGCTTTATTAGCAGCACCTAGCGGAACATATGTAGATAATGCTACTAGCGGTGATGTACAAGGATATGACGGAACTATATCTTCCTCGCAGGTAAGTTTTACAGACAGTATTGAAGCTGCGCAATGGAACAGTCTTATTGACGATCTTACACTAGTTCATAAACATAGAAAAGGCGTAGCAACGCTTCTTAGTCCGGAATTGCCTGATATTTTAACAGAAACAGCCCCAGACGGACGTATAACAGCAGATAGATACAATGATTTAGTTGATATACATAATCAAAATTACAATGATAGATTCAGTGTACATATCACTAATGTAAGTGTAGATACAGCAACTACGGGTACATTGGCTGCTAATTGGAACGGCAATAATCAACATGTTTTTAACATGACATTTGCTTCAGAAAATGATAAATTTGTATTTTTTAATTCCGGTGGTAGTTTGAGAATCACTGCTAGTGCTACATATACTGGTAGTGAGTCAAAAAGTATTGATTGGAAAGATCTAGTTGAAAATATAGAACAAGTTGATATCTATGCAAACAAAACTGAGTATACTGCTCCTGATATATATTCAGGTGGTACTAAATTAATATCATATCAAGGCTGGTATTTTTTAGATAGTAAACCTGACGGAACTCCTGATACAGAAGTGTATAAGTTTTTAAGTTCAAAAGACGGCGGAACGCCAGAATATAATGAAAACTATGTTAGGTACAGATTTAGGCGTAACAGTAATACAAGCTATAGCTTCTTTTTAGATTTTTATGACATCGATACAGGCGACCAGACAGGCACAGGTGCGCCAGTCGACGAAAATGTTCAAACGATTATTAATACAACAGTTAGTGTAATTTATCCTACCAATGCCAGTTTTATTACAGCTACACGACCAACCTTTAGTGCGAATGGTTCTACAGTAGGTTTCACTGCAACTTATCCTTAAAATTTCTTGACTTTGTTTGTTTTTACTATATAATAGTATTATGGATCAAAGATTAATTAAAGCTTTAGAAGCTAGTAAAAATTTAGAG
>Ga0208427_1000197_pt1 | contig 26259 bp, 38 predicted proteins | sample DEB08_DNA_FD_184532 | JGI IMG/M metagenome (GOLD analysis project Ga0208427, IMG submission 184532) | Aqueous microbial communities from the Delaware River and Bay under freshwater to marine salinity gradient to study organic matter... | ecosystem: Environmental > Aquatic > Marine > Coastal ...
CCATTAGTTGTTCTTCTGATAAATGCATCTAACACATCAATTACAGCAGTTGGATTTGTTGCATCCAAATCATAAGATGTTGTGCCTTGTGTCAAAGCGATAGATGTTTGTGAGATAGTCCATTGATTTAAACCACGGTTAGCCCATTCAGCTAACAATAAATTTAAACTGCGTTTTGCAGTTTTTAAATCGTATGCTGTGCGTAGCTCAAGACCGCATCTTTCAAATGCTTCTTCTATGTATTCAGCTACATCTAGCTCAAAATTTTTAGAGCCTGAAACTGCCATATTATCTTACTATCTCAGCACCCTGTCTTGATCTTCTGTTGTTTGATGCACCTGCACAAACGCCACCACCATCTTTGTACATAGCAACTTTTCTTTGGTTTGACCCCGACATGCCTCTTCCTCTTGCGGGCATTGGAGTGCGTTTAGCTTTCATTGCTTGAGGTTTTTCTTTGCTTAATTTTCGCAATGAGCCAAAAATTCCGCCTGATGACGGCATTCTTGCTCTGCCTGATTGATTTTTTGACTTAGAAACAGCCCTAGAAGCAACCTTTCCAAAAAGACCTTTGCCCATTTTACCCGATGCTTCTCGTGCCATTAATTTTGGCTTTACTTTTTTAAATGCTTTTGATAAAAATCCCATTGTAAACTCCTGTGTTTAAATTTAGCCAATTAAGGCTAATGTTTATGATACCTTATTTTTTGTTTTTTTTTGCAAAAGTTTTAACATTAGTTGGCTTTCCGCCCACACCTTGTTTTTTTGATCTCTTTCTTGTAACTGCTGATTTAATTTGTGATTTACTCATTGATTGTGCTTTAGATTTAGGCACACACTTGGGATACTTTCTCTTTGATCCTTTTGTAGACTTTCTTCCACACTTATTAAATCCACCACCCTTTTTGGGTGAGCCTATATCTACCCAATCTTCTTTAAACCACCGCCTTAATCCGCCTGCTGGTTTTGCCATTTACTTGCCTCTTTGTGACATAGCCCGTTTCTTTGCAAGCTTGTTCAAATCTCCGTAATGAAAAATTGGCTTACTTGTTTTTGTATGATTTTTATTGGTATGTAATTTTCCATTAGGCATTTTATGATAAGAACCACTCCAAACGGTGCCATCTTTTAAATAATGTTTTGAATTCATGCCCATAATTTAACCTCGCATCTTGGTTTTCTTTCTGCGATTATTCATAACCGCACCACAACCACGAGCTATAAAACTTTTAACACCTACACCCTTTTTAACCGTGCCACCATTTGCCAAAAAGCCCATTTCGTTGCGTACTTGTTTGGGTAACTTGGGTAACCCCTTGTTGCCTTTTGGTATTGGTTTTAGACTTTTTTCCATAATTCCACCATTAGCTTTGTATTGACCGCCCATTTTTTTGTATTCCTTTACCATGTACGCATTTGCGTACGCTGATGGATAAACATCAAACTTAGCCTTTGCTTTAGACTTAGCTTTACTATAAAGACTTGGATTTTTTACATTTTTAGGTATAGCCATTTAACATTTCCACCTTCGCCTTGCTTGGCGTATTCTTGAGTTAGGATCATTCCTAGTTTTTGCTGAACTGCGTTTAAGTTGTCCAAGTGATCTAGCACAATAAGACTTACGCCTTTTTGCTGCCTTGCTTCCTTTTTTAACTTTACCAGTTACTGCTGTTTGCAACTTTGAGCCGGGGTTAGCTTTTCGATAAGCCTTAACACCCTTCGCTGTCATGCCTGCACCTTTTTTAGTGGGGCGATAATTGGCTCCCTTTCCTGTAGTGGTTCTTCGGATGGGTTTTGCTTTTGTTCGTGTTGCCATATTAATTAATATAGTAGCACCGCAAGGATGCTACTACAAAGTTAAGATGTTAAGAGTGAAAAATAGTAACTCTGTCAATATTACTTAATACAACATGAATGCCATCGTTAAACAAAACGCCTGAATCAGGTATGTTTAAAGTTTCTGTATCGTTAGCATTGCAAGGTGCAATAAGTAAAGTTGAGCCTGTTACCGAACCATCTTTAAATGTAACGGTTCCATCGGATGTACCACCTGCGATTATGTAGCCTCTTAACCTTGATCTTCCTGAGATCAAAGAAGCACCGCCAGTTGCACTAGATGTTGTAGTTGCCGTTTTTACATCTGAGCCTGTTATTCGCATAGACATACTAAGCTCCTAATTATGCGTCAGCAAATGGAGTTACTAAAGTACCTGAGCCTAAAGTGATTCCTTCAACAGCATATTTAGCACTTGCAATAGCATGCACTTTAATAACGCTTCCTGCTAATCCACCTTTGGTTGTTCCGTTTAAAGTAATAACATCGTTAGTAGCACCTGAGATAAAAGTTTTACCTGTTGCGTCATCTACGCCTGTATACAATCCACCAACAAACTTATCTGTGCCATCAGTTAAGATGTCAAGATCAGTAGCTGCTGTTACGACTACAAATGTGAAGGATGCTCCTAGATTATTTGCTTGATTTGGGTCTGTAGGATCACTAGGTGTTGTTGTGACAATTGAAGGCAAAGTAAATTTACCGTCTGCGTCATTACACAACAAGATTTTTCCTGCGTGATCGTCTACTGTTAAGGTTGTATCTGCTGTTAAACTAACAACTGCATTTGAACCTGCTGAAATAAATCCTGCCAATGATTTGACTGGACCTGAAAAAGTTGATTTAGCCATAATTTGCTCCTAACTAAATATGTTGCACCATCTTGGAGTAAGTCTGCCGAGTCAGTTGGGGCAACGAGTTACCTCGGTTTAGATAACTATACTCTTTATCAACCAAGGTCTCAAGATTTACTTGGTTAGTTTTTTTATGGCTTCTTCTAAGTGTTTAAAGGCTTCGTAGATGTGAGTGTATATTTCTTTGTTGTCATCATTTTTGCTTGAGTCTTTTAAAAATACATGACCAACAGTTTCCAATAAGCCTTTGGCTTTGATTAATAATTCTAGGTAATATCTCATCACAAAATTTTAACACAAAAAAAGGGAGCCGAAGCTCCCTTTACGGTTCTTAAGAAACTTAAGCTCCTTGTGATCCGAAGACACCACGCCAGTTAGAGACACCAAATGAGTATCTTTCTCTAGCTCTGTATCTAATGTTACCTGTTGAGAATTCAGGTTCCATAGTGGTTTCCATTCCAGTTCTTTGGAACATTTTTAAACCTTCACCATCAGAGTTCACAGATGTCATAATGAAATATGCATCAGGATCGTTCAGATAATGGTTTACTGAGAAACCGTTAGGTACAGAAGATTGATTTCTAATTGAGTTGATGTCGTTATCGGCTGTTCCGACTCTGCCCGGTGTGTTGAGCAGTCTATCAGCCACAAATACTAATTGTGGTGGAACAATCAATTTATCAGGTCTAACTGCAATAGTTAGATTTCTGTCATCAACAAAAGTTGAGATATCAATTATGTTATCTTCTAAAGAAGTTTCGTTAAGATCAGCCATTGTTGTTGCTCTGTTAGCAGCAGAACCACCACCCGCAAGCGGATGAGCAGTTGAGATCAATGGTTGACCATCACCAATAGCATAATTGGTATCAAATGCATTGTTTAAAACATTTGCACCTTTTACTTCTTTAGTGTGTTGCATGGATCGAGCCAAGGCTTTTGTATACCTTCTACCCAATTGGTCATACAAGTTATCTTCAATAGCTTCTTCAGTTAATGCAAAAGCAAGAGCCACAGTTTCGTGTGTATATCTTGCAGTATAGCCTTCTGAAGCATTATCAAAGTTAACGCCTGCACCCTCTTCCTTGACAGGAGCAGCACCAAATCCAACAACTAACACTTCTTCTTCAAAAGCTCTTTCAGAGTCTTCTATAGAATACAGTTCTTCGTATTCGCTGTTGTATTCGTCATATTCTAGTCCAAATAGAGCATTAAGACCCGGTTCTAGTTCTTTCGCAAGTTGCGATCTACTTATAGCCATTTGTCACCTACCTTATGCTAGACCTGCGGATTTAACACCACAGATATGATTTTGAATTACGCATAATACATTCGTATTAGCACTCGCTACATCTTCATTGTCAGGGTCTTGAGAAATGTCAATAGCCTTCAAAGGAAGAGTTGTTGTTGTCGCACCTGTTGTGACATCTAGTTCTACTCCTGAAATACCTGTATAGGTGCTTCCTGAGTTAGTGTCAACAATATCAAAGTTTCCAAACAGATCAGCCACTGGGAAAGTGTCGTCTGCCTGAACCTCAAATACTGTTTCAGGGTCGTCTACGATAAATGCAATTATATCTGAAGCATTGGTGCTTGCTGGATAATAGTTGCTAAATATCTGCTCGGATGATGTTGGGTCTGTGTACATACAGCCATTGAATACGCCAACTACGGGAACGGCACTGCCTGCGGCAGCTCTTTCAACGGTTCCACCTGTGACTTGTTTCACGATGTCGCCTTGAAAGATTGAAGTTCCGTAGTTTGCTGCTATTCGATAGCGGCTTTGTCCGCCTGAATAGGGTGAGCCACCCATCATTCTTACAGGTTTCAGACCAAATGAAGCGTCTTTATTCGCCATTATTTACCTACCTTTTTTTTCCAAATGATACATTCGATTTTCTATCGGAAGAATACTTCACATACTTGTTGTTGCCCTGAACTTCACTGAACATTGTATTATCAAGAGCTTGGTTCTGTTGAACATTTCTGTTCTTGTAATGCTCGTTTCGTTCTTGGACAGTTTCTGTTGGTATTTTTGCCAATATCAAACCACCTACGCTTATGACACCTGCATGTCTTCCATGTTCGATTGTAGGTAAAGGGAAATCAGGCATTTCGTCTTGTCGGACAAATTCCCATCCTTCTCTCATACGGGCAGAAACATTGTTTCTGTCCTCTACTCCTACATACTCTGCCCTAATCCAACGGTATTGATAACCTTCGGGTGCGGGTGGAGTCTCTAACATCCTTGCAGGTTGCCAAGGCTTTCTTCTAGCTTTTTTATCGTGTTGCTCTTCATCACGAGATGTACGGGTTACATTATCAATCGCATCTAAATCCATTATTTTGCTCCTTCTATTTTCATCATCTCTTTGCCTACACGCTTGAGCCACTCTTCGTTACTCATGCCATAAGGCTTTAAGTTGCTTTTAACAGAAGCATGGTTAGAATTGATTCTAATTCCGCTTCTCTTCCCTTGTGCTTTTTGACGGCTTCCAGTAGAAGCTGAAGCTACTCTCTGCACAGATGAGTTGGCTCCTTTGCTGTCGTTTAGTTGACCCAATTCAGGGTAAACTTTTCTTAATCTGTTGTCTAACTCTTCGTAATACTCTTCACTAGAGCCATCGTAACCTTCAGCTTCGAGGTCTTCATGAATTCCCATAGCAGTGTAAGTTTTTACTCTGTCTTTTTGGAACCAATCGTTCTTCTCTGCCCAAGCTAACGCTTTCGAGTCAGGCTTGGGTTTATCATACACTGAAGTTTGGTTGTTTGGAACACTTTGTTGTGTTGGTTGTTGCACAGAATAATCCGCTTGAAAGCTTTGTTGTTCTTGTTGCATTTTTGCCAATCTGACCCTTTCTTCTTCAAGGGACACTTTGTTCAACAATTCAACACTCTTAAGCTCAAGTTCAGCATCGTTGGTTTCTCTAGCTTTTTTATACAAGTCTTCTGCTTGTTGCCTTTGAGACTTTACACGATTTTCATATTCATCCGTGTAACTTTTATCCAATGCTGATGCTTTGGTTTTTACTGTGTTGTATTCACTAGCTAGTGAATAATATTTGCTTTCCGCTTGTGAAGCTCTTTCTTCAGCCAAACGAATTCTTTCGTTTAACTTGTTTATTCTTTTGCTTACACCACGGGTGTATTTATCAAGTTCATCATCTCCGCCTGAGTCGTTTGATGCCTCTTGAGTCTCTTCAGGAATTTCTACAGATTCTGTAGCTTCCTCGTGATCGTCAAGTTGAACCTGAAGTTCTTCGTTTGTTTCTTCAATCATATGATCTCCTATGCTGAAACGATGTCATCAGGGTTAAGAATGGTAGCAATGACTTCATCATCATTAATGATTCTGACTTCGCTATCATCCGCCAATTTAAACCTAGAGCCTGCATATCTGCCTATAAGAACCCATTGACCCTTTTTGCACCAAGGTTTTTTATCTTTAAACCTTCTTTCATCTTGGTAACATTCAGGACCCATGGCTACTACATAAGCAACTACAGTCGCTAAGGTTTCCTTTTCTATGGTTTCCTTTGTCAGCAAAATGCCACCTTCGGTAACACCTTTACCTCTATAAGGTAAAACCAAAATACGCCAACCAGTTGGTTGAGGCATTCTTTCGACAATACTTTTGTCAATCAATGATGGGTCTAAAACCCTGTCATCTTCTTTTACAAAAGCCTCATCTAAACTTATTGTATCTTCTTTTTTATCTTTTTTAATTACTTTAGTCATCGACAATATCTCCTTCGTCATGTAAGTGTTCTTTTATCTTATCATGAATATAGGATATTGCTGAGATTTCTCCCATTAAAAATTGATAATTTTCCATGTCTTTTACTCCACCTGACATGACAATATCGTGTACTTGCTCCTCTCTACTTTTTAAATCTTTTCTCAGAGCATGAATAAAATCATACTTGTCCATAGATTAATACACTCCACTGAAATTATTGCCTCTTAAAGCAGCTCCTTTGCCTCTGCTTTTGCCTTTACCACTGCCCGGTTTGAATGCTTCAACCTTGACCTTTTTTGGCTGAGACAATGGAATGCTTCCTTGACCTTTTATTTTAAGGGAAGTTTTCGCTTTCATTGTTTACTCCTATTTTTTTGCTTGACTCAGAGCAATAGCCTGAGCTTGTATTTGTTTGGCTCTATTGTAAGGAACATCAAGCTTTTTAGCCAAACTTTTTATAGCTTTGTTTCTAGTTGGACTAGCCTTACTTCTAACTAATTCACTAATATTAGCAGAAATAGTTTTTTTACTTTTTCCCTTTTTTAGTGGCATTAGTTTTTTTTACTGTTGTTGTTTTCTTTGCAACTGTTTTTTTCTTTGTAGGAGCTTTTACAGCTTTTGGCTTAGGTGCTTCTTCTACAACCACTTCTGCTTCAGGTTCCATAACCTCAATGCTTTTTAACATAGCTTCTGCATTTTGCTCTTTAGCCTTTTGAAGCATTTTCTTTTCTTTTATCTGCTCCTGAATTTTTTTGTTGATTGAACTTGTCATTTATTCATCCTCGCTTGTAAGTCGATTAATTTTAACTCAGCCTGTTGTCTAAGTCTTTCTTTTGCAATGTCATTTTTTTCTGATGCATTCATTGCTTGTTGATCTGCTTTTTGTTTTTGTAATTGCAACTCAGCAGATTTTTCCATGGCATCTTGTTGTTCTTTAGAAGCAAACTGTTGATTTTTCAACTCTATCTCTTTATCACGCAAGCCAAGTTCTTGTTGCCTAATAGCAACCAATGGGTCTTGTTGTTGTGGTGGTTGAATAGAAGCCAAGAACTCGGTTGAGAGTTGTGCCAAGATTGGAGAACTCATGCTTTCAATAATGCCTTGTACTTGTTGTTGTACCATCATTTGTGATTGTGGATCAAGTGTTTGTGCCTGTTGCATCATTTGTTGTATTTGTTGTTGTGCTTCAGGTGGCATTTGTTGTTCTGCTATTTGGTTAGCTAAGAATTGTAAATGTTGCATGACATGAGCAATAATCATAGATTGCAACTGTGGGTTCATTTGAACACCTTGTGTCAAAAACAAACTCTTGTGTGCTTCTATGTGTGCTTCATGATTTTGTTCTGCAAAAGCATTAGCAGGAATACCCTGCAATAAACCACTGTTTTCTATGCCTGCATCTACAGGTTTAGGAGTCATATCTTGTGGTGGCAATAACAAAGCTTCTATGTTATCCACACCAAGTGCAGAATACATTCTGTAATAAGCCTCATATATACCCTGTGGTCCATGTATTTCAGGATTAGATTGAACCATGGTTAATAGTTCTTGTGCCATCACTATTCTTTGACTCATGGAGAATATGTTTGGATCAGATACAGGTATGACATCTACCTTCTTGCTAAAGTCTTCTAATTTTATTTCTTTTGAGCCACTACCTGTTTCATATGGATAGACTGGTGGCAAGAATTCACCAAAGACTCTAGCCAAAATTTTAAATTCTGTTCTTTGTGAGTAATGCAATCTTTTGTGAATTGCACTCATGACTTTTGTACCCTTTTCTAATAAAGCTACAGTTGTACCAACAGGCATAGCTGCATTACTATCACCAATATTCATATCGGCAATAGATGCAAATCTTTTACCACTGTCAACCAATAATCCAAGCAAGCTAAATAAAACTCCACTTGGTTCTTTATAAGGCAATGGCATCAATGCATCACGCAAAGCACCACCCGGTGCGTCTATATCTCTAAATTCACCCGGTTGTAAAGGAGATGCTTCATCTCTAATTCTTATGCCTCTAGCTTTAAAACCTGCTGGTAAATTAGATAAAGTACCTGCATCGATAAGCTGTCTTAAAATAGATGTTGTGGCTTTAGATAAACCACCTATCATGTGTGAAAGACCTAAACCATAAAATCCTAAGCCCGGTAAAAACTTGTACTGAACAAAATAATTAATTTTATTTTTAATTGGATCATCAGGCTCATAGTTTCTTCTAATAGATAAAACTCTTTGTGAAGATTCGTCAATGGTAATAATGTAAGGTAATTTTAATCCTGTTGGCTCACCATTTTCATCTAAGTCCTCAAAGCCTTCTATTTCTGCAACTGTATGTATTTCATACAATCGTCTTTGTTCATCGTTATTATACTCAGGCTCAACACCTTGTATTTTATCAATTTCTTCTGTAACCGTGTCTCGTGTTTCTACTTCACTGCCCGTTAACTCTATGTCTGCATAAAATCCTGAAAGTTGTAATTTTCTTACTTCATTGTTGCTCATAGAAACAATATGAGTTACTCGTTCTGCACTAAGCAGATCGGTTGCTTCATATGGAACTAGCAAATCTTCAGAAGGTACAAACTTTGATACAGGTCTTCTTATGGATGCATCGTAATAAACTTTTTTAAATGCACTACCTGATAATGGTAGATAAAATAACAATTGATCCAACTCAGGATCATATTCAGGCATTTCGTTCATAATGTAATAATTCATGAACTCAGCAACTCTTTCTGCTTGCATTTCTGTGTTGGCATCTCTTTGTCCAACTATTTGTGTTTTAACAGGTCCTTGTGCAGGCAAAAGTTCTTTGTATGCTTGTGCTTGGAATTGAGTTACAGATTCAGCCAAGATAGGATGAATTACGCCACTAGAACCCTCAAAGGGTTGGCTTCTTTGTTCGTCAAACCTCATGCCAAGATATTTAAGACCGTCTGTGTAAGTCTTCATCCACTCTTTACGAGATTCTTTATCGTTTTCTACATCGTTAATTAATTTTTTGGAAATAGAACCTAAAACATAGTCATCTAAATATTCAACCAAATTAGCATCAAATGGCATTTCTTGTTCTTCTTCTTCTTGAGCTTCATCAATAATAATTTCATCATCGTTGATGGTAACCTCTAAAGATTCCATCAGTTGCTCTTCAAAGGAAGGTGCTTCTGCTTCTATATCAACAGCTTTGCCCTGATCCACAATGTCAGGATTGTCTTCTGTGCCTAATTTTCTTTCAATTGCCATAGTGATTTATTATATATTAAAAATTAATGTAAGACCCTCTTCTCGTCTTCTTTGAACTGTACTAAGTCTGTCAACTCTCCTTGTACTATGTAACCGTCAATTTCTGCTATGGCTTGAGCTACCTCTAAGTCTTCAGCGTGTATATTAGGTCCACAATATTCCTGACCGTCATGAATAAATTTTGTAATAAATATTTTCATCAGTAATAACTTAGCTTTCTTCTATCAAATGATACCTCATCTTCATAGTCTGTGCCTAGCTCAATTAAGCCACCTTGTCTAATTCTCATCAATGCCATGGTTGCGGAGTCAGCAAAGTCATCGTTTTCTCCATAAGGAAAAGAAGCCATTTCTTCAATAACTTCTTCAGCAAATGCATCTTCTGTTGCCCACACCATACCGCTTTCAAACATGGGAGAAACAGAGTTCATTCTAGCTATCTTGTCTTGACCTCTGCTCGGTGAGTAAGATTGTACAGGTATACCTATCTTTCTAAGCTCTTGTGTTAGAGGCGTACCACTGGCTTTTGCCTCAATTAAAACAATATCAGGTTCCCAATATTTATATTCTTCTAAAGCTATTTTTTTCAACTCAGGAAAATCTACTCTGTGCCTTGTTGCATCCAACAATATGACAGAAGCTTCATCGCCTTCTTCAGGATAAAATATGCCCCATGTCGTTATAGCCGAGTAGTCAGCCGTTTCTTTTGCACTAAATGCGGTGTCATAGCTTTGTATAATACACTCACACGAAGGAATCTCTTCACTCTCCCAAGTTTTCCACCATTCTCTTTTTATAATTGATCCGCTTTCTGCTGTTGGATTTTGCATCCACTGAGCGTTCCATTTGGATACTGGTAAAGATGCTTTTACACCCAAGAGTTCTTCTTTCTTCCAAAACTCTGCCCATAAAGGCTCATCAGACTCAGGCATAATTGCAGGAAACTCAACAAGCTCCCATTGGTCAGCGTGTGCTTCTGACTGTCTTTTAAGTAATCGACCTGCTAAGTCTTTGGTTGACCATCGTGTCATTACTAAGATGATTGTACCACCCGGCTGTAACCTTTGGCGTGGTCCTGATGTGTACCATTCCCAAGCCCCATCCATTGCAGTTGGTGACATAGCATCTTGCTCAGAATGTGGATCGTCAATGATTAATAAGTCTGCACCACGACCTGTAATGGCACCACCAACTCCTGAGTAGAAAGCTTCACCGCCATCATTGGTTGTCCATCGACCTGCTGACTTGTTGTCACCTGATAAACTAATATTAGGAAAAACGGTTTGATAATCTTCTGAGTCAATAATGTTTCTAACTCTACGACCAAACCTTACAGCTAGTTCTGCGGTGTGAGTTGCTTGAATAATTTTTAGTGATGGATTTAGTCCCATCATCCATGCAGGAAAAAATGTAGATGCAAACTCTGATTTGGAATGTCTTGGTGGTAAACACACGATAAGTCTTTTAAGCTTGCCTTGTGCTATGCGATTAAATTTGTCTGCAAGTATCTTGTGATGTCTGCCCATGATAAAGCCTTGCCACATCATTTTTACAAACTCTAAAAAATCATCTCTGCATTTGGTTCTTGCTTTAATGTTTTTCCATTTATCAATTAAAGCCAAGGCTTCTATCTGCTCATCTTTAGATAGAATTTCAAAAGATTTTATTTTGTCTAAATCAAGCATAGGGTGGGAAGTTGGACAACATCTTTCTTAGGGGGGAGTAACGCCAACTTCCCTAGACATGTAATTATGAGAGAGAGGAGATATTGAATAATACCCACAAGAAACATGTCATTCCTCATTTTCACACAGATGGTCTTGTTTTAATAGTCCTAGAATGGCATATCCTGCCGTATCAATCCAACTGTCCATATGTTGTGGATTTTGGGATATGCGTATTAATTTCATGCAAAGCATAATATTACAAGCATCGCTACCTGTAATTGGTTCTGCTAATTTATTGCCTAATATGGCGTTTACCATCTTTGCTAGATTGTCAAAAAAATCATCAGAGCTACCATAATCATCATCTCTGTCTTCAAGAGTTTGCTGTAACTTTATTAAAGCTGTCTCCAAGATAAAGGTGTTGTTCTTTAATTTGCTCATAACGATCTCCTGTATTAAGTGTTGATTCTAACTTATTTTATTACAAATCTAAAGGTGTTAATTTTGGGCTTTTATTTGCTTGATCTAAACATGCTTGCAAAGATTCTTTGGTGTCTATTTCTAAAAGTTTTTCTTCTGTTTTTGCAAACTCAGTGAGGTTTTTTTCTTTGTGAAATGGCATAAATATTACTTTGTTTAAAGGCAAAGCCACAAGACAAAACAAATCTATTTGACCGTTACCATACCTTTCATCTGAATCTTGCCTTTCTTTTTTTGCTGTTCTTCTACCACTGCGTAACTCCCAACGATAATAATCTTTGCCCCTTCTTAAATAGGTAGAGTTAGTGGTCTTTACTTGTATTCTGTATAACTTGTTTTGATGATCTAAAATTAAATCGCTTTTATGTGCTTGAGGTGCAAGAATTACGGAGTCGCAAAATCTCAGCAAGTAGGATGCTGCTAAATATTCACCTGCTAACGCTATGCGTGTAGTAGCATGTGGCAAACTGTCTCCTAAATTTTACCCCACTCCTTGCCTTCAAAAAGTAGAGATTCAGCGTTTCGCCTTCGGGTCAATCCCTCAAGCACCTTACCCCCTGCTTTATTCCACCTACGCATTTGTGCAGGCACCTCCTCATATTCACCATTGTTTAAAACTTTAAGCATTGTTGATTTGTTTAGATTGGATGGACCTAAGTTGTAAGTCCATGAAACCAAAGCGTCAAACTGATTTTGTGATAAAGGTACATTTACGACTTCGTTTACATAGCCTCCATACTCTTGCAATTCTTCTTCTAGCCAAGCGTCTGCTTGTTCTTGGGTGCAAGTGTCTCCTGCTTTTACTCCTTTGGTTCTACCATAAGCAATGGTTAAAACATTAACGGCATCGTAATATGCCTCCAATTTACAACCTTCAAATTTTTTAATCAGGCATACGCCTTCTTTGGATATTTCCATTAATTTAGAGGTAGAAAACCCGATATGATTGCTATTAACAAAGTTCCTAAAAATCCGAAACATCCAAACACCGCCATTCTTAAAGTTTTGTTTAAATCTGCTACTTGTGATTTTATTTCTTCTGTTTCTCGAAATATTGTCTTCCATCTTTCTTCACATTTTGCCTCATGCGAATTAAGTTGCGAGGAAACTGATTGTACTGTTGGTTTATTGCTCATCTTTTTTTTCAGGCGTGTTTGAAGCCCCAAAGTAAAACGATATAACTGCCGATGCCAACCCACCTAGATATCCTAACACTAAATTGATTAAAGCTTCAGAATTTTGTTCAGGTGGTTGTAATGTAACTAAAAATATATAGCCAAGAAATCCGCCAACTACGGCAGTACCCATAATTCTTGCAGTCCAATCTTTGCTAAATTTACCTCTAGCATCAGATCGATCTTTAACCTCTAGCTTAAAAACATCTACCTCTAACTCTTTCATTTGCAATTCAAAGTTTTGTTCTGCTTTTTTAAGTTCAAGCATTTGTTCAGGTGTGGCTGATTGAATGGCTTGATTAATGGCTTTTGGCTCAGGAGAACAACCTAGAACTTGTGCAACAACAGAAGCTGCTTGTCCGCCCAATGGTCCGCCCAAAGCAGAGCCTAGTGTTGGTGCTATGGCTCCTACTACATTTTTTATTAAATTAAATTTCATAATTACCCCGCTAGTGGATTTTTTTCTTTATTAACTTTTGATTCTATTTTTTGTACATCTTTTTGTAAGTTCATGTACTGTTCTTTTAAAATAGACCAATTGTTAGTATTTTGATTAACGGCTCCTTCTAAAATATTTATCTGCTCCAACTTTTTTAATTTTTGCTCCATAACAGAAATTTGTGTTACAAGGCTGTTGATATCTTCTTCATAAGAAACAGATGCTTGTGCCTCTAAGTTTTCAATTCTATTAACATAGGTTGCTCCTTGATAGCCAAAACCAGCTAGCGTTGTAACAATACCTACAAGAGCTATAAGTTGAGTTGTTTTGTTTTCAAACCAATTCATATAAATCTCCTAAAGAGTTGGTTGCATGTTTTTTAAATCAGTTAAAGTTTTAATGCTTTGTCCTGCCATGCTATAAAATGCCTCAGTATTATCTGATAGTTTGTTGTTAGTATAAATGTTTTTTGGCTTATACCAAAATTCTTTTTGCGGTATGGATACAAGCCTGTAATTGTTAAAGTTTGGCAAAAAGCCCATCACCGCTATAATTGCATTCTCTGACCCATATTCACCAGTTTCTTCTTGTTTGGCTATAACTTGTTCTTGAGCCATTTGTAAGTTTTGAGCAATAATATTTTCAACCGTTGTCTCTGAATCAGACTCAACAGATGCAATAGAGGTGTCCATTTGATCTTGAGTTGTTTCTGTTGTAACGGTAGCAACTGCTACCTCCGTTGTTGTTTCTGTTTCTACTGCTGTTGAACTAAAAGAGGAGTCTGATACAGACATGCTACTCATGTCTAAAACTTGATTGGTTTGTGCGGTAGAGGATGCAAATTGATCTGAAATGCTTGGTGAGCTACTTATGCTCATGCTTGTATTAGACGAAGAAGCAAAAACATTGCCTGATGCAAGGCTACCACCAGTTGCATGTACTGAACTGCCTGAGTCAGTTCCACTGATACTATTTGTGGCTGTTGTAATTGTTGCAGAAACAATTTTTAAAGCTATTTCTCTGCTTATTGAGCTTTCACCTTTTGCATTCTCTCTTTCTGCAACCTCAAACTCTTCTTCAAATACATCTTCTTCTATAATTTCTTCTCTCTCTATTCTTTCTTCTTCAATTTCAGCCTCAGCCATGCGTTCTTCTATGGCTTCAAACACTTCTTCAACAACTTCCTCTTCAAATATTTCTTCTACAAACTCTTCTTCAGGTTCTTCTAAAATTGCAATTTCTTCTTCTCTTCTAGTTTCTTCTTCAAACCATTCTTCCAATTGGTCTATGGTTTCAAGCTCAATAAATGTTTCAGGCTCACGATAATCTTCTACTAAAAAAGTTTCTTGAAAAATAAATTCTTCTACCATGAGATCGTCTGTGGGCGTAAATATTTCTTCATCACGCAAAGGTGTGTCATGCACAGAAACAAAAGGATCGTGAAATTCCTCTTGTGGAAACATTTGCTCAAAAATTATTTCTTCTTCAAATGTAAGTTCTTGTTCTCCGTTGTTTTGTTCTTCAAACTCATAAACATACTCTTCAAACATTGGCTCTTCTTCGTATCCAAGCTGTTCTTCTTCCTCGTATCCGTAGTTAAACTGGTCTTCTTGAAAATACGCAACATCATTTTCTTGACTGTAACCTTGGCAGAAAGGACCGTACTGTGGATCAAGGTTGCACTGTAAATCATCATATGCATCCCAATAATATGGACATGACTCAGAATATAGTTGGTCAATGTTACATTGTTGAGTTTGGTAAGCATCGGCATAGCCTGAGCAACTGGTATCATTTAAGGGGTTGCTACAATCAACCACCTCTCCTACAAAAATAGAACCGCCATTTTCTAGCGTTTGATTCTCGCCTATATTGTTCCAATCTTGATTAACACAGGTTGTTGAGTTAATAATTCCTGTATTACATTCATCGTGAAAGTAATAAGTTTCCAATTCTTTTTCGTTGCCCTGTATGCCTATAAAAACATCGTGATCTTGAATATCTAATTGCCCATAGATAGCTTCATAAGTGTTATTGGGGTACAACCAAAGCTCGAAAGTGTTTTTAGAATCTCTATAGTATTCCCACATTTCATACCAACCAAAGATAATTTTATCATCAAAACTTTTGGCTAACATCGAAGAGTTCTCACCCATAATAAGATCGGTCCAAAAAGGATACATTGTATAGTTGGTGTTGGGAGATGGGCTAGGGTTGTATTGCGTGCAGTTCTTTTCCCATGTGTCGACTGTTGATAATGAGCCTAAAATTAAACAACCATTACTAGCCATGTAACCTTGGTTAAAAGTTTCGCCAAAAAAATTAAAGTCAAAGCCAAAGTTAAACACTTGAGATGTGCCGTCATCACTGGCTGACATATCAGTGGCGTTATCTAACCGCAAATCCCAAAGTTGATTGTTGGATGTAACTGTAGTGGTTACTTGACTAAAAAGACTAACGCTTAAGAGACACGCTACTGCGTAGCATAAAATTCTTTTTTGCATTGTTTGCTTGTTTTGGTTTTTCTTGTATAAGTTTTTTTAACTAAGCCCACAACGTCTTTATTAATTTTATCTCTGTTCGGGTTTCTATCATGTGTGCATTGCTGTATAAAAAGTTTTTCTTGTTCTTTGGCATCGGGTCTTTTGGACTTATTTTCAGCCCAAGCCATAGTTGCTTCTGCACCTATTTTACCTTGGTAAGGGCAAGGAGTACCTGCCATTTCCATGGCTTTAAATACTCTTGGGTCTTGACAAAGTATAGACACTGAAGCGACTTTCATACCAGTATCATACAAATACTTTGAAAGTTTTAAGCGTTCACAGTTCTCGTCAGTCACAGTTGCTCCTGTAGAGAACCCAAATACTTGCCCTTGAAAAGCTCCTGACCTACCAACGGTACATAGGTCTTGAGAATAACTCATAATGCTAGGTGCTATCGCAGAGGCAGGGGGTGCCTTGCTCTTAACATTTTGGTTTATTGTTTGTGTCGAATTGGATTCGTTAATGTTTCGGTTCGTATTATCAGACCTAGAATTGTTTTCGTTTACATTTCTATTGTCGGTTGTGACATTTGAGTCAGAAGTCGATTGATTTATGTTAGTGTTTTGATTTGTGTTATTACTGGTCGAAGTTGAATTATTTGTGTTCGTAACATTTTGATTTACGGTTGAATTTACCGTGGAATTCGATGTTGAATTAGAAGTATTAACATTGTTGTTTGTATTAACATTGTTTGAGGTCGAAGTATTTACATTTGTGTTTGCGTTGGTCGACACATTTGTGTTTGAGTTTGTATTGGTTGAAACATTGGTATTGGTCGATACATTGGTATTAGAATTCGTATTGGTGTTCGTGTTGGTGTTTTGATTGGTGTTGGTGTTCGTATTGGTATTTGTGGTTGTGGTTGTATTAACCGTATCCAAACTATTGTTTTCGCAATACTGAGTACCGTTGACACAAGCCGTGCCTGATTGTTGGCTTGACTGTGCGTTTGCATTAACAGAAAAGCCAATAACAAGGGTTACCAAAAAGCCTATAGCAGACCAAATGATTAATTTATCGTGTTGTTTTTGCCCGTTCATTGTTAGAAAAATATAGCATAAAAAATTTTTTTACCTAAGAAGAATGCATTACTAATTTAATTTATTTTTCTATAAGTGTTGACTTGAACACTTTACTAGTGTAAGATTAAGGATAGGTAAAGAAAAAGGTTCTTTATCATAAAACCTCATATAGGAGAATCAATATGAAAACCACACTACAAAAGTGTTACGAAAAAATGGCTATGATCAAACACAATTCTGATCAACTAAGGTTGATGGCAGGAAAGTTTGATAATGGCGAGCCTGCTGTAATCTTGGTGTTAGATCAAGATGGCGGTGGAACTCATGTTACACCTGTAGCGATTATGCTAGATCAAGCTAAGGTCGATGCCTTAAATCCTGACTGGATATATTCCAAAAAGATTTACAAGGTAATCGAAGATGCAACTCGCATTGACAAGAGAACCAAGGTTGGTGACTTTGCAGGTCAGTTCATCATGATTGATGAGTTGTTTGACAAGGCTGACTTTTAATAGCTAGCCACTTTTGATAAGCCCCTCTTTATGAGGGGTTTTTTATTTCTTGATACACGCCAAGCTCAAGAAGTTTTTGTTTGTTGATTTCATGCTCTGCCTCAACATCATTTTTGCTTTGCCCAAAATATCGAACAGCCAAGTGTTTTCTTACTAGCTCTTCGTTAATGTTAATTGAGTCTACAAGTATCTCGCCTAAGACACGACCATATTTACCTTTGGAATCTTTTAATTTGGTTCTAACAATAATTTCATTGCCGTTAGCTATTGCATTTTCAACAAAAACTTTAGCTAGTTTGCCTCTAGCTTTTTCGTCTTTGTTTCTTGTGCGACACTCAGGCGTGTCAATCCCATAAAGGCGTACACGACACTTGTGATAGATATTAAAACCAAGAGAAATATTAAGGTCAGAAGTATCTCCGTCAACCACCTTAATGACTTCGCAAGCATACTCGTACATTATTTTTTCTTACGGGGTCGACCTCTTTTTTTTGGAACTTGAGTGTAAGCCTCGTTTATGTCAGGGGTATTGGGATCGTCAGCAACATATCTGCCTTTTTTGTTTCTAGCTCTAACGGTTTCCATCTCTTCTTTAAGAGGGTTGGGTAGTTCTGCCGAACTAAGAGGCGTAAAAAAATATACTACTTTTTTCCACCAAGACATGTTACTTCTTAAATCTTGATATTGTTTTTTCCCAAAGCTCAGGTTTAAATCTTCTCATAGATAGTGCAATAATAAGCACCATAATAGCTAATGGTATTAATACTTCCATTATTTAGATTCCTCGGGTTTGTTTTGAAGTTCGTCAGTTTGCTCGTCAATATTTTCAACGACTGTATCAATTACGCCTTCGTAAGTTTCAGCCACTGTATTAACAACGCCACTAACATCTTTTAATGCTGCTCCTGAAATATTTCCAGCAGTTTTAACGGTTGTATCAACTGTAGTCATAGCAATATTTTTTCCGCCATCTATAACAGAGCCTACTGTTGCACATGAAGTGGCAAATAAGCCAATTAAAATTAAATATACATTTTTCATAATTTACTCCTATGAAGTTTGATCAGGGGATGGTGGAAACTGAGGCAATGGTGCTACTGGCGGATCACCAACAGGTATATACAAAGCCTGTAGTTGAGGTACTGTAGTACAAGCGTTAATTGCTACTACTTGTTGTTGGTAAGTCGTTCTAATTGACTCTCTCCAAGTGTCCCAGTCTGTAGGTATCGCTGTACCGTTTTCAGACTCTCTTACCACATACCAATCGCTAGGTTGTAATATGCTGTAGGCTTGGTTTTTTTGAGTTGTAATAGCGTTTGATTTTAAGCCTGGAGTAACTGTACCGTCAGGGTTAGTTGTATCGTCTAAAGACATAGGTGTAGCTGTTCCGTAAGCTCCTACGACTGTATTCGTATAAGTAGTACCACCTACGCTTACGCTGTCGTAATAAGTAAAAGTTTCGTTAGTATTGATGTAGTAAGCAGGGTCTTCGTAATTGCTTGTATCTTCAACAACTGGGTAAACCCCTATTGTTGCTAATTCAGCATTTGACCAAGAAGACATTACATTTGCAGGATAATTTACATCCCCATAAGTAATAGCTGTTGGTTTGGTATAAACCTTGGTTACGTTGTTGTCTGAATCTACTGATGCCCACATAATTTTTATTTTACCTCAAATTAATTATTTTACCTAGCTGTTGTTGGTATACCTGTTGATGTTACGAATGGATTTTCTGCAAATGCCATGTAGATGTATGAACCACCTGATTGATTAAAAATACTGTGATTACTTGAAGGTCTAAATCCATTAGATAATAAATCTACTGTATAGGTGCTAGATTCTGCATTTGTTAAATCAGCAAATAAAGTTTTAGTAGCACCATTATATGTTTCTCTTTTACTGTCTACAATTCCCCAATCATTTGTTGAATCTGTCCTTTTGCAAATAACAAGAGCTGGTTTAAAACCTGTATAAACAAATGGAGAACCACTACCAACACCTTTATAGTTGCCAAACTTGCTGTAGCCTTGTTTTTCTGCGAAGCAGTAGGCTATGTAAGTCTGATTTGCATTAACTGTAGCAGGGTAATTATATCCAAATACGCTTGATGTTATACCATCACCCCAAATATCAGAAAATGTTAGCTCAGCAGTATTAAGTTGTAAATTAACATAAGAAGTGTCTCCTGCCATACCTTGATGCCAAGTCCACCAGCTACTAGTGCCACCTCTGCTTTTTGTAATAAACATCGCAGGTTTTACGCCTAATCCATGTCCGACACTATGGTTTCCTCCTAACAATCCTGTTGTCCATGTAACTATGCTAAAACCAGCATCAGTATTAACTTGTACTGTTGAAGTAACAGTTCCATCCGTATTGCTTGAGGTCGTACCACCATTAGCTTTCCAAGACCAACTAACCATGCTTGTACCAATCCCTTGAAACCCTGAATCTCCTACACCATCTAATGTAAAACCATCAGAATCAAAATCCATTCTATATTGAGCATATGTACTTTCAGCTTGTGTTAAGTCTGATACTAAGTGCAAATCATTATCAGATGTACCACCTGCTGAAGTGTTTTTTAATACATTGCTAGTAGCACTATCTCGTCTTTTTGACCACACAAAGTCAGGTTGCATATCTGAATTACCATCAAAAGTAACAGCGTTTCCTGCCGTTCCATCACCAGTCCAAAGAGCAATCTGAAAATATGCAGATGGGTCGTCTATTGTTGTATAAGCCATTATCCGTACTCCGCTAAGTTTTTAGTGCATAAGGCGTAGTAGCCTGTTGGGGGTGCATATTCAAAGTTACCATATCCGTTTGCATCTGAATTTCCTGATGATATTGAGTTAGTTGTATATCCACCAAAATTAGATTCAATTACTGGAGTACCACCATTAACATAATTAGTACAAACAAAAACACAATTTCCATTACCTGTGCTATTTGTTAAAAAATCGTGTCCAGTCCAATCTACATAATATGTAGGAGAGCTGTTACTTGCACCTGCCCCTGAACCATCAATCCAATTACCATTTTTAGAAAAACTAACTCTTTCATTGTCGCAATCAAGAGCAATTCCTATAACATCGGGACTATCATATGTCGGTCCTGCTCCTGAAACAGTTACATCACTACCATTTGTATTATAAATAACAGCCCCATCATTTCCTCTATACATTATATATCTTGTGTAATCTGTATCAGCAGCATGGTTTGCTCCTTGGTCAGATACCACACCAACCACTGCTCTATCTCCGTCTCCAGCAAAACTAAATTCCATATACCATTTTCCACTAGTATTAACTCTAAAATTTGATATGCCTGAACCATCTGAATCATACGCAGTTGTTGAACCTGCGTATGTTAATTTGGTATTGCCTTCATTAAATGTCAAAAAAGTTGCAGCAGGGTTTCTACCAACTTCTAAATTTGAAAAACTATTAGTAGGTGTGTCAGTTGCTTGGTCTGCGGATGTGATGTTGATTAAATTATTTGCATCGTGTCCTTCACCACTAGAATCCTCACCCAAGCTAGCAGCGTTATCATATTTATAATAAAATCCTATATCTCCATAACCACCATCTGTGTATTCTTTTGGAATCCATATGCCACTATCTGCATCATACTCACCAAAATCAGATGCTTGTTTTGCTGTTCCATTTAAATAATGAGTTTCTGCTATATATGCTGAAAAAGGAGAAGTACCCCAATAAGCATTACCTATTCTTATTGGAGCAGCAGAACTAGCTTGACCAATTTCAAACTCATCATTTAAATTAGGATAAGTTTCTGTATCAAAATCAGTAACTTGTTGTCCGTTAATCCAAAGTTTTATTCTATCACTAGCTGTGGCTTCAGTTGTATCTAGTGTCCAGACTATATGATACCAAGCTGAAGTATCTCTAAATACTTGTGTGGTTAGCAAATCGCCAGTATAAGCAGCACCAGTATACATTTTAATTGATATTTTATCGCTAGAATTAATTTGCATACCTGTATTAGCAGCGTAGAAAAGTGCATTAATACCAAAACCACCATTGTAACTTATTTCAGTTCGTTTAATCCAAGTACTAAAAGTCCAAGTTTTTCTGTTTCCTGAATCTGTAGTACTAGTTGCTTGTACTTGCTCAGAATTAGCTCTTTCTAACTTCAAAGAGTTATCAATATCAAAACCAGTAGATATGCTTCCTCTATTTGCTGTACGCTGTAGCGTTTCCATATTAGGTTTGTGCTAGGTTTTGAACTCTACCAATTTCCTGCCACACGCTGCCATTATATCTGAAGGACAGTATGTCTGTTTTGTTAGCTGTGGCAGTAATCGTGGGTGCAGTTGATGCTGCAAATTCAAAGACTGTGTTCCAAGCCACTGTGTAAGCTGTGCCACCTTGTGCTATCTCTACAGAAATAATTGCACCTTCTACAGCGTTAGTTGGTGCTGAGAAAGTGGTGTTCTCTGTGGTTGAGTAAAAAGCATTAGCTGCTGCTTGTGCATCCCAAGCTACTGCATTAGAGCTTGAGGTTAATGCAACTTGGCTAATATTAGCTGAAGTAGAAGCTGTAACTTTTTTAGGCATAGTGACAAATTGGTTTTCATCTACGGATATAGCAGGGGTTGTACCTACTGTTGATCCTAAACCAATAACTAAATCATCAGCACTATCATCAAGACCTACATAATAGTCTTGAGCATTACCGTCAAATACTATTTTAGTATCTTCGGCTGTTGCATCACCTATGGTAAGTGTTGGTCCTTGTAAAGTTAAAGAATCAGCTACACTCAAATCTGTTAAAGCATCAACAACGGCTGCTCCTGCACCTGCTCCATCTGTATAAATAATTTTTACTCCACCATTAGGTACAGTTACATTCGCTCCTGAGCCTTGGGAGATGTTTATTGATTGAGAACCGCTAGTAGCATTTTCAATAATAAATACTTTTGATACTGTATTAGGAGCTATCGTTAGTGTTCTTGTTGCAGTTAAAGATACTCCTGAAGTAACTTTAAAATATAAACTACGAGCAGGATCGGTTGCTCCATCTGCTATCGTTGTTGTTGCATCTGCATCAGAACCAAAGGATGCTTCGGTTCCATAACTAAAAGCTTCTGCTATAAGTTCTAAGTTAGTATTGGTACTTGTTCCCCAAGTTCCTGACTCATCACCTGTAGCGATTTCCTTGAGTCTTAAATCATTTACATAAGTTGCCATTTCTTACCTCTGAGCATTTATTATGCCATGTTAAATTGTTTATTGTATATTAAATTAAGCTGCAATTTCAGTCCAATTTGGATTTTGCGAGTCATCAATTACTTCCCAAATATTAAATGTGCCAACCTGTCCTGTGGCTGATACGCCTGTTATTGTAAAATTACATGCTGCATTTACCGTTGGATTTACAAAGGGATCAGATGCTCGCATGTTAGCAAATCCAGGTGCAGGGAACCTATTGTCAGTTATGGTGCTTAGAGTTCCTGTAGAGCCTGTTGCACTTACGCCTGTTGTAATAATAATAGTAGCTTCTGCATCAACCAATACTGAAACATTGCCTAAAGTGGCGTTTACACCATCCAATGAAACATCTGCACCTGCTTCAGGAGTAACTGTGCCTAAAGCAGAAGTACCTTCTAACCCTGTGGGGAATATGTTTGCTACACCAGTAACTACTAAGGGATCAGATACTGCTGAGTCAAGAATAGAAGTTGAGCCATTTGTTCCATCTAAATGTAAAAGAGATAAAGTGTTGCCATCTAAACTAAACTCAGAAGTTGCTGGAGTGTATGCTGCTCCTCCATATCTATCTATATCAGATAATCTAATTTCATCAATATAGCCTGACCAATTATTTGTATTATCAAAATCAGAACCAATATGTATATCAGAAGCGGTTGGAGATGCTCCTAGTAAAATATCTCCTTCGTTATTACCATCAACAAAGACTGTATAAGTATTAGTAAAAGGATCACCTCTTGTTACAGCCAAGCTAACCCAAGTGTTAGCAGAAAATACATTATTAACAGTAAGTAAAGTTACTGTTCCTCTGCCGACTAAAAGAGTGGTTCCTGCTTGCCTAAAATATATAGAAGGATTAGATGTTGAATCTCTTGTATCTAAAAGTACCTCATCTTGAGTTGCATTTGCAGGTCTTGCCCAAAACTCAATAGTAAAGGCAGTGGATTGAAAGTCGTAGGTATTATTAGAGATTACATTATCGTTTACACCATCTAATAATAAACTTGCCCCACCAAACTTCGATTGAGCAGTAGAAATAGCTGCTCCGTTATTAGCTGTCCATTCATTTGCTGATGGCGGTAGGGTGGCAGAAACAGCTAATCCTGTTGGGGTGGCATTAGCATCTGCGTTGATTGTGACTGAAACTGCACCTAGTGTGGCTGTTATACCGCCAACTGTTGCTACAGCTTGACCGTTAACACCGACACCATTGACGACACCTGTTGCTTCTACGCCTGTTGGTTCAACAGGTATAGAGCCTTCGCCCCAACCAAGTTGACCCCAAGTGCCTCGACCCCAACCGTTTAAATTAGCCATTAAGCTTAAACTTTAAGTCGTATATGGCTTTGTCGATTCCGCCTCCATCTGCACGCATTTCAGGCATAAACCCACCTTGAAAAGGTAGCTGTGGTCTGCCGACAGATTGCATTTGTGGTTGTTGGACCTGTTTTTTTACTAAATTAGGAATTATACCTGGGGGTACGGCTAGAGGTCCTGGTATTCTTGGGAATGATCTTGTGTCTACTACAGGAGAGTTAGGCATAATTTCACCTGCTCGTAATTCTTGCATAGGTTGAGGCATTTGTTGTGGCATTTGATTCATTGCTAGTAAATCCCTAATTGATTGCAACTGATCTTGATAACTTACTGGCTCAGGAAAAGTCATGTTGGCTTCTTCCATTTTTTGCCTAATTTGCTCTATGTCAGGAATTTGCGGTATGTTCATTTTTGGTAACTTAGCTAGATAATCAATGCTAGATTGAATATCTTGTGATGGTGCTTGTGTGGTACGCTTTATTGAAAACTTATCTGACATATCAGGTTCAGGTGGACGCAAGTTGTCATCATAAATTTCTACTGACCCTGTTGGACCCCTGTGAATTACTCTTGTTGGTGGTGGTGCTGGTGGCAATTTTTGTGGCTCGTCAACCATTCTGTTTTGTAATTCAGGTGGTGCTTGATACGGTTCTGTTTTGAGTCGATTGTTTAGGATTGGCAAACTTGTGTTTATTGGCATACCAGTATCTAAATTAATGGGTGTGGGCATGACCTGTGCTTGAAATTGTCCCGGTCCTATTTTCGGCATAGGTGGTTGATACATGTTTTCACCATTAGGTCCTGTAAAAAATCTTCCGCCTGCATCAACTCCTTCGGGTAAACTTGGTGACACTGGTTCATCTGCCATCACTGGTGCTTGCTCTGTTGCAACTTGCTCTGTTGGAGCTTGCATGCCTTCAATTTGTGCTTTCAAAGATGCAATCTCATCCATTAAAGATTGATATCTATCATCAACTTGAGGTTTGGGTTGTGGTCTTGGTGCCATTGGCATGGCTTCCATTTCGCCTAAGCTTCTTTGTTGAGGCATCATCATGGGTTGTCGCATCATAACTGGTGCTTGTGCCTGTGGTTCTTCACCACGAATGCGTGCTTCCATTGCTGAATAGTCATCAGGATCGATGCCTAGGTATGTTTTTAAATAGTCTACTGCCATTATATTTCTCGTCTGTTGCCTTGGATGGGTTTGTCCATGGATTTAACCTTATTAACTATACCACCTTTGTACATGACATTCACGCCTTCGGTCAAGATAGCTTTTCGCATTTCAGGGGTGATGTCGATGGTGGTGGCTTTGTGTTTAAGCGGTACCACATTCATTTGTTCTATCTGTGGGTCGTTTGGATCAAGTTGTTTTATTAAATCGTAATAATTGTATAACTCGTTTGGCTCTAAATTTGTTTTATAAGGCTCGTATATTATTTCATTTAAAAAAGTTTTTCTTTCTTTGCCACCTTTATCAAATTTTTTGGCAACCTTTTCAGCTTGTTGAGGAATTTTACTACCATACAAGTCTAAATATTTTTTACCACTGCCTTCTTTTATGTTGAGTTCATAAATTTGACCGTCATCGACAGATGATGGAATGTTGCCTGCCTTTATATCAGCCATAATTTGTTTCTTTACATCGCCCAATGGCATATTTAGTTCTTTTAAAAGATCATCAATATTCTTACCACGAATCGGCATGGCTCCAACTTGTTTGTCAGGGTTTTGCTTGATCATTTCTAATAACTGTTCGGGGCTTTTGTACACATCATCTTCCTGTAAGTTGCCCAAGCCTTTTTTAGTTAAAATAAAGTCGCCTTCAGTGTTTTGCTCTGCCCAACGAGCCTTTGTGACCAGTTCGATATTATTTTTTACACTTGGATGGTCTGCAAACCATGCTTCTTTATTTGGATAATTGTTTGTAAACACATTCATAAATTCACTTTCAACACCGCTTTTTTCATCTAAAAATCGGGTTTCAAGATTTTTATCTAAATCTGCTTTAAATTGATTTGATTTTTCATATTCCTCTATGCTTGGAACTCTTTGTAAGCCAATATCTGTAATAAAGTTTAATCTTTTTTGGTTTCTGTTTATTTGGGTGGGGGCATTGGTAAATGCAACCCTGTCATAATCACCTTCAGCCGCTAATTTATAAATATCTTTAATTGCTAACTCTACCCAGT
>Ga0208427_1000201_pt1 | contig 25957 bp, 24 predicted proteins | sample DEB08_DNA_FD_184532 | JGI IMG/M metagenome (GOLD analysis project Ga0208427, IMG submission 184532) | Aqueous microbial communities from the Delaware River and Bay under freshwater to marine salinity gradient to study organic matter... | ecosystem: Environmental > Aquatic > Marine > Coastal ...
AAGATCAAAAAGAACTCCCAAAAGTTGAGCAGAGTTTAAAATATCTCTCTAACTATTTCAAGTTTAACTTGAAAGAGGACTTAACGGAAATATTTGAACCCTTAATTTCAGCAGTGAAATTTTTAGCAGAGGAGTTCAAGAATGGAAGAAGATAATGCGCAAAAAATTGTTGAAATGCCACAACCTCCTAGGGGTATGGTTCCTGACCATTTGGGACAACTATTTGAGGCTCTAGCAAAAGCTCAAGGAGAAATGGAAGTTGCCATCAAAGATAGCAAAAATCCATTTTTTAAGAGCAATTATGCTGACCTTTGTTCTGTGATCAAAGCTTCAAGACCCCATCTATCTGCAAATGGACTCAGCGTACTGAGCTTTATGGCAGAAGTGGGAGGCAAAACGTACTTCATTACAAGACTAGGGCATTCTTCAGGACAATTCATTGATTCTATTATGCCTTTTCAACCACCTAAACAAGATATCCAAACGGTAGGTTCTTACATCACCTATCTACGACGATATGCTTATGCAGCTCTTTCAGGCGTTGCGGTGTCTGATGAAGATGATGATGGCGAAAATGCCATGGACAGAAAAACCATAGACAGGATGGAGAAACTTGAGAAACGTAAAGATTAGACCCTCTAACGTTGAAAGGTTTTTGAACTGTAATTTGTCGCTCTGGCTACCAGAGCGGCAAAAAACTTCAGATCAAGAGGCCTATTTAGCAAAAAGGAGTAAAGACCATGAGCGTTTGGCTGATGGAAATTTTGAGACGCATGAACTTCAATGCAGAGCATATTATGACTTTTTGCATGACAGTTGTGACGACGCTATTTTCGTAGAAAAAAAGTGCAAAGCATTGATTGACAAAGACTGGTTTGAAGGCACTCCAGATCTGTTTGCTTACAATAGAGAATCAAGAACCATGTACGTTGTCGACTACAAGACAGGGTTTCACTATGTCAGTGCTCAAAACAACGCTCAACTACTAAGCTATGCAAATCTCATCATGCTGAATCACAAAGAATGGAAAATTGAAAATTTTGTGCTTTCTATCTTGAATACGCAGAAAGACTTGTGTTCGCATTGGTATCCCGAGATGGAGACTGTTTTACGTCATTTGGCAAGAATGAAGCAGGTGTTTCAGTTTAGAAGAGACAAGACAGCTTTTGCAATCGCTGGTGATCACTGTAGGTTTTGCCCTTCAAAAGACTATTGTCCTCTACAAAAAGATGTTACAGACATCAAAAACATGTTTGATGAGGAAGTGGACAATCTCATTGACGCCTACGATTGTAGAAAAACAGAGATTCGCAAGCGTCGAAAGGAGCTAAAATCAATGAGTGCATGACAGACGACGGTACGCAGTCCTTTTTGAAATTCCAAGAGTTTTTGCTATTTCTGTGGCATTGTATCCAGCATCTGAAAGCCTTTTTACTTGCTCAAAGGACTCGTCTGCTTTTTGTAGCTTTGGACGTCCTCCAACTTTGCCTTTTTTACGCGCTGCTGCAAGACCTGCATTCGTTCTCTCAACAATAATGCTTCTCTCAAATTGCGCAAATGCTCCCATCATATGAAACATCAACTCCCCTCCTGCTGTGGATGTGTCAATCGAATCTGTAAGAGACTTGAAGTGGACTCCCCTGTCTCCAAGGGTTTTAATCCACTCGATCAGATGACTCAAAGATCTTCCCAATCGATCAAGTTTCCAGATGACTAGTGTATCTCCTGCTTGTAGAGCTTTTAAGCATTTTGAGAGCTCTGGACGGTCGGCTTTTGCTCCTGATGAGTGGTCGATGAAAATATTTTCCTCTGCAACTCCAGCAGCTTTTAAAGCATCAATTTGCAGTGCTGGATCTTGATCACTTGTGCTTACTCTTGCGTATCCGATTAATTTGCTCATATTTCACCTCTTAAATTTTTTTCAGTGACTCTTTTACTGAGTTTAAGATTTTAATCTCTAGAGTTTTTGCTTCAAATCCCCCATGCATTCTAAATCCTGAATCACAAGCATGTTCAATGCTTTCTCCGTTTGATGAGATTGTGATTTTTTCAATGACTAGGTTTACATTTCCATTGAATGTGTAAGACTCTCCGTCAAAATTGAAGCCGATTCCTGTAAGAGGAGTTATTGAATCTGCTGATATTTTCAAATCAAACTCCCCTGCTCCCTGTTTCAATTCTTCCAAAGACTTGAATGAATGCAATTTTCTTTGAAATTTTTTGATTTTTTCATATAGTGTGCTATGCATTATACATTCCTTAAATTAATGCAGCCCCTTCCGCTTTTGAGACCGTAGAAGGGGCTTTTTTGTTTCCATACCTAAGTTCTTGCTATGTTGTGCTTTCATAGTCTTAGGTATATCTTTAACTATATTTAAATGCAAGTGTAACCTATATTTTTATGTGCATCTTGTAAAAGGCTTTTAAATTTCATATACTTACGCGTATGAATTTGAAATTGTATTTAGAAGAAAAAATGATCATTAAACGCAAGTTTGCTGAAAAGCTTGGCGTTACTGAAGCAACTCTTCACAGAATAATTGCAGGAACTTCTTTTCCATCTGGCAAAACCGCCCAACGAATAGTCAAGCTAACCAACGGTGAAGTGACCTTTGAAGATCTCTTTAAAGAAAGAAATTGAATTTTAACACTCAGTAGGTTAAGTTTTTGCAAAAAATTTAACCAAGGGTAAAAAATGACAGTAGAAGCGGTAAGTTCTGAAGAGTTTTCATCATTTGAAGAAGTCAACGAAAAAACAACACCTATTTGGAATGGAAGAAAAGTTGAAATTCTTCCAGCAAACAAAAGCTATAAGGCTATGGGTCCTTCGGACAGCCCATGGAAGTACAAAAGAGACTATAACCCCAATTGGCCTTCTAAAGAACCCTGCAACCTATGCAATCATGAGCTCATTGACTTTTTCTTTGATTATTGGATAGTCACGGCCAACCAACAGCCCATAAGCATCAATGGGTCAATTTTCTATCGTACTTGTCAGTTTTGCTATGACAAAAGCAACTGCGAAAAAATTTTTAAAGACAAATGCTTTACTGAAATGACTGACAAAGGAAAAGTCGCTTTTAAAAAATATATTTTGCCTACAAACACTTACGACATTAAAACTGCTACAGTTGTCAGGAAAAGTTACTATGACAAACTTCAAACTTTTTTAGATAATTTTGATAGTTGTCAGGCAAATATTAACGAATCTTTGCTGGCTGGATTTTTTAAGTCATTTGGATTAGTTCGAGATAGTGTAGATTTTTTTCTTGCTGTAGGAGATCATCTAAGATCTAAAATAGGCTTAGATAGAGAAAAAGAAAAAAAACTTTTATCCAAAAATTCAGGCCTTTCCCAGGAAACAATAGAAGCTTTAAAAGATGTTCCTAGATATAGCCCTCTAGAAATGTTTCAAGAAATTTTCCCAACTGGAGAGCAATCTCAAAGGTTTTGTTGTAGCCTTCTAGGCATTAAATTTCAGCCAAACGCCCCATACAAAAGAGTTTTGGAGCAAGCAGGGTCTTCTGCAATATTTGGACCATTGTGGACTGCTATTACTACTGCTGGTCAAGTTGCTGTAGAGTCAGGGTTTATTAAAAACCATCATAAGCCCTTCTATGAAATTGGATTAGCTCTGCTTTCCCATAAAGCTGTGAAAATAGGGAAAAATGCTCCTGTTCTTTCAGAAATGGAAAGTCTAACTAAGTCTTTAGAATCTACAGTTGATTTGAAAAAAATCTCCTCTGGAAATATAAACGAAATCAATAGAGCTAGCAAAACAGTTGACGAGTTTCTTGAATCAAGAAAAATCCATCCTCCAAAAATAGAGCCTTTAGTTGCTGACTCTTCTAAATTGCTTCCAACTCAAGTCAATAATGTTTGTGGATGGAAAGTAGGAGATGCGATTAACAATAGAACGCTTTTGGGAGATGTTCCTAGTTGGAGTACTGTAAGAGCTAGACACTGGAAAAATAAGGCTTTAGATCATAAGCTGGGGAAAGTAACAGGGAAATTAGAATATGAACCAACTGCAGAAAATATGGCTAGAATGGAAAAGGGGCTTGCTCCTCAGTATTACAACCGTGATTTAAAAAAATGGGAAAGCGTCGAACTTCATCATGAGCCTCCTCAAAGACAAGGGGGGTTGTTTGATTTTGAAGAGCTTACGGTTGATCAACACAAGGGTAAAGATGCTTTTAGAGCAGGATTAAATAGACAAAAGGATGGCAAAAATGACAATTGAAAGATGCCCAGAACCTGTGAATTTTAAGGAGCTTTTTAGAAGAGAAGGAACAAAGGAGCACCCTTACCCAAGAGAAATAACTTACAAATCTAATAAAGTTTTTCTCCTTGACGAGTTCCCATTAAAGAGTGGGGAAAGGTTTAAATTTAGCATAGAAAGCACCAACAGCCCTTACCGCCAAGGATTTCAAATTAAAATATACAACGGGTATCTAATTGTAGATGGTGAGCCAATGGAATACCAAAAAAGATGCGCCGTTTTTTTCTGGGAAGAGTTTAAAGATTCAGATGTACAAGTTTTTACCAAGAAAGGAAGCGTTTTTATAAGCAATATTTGGGAAGAAACAATTTACGAAGAACAAAAAAATGGGCATTTTCAGAAAGAAGGCGGAACTTTTTCTCACTCTAAAATTGTTAAATATCCAGAGGGGAAGACTGTTGTTTGTTCTCAAGATAGTGGCCGTTGGAATGCAGGACTCTGCAACGGAGCAGCCATGTACTCAGAAGACATCCCGAACGGCAAGCGTTATTTTTGCAATGACGGCGTTGAAGATGACGATTTTGATGATATTATCTTTACTGTAACAAGAAAAAACTAAGGATAGCGAAACAGGCTGATTCTAATCGAATTTAAAAGCTTGGTAAGGGTCGTCAATTTTTACACACGGAAAAGAGCTTAGAATGATTTTTATCTCTGACTTAAACGACTCACTTAAAGAAGTTTCTAAACAAGAAAAATCTAAAACAGGCTTTAGGCCTGCTTTCACTAGATTGAATACTTGATTGTGAAGCCTTTGTCCAATAGAACGCAAATTGACTCTTTTAACCGAAATTTTTTCTACACATGCTCTATTAAAATAGTGATGGTAGTGAGCTGGATCTATATGGAAACAGTCATCTAAGCCTTTTTTATCAAAGTTGTTATTCAAATTAATAGAAATGTTGATTGAGACTCCCTGAAAAGTCTCTGTTTCTTTTTGATCTTTTCCATCAAAAGATTGATCCATTGAAACAATTTTCATTTTTCCATTATTTCTAAGAATGGTATCTATCAATATTGGGATTCCATTTCCTCTATGACCTAGAGCTTTTGAGCTGACTCCAATTTGAAGTGCTTTTGACATCCCTTCTTTTGAACTGGTTTGAAAACTTCTTCCAAAACCTATTCCATTGTCACAAATCGATATCTGTAGTTCATTTTTTGCAGGATATATTTGTGCTATGCAAAAAGCTTTTTCAGCTTCAGCATGTTGAGAAATATTACAGAGAATTTCATTAATAGATCTTTCTAAGTTTGCAATGGTCTTTTGAGGATGATCTAGTCTCATGTTTTGAAGCACAAGCAAGATGATTTTATCCACAACAACTTGAGTGGTTTCTTCATCTGTCAATGCCGTTAATGGAATAAACCTTCCTTCATCACAATTTCTTGTGAAAATTTCTTTGTATGGCATCCCCCATATTTTGAACAGATTCATTCTAGAAAGATAGTCTGAACAGGGCAAATCTTGGTAAAGCTGATCAGGAGTTTGACAAGCCAGCTTACAGATTTTGCTTATGGGGATAAACTTTTCTTCCATAGCCCTATTCTAATCGAATTCTTGCTAAAACCACCAGCTTTTCGGTTGCTCTGGTTCGAGAAAGGGTTCAGGCTCTACGATCTCCTGTTTTGGCTCTATTTTTACTTCGATTTCTTGGATAGGTTGCGGAGCTGGTGTTGCTTGCTTCACCTGTTGCTTAATCGGTTTTTTATGTTTGTGCTTGTAATGGTGATGGCATCCAAAAAGCATTGTAACGATTAAAATTAACGCAAATTTTTTCATTTTGTTCTCCTAAAAGGTTATTATTAAAAAAAATATTCCGATTTCCATGATTAGCTCTGTTTCCACTTTAAACCCCCATTTTTTAAGTTTTTGTAGATATTTGAGTGTTTTATAGGGGCTGCTTGTAGAAATCGCAATACAGATCGTTTCTGAAAGCCATTTTTGAGAACGTCTCGTCTTAAAAATTCCATATGAAAAAAATAACAATTCCAAGTATTATAATAATAATTTCAACGTCTAGATCCAAATACTCACCTATGGAGTTATTATGAATGAGGCATCATTTCAAATATTAGGTTATTCTAGATCTCTGGATCTAGATAATACTTCAATCACATCTTCTCAGTTTTTCAATAATTCTGATAACCCCCCATCCAGTAATTTTTTAAAAAACCATTCTGGGAAGATCTCTTTTGTGGCTTTGATTTCTATAGGGATTATCGCACTTGCCATCAAAAATCGTAGAAACCAAACATCGCCTCCTAAAAAATACTATGTCACAGGGAAGATCAAAACTACTGTGTCGTTTGATTAGTTATTCTGAGGAAGCTCGTCTAAGTACAGATCGATATTTTGCTCGATGGTAAAACTCTTCTTAGAAAGATCTTCTTCTGGATGATTATGCACCTCATGATGATAGAAATTCTTTGTATGTCTATGCTTATGGTACTGACATCCCCAAAAAACAGTTAAAATTGCTAAAATCGCTAAAAACGCTTTCATTTCGCCACCATTAGTATTTTATTTATTTTTTGACAAACATACTGACCCGATTAAACTATCTCAATATACTGCAAATATGAAGGTCATTTTTTATCAATTTATTATTTTATCCACTTTTTCCAAAATATCATCCCAACCATAGGCAACAATTGCTTGATGTCCCAACCTTTTGACGTTTTCCAAAAAGACCTTCTGATTAGGAGAGAGTCTACCCTTTTTTGTCTTAATCTCAAAAAATATAGTCTGCCCAGGTTTCACAATGCAGAAGTCGGCAACGCCAGGGAGAACTCCTAGATGTTTTAGATCAAAGAAGAAATTCCCCCGACGAGCTCCTACATCGTTTTTGACGTGGAAGAAAATAAAGTCTACCGAGTTCTGATAGATCCTAAGCAGTTTTACGAGCTGCTTATGCAGAATCTTTTCTGTTTCCATCGATCATCTTTAAAAGATCTTGAGCTTCATTCACACCAGAGGCTGACTTCAGTTCAATCAGTTGCTTTTCTGTCTGGGCAACATGAAGATGAAGCAGTTGTTTGATCTTCTGATACAGATCCATCGCTGGGTCAAGGGTGTTCTCCTTGAAAAGCGTTTCCAACTCTCCAAGATTTTTGCTAAAACTATCCATTTTAGATTTGGCTTCATCGACACTGCCAGATTCAAAAGCCGCAGCAAACTCCTTCCCTTCAGAAATGGTTTTTCCTAGCGAACCCTCCATAAGAACAAGAGAGTTTAGGATTTTGACGATGTCATTAAAAATATCGAGTGTTGTCATTATTATTCCTTGTGGTTTTGTGTTATTTACAACCTTTGCCTTTTTTCTTCTTTTTGAAGTGCATTGCATTCCTCCTGATACTTTAAATTTTCATGTTTTGAAGGTGTTGAACTTCAAAGGTTGTTCCATATAAAAATCTTACTGTATCATCCCCACCTTGAAAATTTGCTCTGAGTTCAAAGATGGTTTCTTCGTCTGCTTCCACATAAGCCAGTGCTGGCGCAGAACCACTCAGAGTCCAATTCGTATTTTCATCAGAAGTTCCTCCTTCAGCCCCAACATATGTATTTTTCGTTACATTAAACCATTGAAATCTAGATCGAATAACGGCTTGTGACCCTATTTCCAAGGAAACAAACCCTGTAAGTTTGTAAACTTTTCCAGGTTTTAATTTGATTTGGCTGTACTCTCCGCCTGAAGTAGTTCCTGAAGTAGTTATGGAAGCGCTATTACTTTCAAGTCGATTCCAAAAAACAGGATCCCCAACTGTAAAGGGTTTATCTATAGCTTCATGAACCCACCCAAGAGCATATTTTATGGGTAACTCTACCTTAGGAATCGGTCTCTCTGCTATTTCTTGTGTCATTGTTGTTCTCCTTTTAAATATTTATTAAATATCTTCTTCCCTGTTGGAAGAGGATAGTATCTGCATGGGCACTCTATGCCAATGCTTGAGTTTCTTTTTTCTGATGATATCATCGAGTAGTCCTGGTTTTAGATAGTATTTAAGGTTTTTACGGTTTCTGAGACTTTTACTAAGAAGACGATTTGCGACTAATCCAGACCCCGTCAGAAGACCAGTGATTGGGTTTTTGAGGGTTGCTGAACCTGCTGCAATTGTAGCACTTGGTTTCACCAGTTTTTCCAGCGCTTTTCCTGTCTTTGGTGCTTTCTGCTCAGGCTGCAAGTCACTAAGCATGCGGTTGAGTTGCCCATAATCTTCCATTAAAAGCTTTTCTTTTTCTGTTAGCAGGTGCTTTGTTTTGGAGCTTGCTTTATTGCCTCTGCGTCCTGTTTTTTCAGGAAAAGATCTTAGGGAGAGTTTCTCAGATTGAGGGTCGATGACATCAGCAAGAACAGCATTTTTGGCTTTAGGACTGAGTCCGCCATATTTACTTCCTTTATACTCCATCCCTCCATAGATCTTTTTTGCTTTGTCTCCTCCTTTCTCAAAAAAGTTGAAGCTAGGGGTTTTTCCTTCAGCAATATCGAGATGAAACGCAGAGAGGTCTAAGTCTTTAAAGGGAGCAACCACCTCTTTATACAGCTCTGTTGCTGCTTTGTATTCTTTGTTCTTATCGTAGTTTTTGACGATTGTATTGAAGGTGATTTCATCATTATGGAGTCCTGATCTTGTATTTGAATCGATCTTAGGAGTTCTTTTTAACTTCAGGGCTGTTTTCTTGAGATCACTTCCGAACCAATGAAGATCCCAAAAATTAGGCATTTTGAGGTCTCGATAGAGCTTAGTATAGGCCTCTTTATTGCCACTGTTCCATAGGTTTTCAAGCATTTGTTGATGCTCTTGCCATCTTTTACCAAGCGTTTCATTGCTCAGCGTTTTCTCTCCGACGACCTTGTGTTTGATATCTGGGCGGTAGCCATAGTTGTTGGTCAAAATCTCATTGACATCCTGGGGAGATAAAACAAGTTCTTCCGCCTCTTTGCCCAGAGCTTTTTTGTACTCCTCTTTAGCAAGCCTATTAACGTATGCCTCACTCTGTTGAATCTCTTTGGAAACAAGAGATGGATTCTTCTCAAACTTTAGGGCAATGTCTTCTGAAACCCTTTCTAAATCTTGAATCATCGCATCTACATTTTTAGAGGCTCCCGAAAAAGGAACATGTCCCATTGTGCGCTCTTTTTGGATCATTCCAGGGCTATCTAACAGCTGACCTAAAGAGACTTCATCCCCTGTAAAGTTTTTAGCGAGTCTTTCCGCAGTCTCAGGACTATTATGAGATTTCCCCTTGGCCCACTTAAGCCACCATTTTTTAGCAGACTGGGGAACGGTTGCAATCACTCCTAGGGCTTTATGAAGAAACCCTCCTGCTGCTGCGCCAATCCCTGCTCCTTTTAAAGGGTTTTCTGGATCTTCTAAACTGCCAATCATCGCGCCATCAACCATGGCTCCAGCTATTCCAGGAATTCCTCGTCCTGGAGATAGTAAATAATCCCCTGCAGCCTCTCCTAAAAAACGTCCTGTTTTAGAACCTCGACTATTAGGATCTTTAATGTCTGCGGCTTGTTGGTATTTCTTAGAAAGATATTGCGCTGCAGAATCTATATGATCATGGGGATAACCATCAACACCTTTGACATTAGGGGTTAAAAACTTTAGAGCTTTTTTCGCTACTGTTCCAGCACCTTCTGGAAAGCTTTTTACTAAATCAGAATTAGCAACAGCATAGTCTTCGTCTTTTCCTGAAGGAATACCTGCAGCAAAAAGGGGGCCCATGGGGCTAGCATAGAGCGTTGGACTCTTTATTGATTTTTTTTCCTCTGAACGTTTCTTGAATGGCTGTCCCAACTCAACATCCTCAAAATCAAGTTCATCTTCAAGCGACTTAAGTCTTTCAATCAACAAAGGCGATTTTTCTTCTTGGGTGAGCTCCTCTAACTCTTGAATCAGATGGTGTCGCTTTTCTGGGACATCAGGAGTTTCTTGAGATTGAGCATCAAAATAGTTCTTAAATTCAGAAAACCGCTCTCGAGCATTCTGATTCAGACTTTTGGCTTCTTCAAGAGGCAATCCTGATTCAGATAGGATTGAAGCTTTCATCCCTTTGATTTGTGTTTTTATCGCTTTGCCAACAGACTCGATTCCACTAACTGTTCTAGCAGATTCCGCTTCCGTAAACTTTTCAAAGATCTTCTGCGTTTTCCCTAAATTGTCCATCGAAGCAAGCAGACCTGTTAACGGCTGTTGGAAGTTCTCAGCAATTTTATTCGCTTCAAAGGCCTCCGTTCCTGAGATATTGATATCCCCCACTCCAAAAACGCTCATGCCACTCAAGGCTTTTTTCTTATTCGAGACATACTGGTCTAAATAGTATTCCAAAAGATCAGCTTTTGCCAGGTTGTCAGCGGTTTCCTGGGTCCGTTTGTCCTGCTCAGCAGCCTTTTTGCGATCGGGCTCTCCTAGCAAATGCTCAAGTTTCTTAAGCTGAATCCTCTGATTGAGATCTGCTCGCGCCTCATCTTGTTCTCTTTTTGCCTGTTTGGCTTTTCTTTCCTCGTCTTGTTCTTTTCTATTTAAATAGACCCCAAGGTTTTTATCCCCTTCACTGATCCCCTGCTCGATTCCTTTCAAAATGTCAAAAAGCTTCATGATCCGTTCCTTTTGTTGAAAATGTTGAGCAGACTTTTCTTCCAATTGTCTTTTTGATGGCCATCGTATACAGCATCCAAAATCAATGCTTTGAGCATTCGAGAATGGTCTTTAGGATGATGAGAGGTTTTGTGGGTTATTTTCTCAGACAACAGCTCTATGAGTCCCTCTTCAACTAAGCGGTCTCTTAACTGATTAAACAATGGATCCAATAGCTCCCTTTCTAGATGTGGATGAGCATCAACTGCACCATGAGTATCCAAATAGTGATGGAGGATTTCTTGAGCGACTTGTTGATTTTCTGAAGGCTTATGATTGGTCATGTCGTCGATAAACTCTGGGTCGTGGATCATTGCAGCCAGCTCTGATAAATCAATCACCTCTTCGTCAATAGCGTCTTTTTCTTCATCTCTTAACAGATGATCATAGTTTTTTCCATGACTTGAGCGATTACGGTGATGGCCATCAAGAACATATGAGGTGTTCATGGCAAGAGGTTTTGAAGGACGTATTCTGCCCAAAGACAGTAGGTCTTCCATAGACAAATCATTGAGCTCTCGACTCTCTGGAAAATCTTCTTCATGTTTGTTTAAAAGGTGTTTTATTTTTCCGTGCATCTTAATTAATTCCTGGGACTTTGTCCATTAAAGGGTCTGAAGTTGATTGGGCTGTTGATTGGGCTGTGGCACTATTTCCAAAGTAGCCAGGAGTATTCGCTAACATCCCCGCTGCTTGGGGAGCAAACATTGCAAGGGCTGCGGGAGCTCCTGCCCCTCCCGTTCCGATCGTAATAGCGGCTGCGGCTGCAATCTTAGTGATCAATCCAATGAACTCCATTTTACTTTTTGTTTTGGCAGCTTTTTGGAGGTCTTCACGTTCTTTCTGGGCAAGGTTTAACTGTCCTAACTGTACGAGGACTTGCTGTCTTTGAGCCCAGAGGTTTTCTTTTTGCAGCTCAATATTTCTCTTATCTTCTTCATTGAGTTGATTAAAGTTTTGCTCTTGAAGACCCAACTGATAAATCGAGTTCAAGGTGCTCATTGCCTGTTGTTGCTGAGATTGATCAACAGAAGCGTTTGTGTTGTACATGGCTAACAATTCATTAAGGCTTTGCCCTTCATTGTTCATCTCCCCTGTTGCAATGTCCTTTTTAAAAATGTCTTGTCTGTACTGATTTTCATTGTCTCTATTGATTGACTGATTCATTGCATCGTTTGCTGTTTTGAATGGATCAGATATTGAGCGAGCTTGCTCTTTATTGAGGTTAATCCAGTCATTGCGACTCATGGTTCCATGATTTAAAAACCGATCAAAGAGCTCGAGCTTTGCTTTATGGTCGGATTCCTGACGTGCTCGGTCTTTTTGCGAGGCGTTATAATCCAGTGAAGAGCTTCCAGGGCCATGACCCGCAGCAGCAAGTAAATGACTGTTTTTATTGTATAGTGAATCGGAATCATAATTTGTTGGGGGTTGATAGGTGTCGGTCACTGTTTGCCATAGTTTTACTGGATCCAGCTCGATCTGACTCTTTACGTTCCCTGCTTCCGCTCTTTGTTGAGCTCCTAAATCTTTGATCTTTTGAACTTCTTGCTCCTGCGCAATTCTTCTAAGGATCTCAGGAGTCACAGTCGCTTTTTGTTCATCAGTCAAAAGATCATAAAGCTCGGAATACTTATTGCCACTGATCTCAGGACTCCGCATCATAGCCATTTCAGCCTGTTCTTGATCAAAGCGTTTGCCAAGTGTATCTTCTTTTAGGTATGAGATAATCCCTTCTCGGTTTTTTCTTGTCTTATCAAAAATATCCCCGAGCGTTGCCGTTTCATCTTTCTGGGTAATCAGGTAGGCAATATTATTATAAATTCCATCAGGTATCCGCTGAGAGTATTCAGGATGTTTTTCTCGAATATAGGGAGGGATATTGTTTTCAGGATCAGAAACAATCCCCGCAAGAATATCTGATCGAGTAATCCCCGTCTTGCGAGACTCTGCCTTAATATACTCTGTGAGATCGTATTCAAAGCCCTTAAGTTTGCCAAATTGATCTGTAAGTTCAGCAGCATTTATTAAAGGAGTTGACTCTTCAGCTGGCTCTTCTACTTCAGGCTCTGGCTTCATATTTTGTTGAGCTTGCTTATTGTCATTGTTTAGTAATGCATTAGCCCAGAATTTCGCTGTTTCAAAATCTTTTTCAGTTTTACCTTCAGATTTCCAAACTTCCTTCCCATTTTTATACACGCGGTAGTTTCCGTGTACCAGTTTTATTTTATAGGTAATGCTCGTTATAGGGCTGACTATCTCATGTTTGTTCATCGTCGATTTCCTTTTTTCTTCTGATCCTTATCCTCTGACAAAAGACTTGAAAGTATGGAAGCTCCCAAGGCTAGACCTCCCCCAATGGCTGCTGCTTTTCCCAGTGGGAACCCTTCGGGTCTTTGGGCTGCTAAATCTTCAGGCTGAGGTATGAAGGGGTTTTGATAATCGTCGGGATTGCCATTACCTAAAAAGTTAGGGGGAACGCGGTCTGGAATGTTTGCATTCCCTTTTTGCATGATTTGATCTCTTTCGTTGTAGAGCTGTCTTCCATTCTCATCGAGTCCTTGATAAAAGTTATTTCCCCCTCCTGAAACACTTCTACTTCCTCCTTGAGAGTCCACTTGTATAAGATTGGGCGACTCTTGATTGAACCCCTCAACCTCTTGCGGTTTGTTCTCTACTTCCAATGGATTGTTTTCTACAGGGTTATTTTCGTCGCCTATCATCATTGGGAAGAACATAGGAGACTGATTCACAACTGAAGGATTTCTCTGCGTATTCTGTGTGGGGTTTTGCACGACTCCACCACCCTCCCCCTGATTGAGAGGAGGGTTTACTTGATTGGGCACTGGCATCTCATTTTGTCTTCCGCTAGGAAGGTTATTGGAACTTCCACTACTGTTTTGTAGAGGTTGGTTTTGATAAGGACTTGGTTGATACATTCGGCTATTTTGACCCATGGGGTTCTCGCCTAGAATCTGAGGGCGACTATTCACTTCTGGCCTATAGGACATCCCTTCAGGAAGCTTTTTCATAGGGTCGGTTTGGATCTCATTAGGCTCTAAAGGAGGCAACGCACGATTCCCTTGAGGATAGAACCTTTGCAGTGCTGTATTAAAACGGGGAATACTCTGCTGGGCATTGATAAACTGCATTTTACGATCTCCTGCCATTCCTAAGTAACGCATTAATCGATCATCTTGATTTCCTCGAATCACTTCTTGCAAGGCATCAATGACAAATGGCGACAGCCCAACGCCTCGACCACCAGGAGCTGTAAAAAATATCTCTGAGTCGTTATTGGTAAGGTATAGGATTTTTGATCTAAAATTTCCTTGGATGACGATTTGACTATTTTCCCCAATACTTTGATCCAGTGTTTTGACTGCCTGCTGATAAATAATTTGCGGTAGGAGAATATTTTGATTATTTTCGTATTCTAAAAGAATGGGAAGGCCGATCTGAGGGTTAGTTCCTAGGTAAGAGGCCATCTCTTGAAAGGCATTCACAAGGCTTTGTATCTCTTCAAAAGAGGGCAAGTTCAGTTGACCAACGATTAGAAAATCCTGCACAGCTTTTTCTATTTTCAAAAGAGCCTCTGTTGCTTTTTCTGATCCTGGGACTGCTGTTACACGGGCAAACTCTGTTGTTTTTTTAAGCATAGAAAAACTGTCTCTAAATAGGCTGGAGGTTAACACCCCCTTGGGCGTTGACCCAATAGCATTGAGCCATCTGTTTTCTTCTCCTACGAGCGGTTTTTGCAGTCTTTCAGCCTCGCTAAGACATAAACGAAGCATATAGTATGAGGAAACAACTCCTTGCAGGGCAATGTTTTCAAGGTTTGCATCAAGGGGTTTAGAAGAGCTTTTAATCTTCCCTAATGAGATAGCTAGTCCTTGCTGATATTGTTTTTCCGTTTCAAGAAGCTCTTCGTTTTGATTGAGGAAAGCTTTGAGATTACTGACTTGTGTGGAGATATCTATTTGATCAACAGGAAGGATTTGATTGGGTTTTAAAACAAATGATACACCACCTTGAGAGATGTCTGAGCGCATTTGATCGATAAACTGAAACACCTTAGAGCGTCTGGAGAAGGTTAAGACCAGTTTTCCTTTTTTTGCCTGCTCTATAAGCTCTGATTTAAAAGGAGAGGGTCTTCCATAAACGAGGCTTTTATCAGACTCTGATCCTTGGTAGCTCAAGAGCTTAGATTGGATGAGGTCTTGATAGGCCTGGACATATTCACTGAGAGCCTCCATAAAAAGAGGTGTATTTACTCCGCGCATCATCTCATCGGGAAGAAGAGAAAAGAGCTCTTTGTTGAACATGTAAAAAAGGTTCATTCCCATCGAGCTAAGGTTGCTATTTTGGACAGATTGAGAGACGAGATGGTTTAAACGATCGGGGAAAACAGCCAGATCAGACTTTAGATTTTTGAGCATCGAGAACTCTTCTTGAAGAAAGAGGGCAAAGCCCAGCTCATGACGTAGATCGTTCCATTTAGGATTCGAGAGAAGTTTAATCTCGGCATCAAAAGCGGTTTTGATCATCCCGAGAATAAAATCATTTACCCCTTGGGTAGTATATTTACTTGTTCCGTAGTACGAGCAACCCTCTTTAATCAGGTGAAACAGGTCATGAGCTACAGGACTGATATGTTTTGTCCAGAAGTAAGAACCCAAAAATCCTATAAATACTGATAGGTAAGAAATCGATCCAATGGGAGTCATACCCGCAGCAATGGCAATCAGTATTCCAGCAAGAACCGCCTCTGGCAGATCTTGAAACCACCCTGTTGTTATTTCTTGGGTTTTGTTTTTTACATAGAAGTAAAGTTTTCGAAAGCCACTTTCAGTAAACAGTTCATCCTTATTAAAGACCTCTTCAATATAGGCAGCCATCTCTTTAAGTTCATTTTTTCTCACCTTCATAAACTCTTCAATATCTCTAAAGGTTTTATCGGCTTCAGGGATATGCTTAATCAACTCCATCTTTTGCTTCATAAAAAATTCTTTGCCGAGATGTGTTTTGTTGATATCGCTAAAGAACGAGGAGAGAAAGATCGGGAGAAATTGCCGATGGAGGCTGATGGCAATGTCTTGGTTATTGATGCTTTCTTTTTGTTTCTCTTCGTAGAGATTTAACAGCTCAGGGATGAAGATATCAGCTTTGTTTTCAGATGTTCCTTCATATTGGTGGGAGATTTCGATCGGCTGATTTCTTTTTAAAAGACGTATTTTTGTGCGGTAGATATTGGTCAAAAGCTGGCAGACAACGGCAAGGTCTAAAATATCGTATCCAGAGCCATTATTAATCCAGTCCGCCCATCCTTGATAATCCATAATCCGCGTTTTGATGTTGTTGTCGACAATAAAGTCTTTAACGAGACCTTTGAAGAGGGTATTATCTGTTTGGACAACTCCAATTGTACTCTTCATAAGCCTACGATCTTCTTCTGTTAGATCAAGCTCTTTAAGAGGGAGTTTATTAAAGGTGTGTTCTATTGAGCCCCATTTCATGGACTTTTTATCTGATTTTGAGGAGAGAAATTTCGATCTTCCTGAAAACTCATACTTCATCTTGTCAGCGATATAGGCCGTCAGTTTACTGATCATCTGAGCCATCTTTTTCATCTGAGCGCTTTCCTGTGGAGGTTTGAGCTCCAGGGTTGTCTTTTTAAGTTTATCATTGGAAAATGTAACGGCCTTTTGGATGGCTCGATTAAAGGGTTTGGTTGTTTCCACAGGGATCGAAAAATCTTGGATCGATTGAATGAAGCTTTTGTCTTTTTCTAGTCCCTTGAGTTGAATCCCTCTATCTCCCAGGGAATATAAGAGATCTTTCATGAGCTTCTCAAAACCCAATCCTTGAGGGAGTCCCATTCCTTCTAGAGAGTTTTTATCCTCTAAAAGCATCAGACAACCGTTCATATGAGCCTGAAGAGTGACAAGTTTCTGGGGACTCAGCCGAGAGGACAAACGATCAATACTCCCCCAAAACGACTGATCTTTAAGTAGAACCTGCTCTAAGAACGTTGTCAGCTTATGGAACGATTCTGCGGTATTTTTGTCTCCCCTCTCAATGGATTGAGACACTTGAATCATGGCATCTAAATCTTTAGGAGAAAGAGTCTTGATTTGTCCTTGCTCGCTAGGCTGTTTAAAGGCAGAGAATACCTTATCTATTCTTCTATCAAGGAGCTCCTGGATGTCTCCCATAGCGTTATCTTTGAGCTTGTCAAAAGCCCTGATCATCGAAGGCTTGTTATCTTGAGACTTCTTTTCAAAGAACCTGATAAACTTTTTAGCGGCTTGCTCTTTCTTATAAGACTTAAAAGGAGCATCTGGAAAAATCTCTTTATTGAAGACAATGAAACTAAAGACAACATAAGACTCTAGGAAGCGATTGGCAAAGGTTTGGTCTTTTAGAGAGTTTGAATCGAGTTCAAGGGCCAAGGAAACAAACACCGTTTCTAACTTCTTTTTCTTATATTCAATCTTAAGGTTTTTCTCCTCAATCTGTTTAGAAAAGTAGCTCGATTGAATCGTTCCTTGGCGGTAGTCTTTGAGGAGCTTGAGCATCAATGCATCCAATTTACTCAAAGAAGCGTCTACCTCCGGCACCTCAAACCCTTTTTCTAAGTATTCAAAGAGTTTTGATAAGACCTCTGCACTATTGGCACCTTTCATAGCTCCCGCTTCTTCTAATAGAGCTTGGCTATCTTTTTTCTGTTTGTCAAAAAGCTGTTGCTGCTTCTTGAGAGCGTCTCTATCTTGAAAGAGTTTTTTGATCTGTTCAGATAGGGAAATCAGTTCGGGTTTAATCACTTCATTTAAAGCTTCAAGATCTAAACTTTCAAACCCCGTAAACCCGGAGAGATGAGACAAACAACTATCGATCACTGCAGATTTGTTTTTTGCTAAAAATAGAATCCGTTCATCAGGAGTCATCGCTTCAACTCTTTCAGGAGAAATCCCAAAGATCTGCTCGTCCCATAGAAAAGAGCTCGAAGCTAGGAGATTGGAAAGGCTGGTATTTACCGAGGGTTTGTCATCTTTAAGGTTGGCGGTGTCATTAGCATAAACAAAGGATCGAAGTTTGCTAGCAGCTTCCGAAAAAATGTCTTCTGATCGATTGTTTTTCAGGAGATTTTTTAAGGTATTTTGAGAAATCGGAATTCTTGAGAGATTCTTTTTGTCTTGCGTTGGCGGTATTGTGATGAAGTTTAAGTTGATAGGGATAAAGTTAAGGTTCTCACCGCCATTGTTTAGATAGACATCCAAAAGTCCACAAATCCCACAAAAAGCGACATCGTCGATATTGCTTAAGGTATAAGGGGCAGGTTTTTTCTCTAGAGTCTGTTTCCCTTCAACTTCTTTCTGAAAAATCTTATAGAAGTGGTTATAGAGCTCTAAGCGATACAATAGCTCTCGAGGGATCAAGTGACGTTTGTCTACATCTTGAAAGATTCCTTGGATCAAAAATTGCTGAGCCTTGAGAAGCTCATACCCTGCTAGGGAATTGTCATATTGATAGGTCTCTTTGTTTTGATTCTCTCTAATGATTTTAAAGGACTTAGCAAGGAGATCGTCAATATATTGAATCGTGAGATAGTCCTGGGAAATATTCCCCTTGCCAAAGTTTTCTAAAGCTTCTTTAGAAGGTGGTGTCACTGGAGCAAAAGAGGCTCTAAACAGTTTGGTACAGGCTTGTTCTAAAGACCCACTTTTTTCAAGGGTCTCAAAGGCTTCAATCACCTTAAAGTAGGCCGATCCTCGGTAGTGCTTTTGGATCAGATTAAGAAGTCGGGAGTTGAAAATATCTATCATATCTAAAAACTAAAGTTATTGTTGTTATAGTTCTTCTGTTGCAAAGCAGGTTCATCTTCTAATGCAAGGGCTCTTCCCAGTGATATTCCCTGATTGGGAGATGCTCCACCTACGCCAACTCCACCCATTTGTGGAGCTTGTTGGGAGCCACCTGATCCTCCAGTAATATTACCACCATTTTGAAATGAAGTGCCGAAATCATCAGAGCGTTTATGATTTAAACTTGCCAGAAGATCTTGGTTTTCACTGCCTACAGAATCTTCTAAACCAAAGAATCCTGCCACATCCTGTGTTAGTCCTTCTGCTTTGGCAGACATTGTTGCAGCAACTCTATCGTACCAAGGAAGGTCTTTAAAGTTTTTCTTGGGATCAATCGATTCTGCTTCCGCGCTACTTGCCCCCCCAAACAAACCTCCTGCTAAAGCTCCCACTCCAGCACCTATTGCTGTTCCAATCCCTGGAATAAAGCTTCCAATGGCAGCACCCGTTGCCGCTCCTGCCCCTGCGCCGCCAAGTCCTGCTGATAAAACACCCATGCTTAAGTCCTCATACTTTTTTGTTGTTCTTGATCTTGTTTCATTTGCTGACTGGCTCTTTGGTTTTGAAGCAAAGATCCTGCCATTAGGGCTAAAGATATCATCGGCATCGCCCTGGCAGCAAAAGTTGCACCCCCTGCTGCCGCTCCCTCAGCTCCTAATGCAGCTTCTCCAGTACTGGCAAGACTTTTAGCTCCTAGATTATTCACTGTCATGGGATTACTGCCTGTTCCCAATCGATTCAGCATCGAAGCATTATTGGCTTGGTTTTCCAGGTTCTGTTGTCCCCATTGTCTTAGAGAGTTCGCTTCAGCATTACTGACTTGGGTGCCATCTAAACGCATGGGGTTATTCTGAGATCTCCAGCTAGAAGGATTGAGGTTGGAATTCTGCCACCAACTGGAGTTTTCCTGTGGAGGTTGATTAATTTGAGATGGATTCCTTTGATTTCCTCTCAGTTCTCTTAAACGTGCTGCTTGTTGCAAGTTAATCGGTTCATGTCGATTGACAATATCAGCGATTTCAACTTCTGTAAGAGGTTCTCCATCTGCTATTTTAGGTATTAGACCTCCTTCTTGAACATTAATAAATCTTTTGAAAAGATCACTACGTTCCCCTTCAAAAGGGAGGTTATAACTTTGAAGTTTTTGTTGAAGATCTTCTCGAGATAAAAAAGTCTCTGCTGGTAGGTTTTTGTTGTGGTGTTGATCACCAAACACACCATCTTGTCCGAAATGGCCAAACGTTGTTCTTCCAACTTTTGTTGGATCAATTTTATCCCCTTTTCGATACCAATTACCGCTAAAATCGTCTCGGTTTCCCACAAAAACAAAGTTAGGATCGTTGTCAGGGGCTTGCATCACATAAGGATAGTTTGTTTTAAAACCGCGGTAGGTCTCAGGCATTGCAGGTTTGGGAATATGAAGCCTCAATTTTAAAACTGGATTTGGTTTTCTTAAAGTAAGTCCCCTAGAGCTTAGGTAATCATAGAAGCTTTGTTCATCTTCAAAGGAATTTGGGATGCTCATGACTTCTCCTTTTCTCTCAGTTCTTGGAGAGTTTTTTGCAGGTCTTGGAGTTTTGCGTTCGTTTCTTGAGCAAACAGTCTAATCCAAGCAATTAACTGATCAAGATTGTTAGGAGGTATGGAATGCATTATAAACCGACCCTTGTGTTGCGTATTGGTACAGAGAATTGACCCTCGTTTAGTGAAAGCTCTTGGTAAGAGATGTTGTTTTCAGAATCCACAAGGCGAGCATAGTTTTTAAGCAGCTCTTCTTTTTGCGCTTGCCAAGGAGAGTTGCAACTTGAGCAAATGTATTTAGCAAAAAAGTACTCCAAATAGATCAAAAACGCTTCACTCACAAAGTCAGGGAATTCATCGTCAATACTGGAAAAAAAGCCGTTTGAACCTGTCCCAATCGCTCTTTTCCCGAAAACGTTGACCGTTCCAGCAACTGAGGGTTTAGGGTAGATGTACAGCTTTTTTGAAAATAAATTGTAATTGTAAAAGGCTGGGAACGTATAAAGCGTTCTCAAGTCTGAGTTTGAGAAAAAATCATTGATTCCCAGCCTATTTAGCGTAATAGAAAATGTCCCTCCAGAATAGAGAAACTCTACACGAAAAAGCGTTAAGAACGGGCTGGAAGAAAGATCTGCATAGGACATATTTAACTTGTCGTCTACTAGAAGATCATTGGTGCTAATCTCCTTTGTAGAATATGCAGGGTTTTTCTTGCCCACTCCCATCAACACTCTATTGAAATCGTCGAGAAATTTACTGATTACAGCATCTTTTTCTACTTGATCTGTTGGTAGGGTATTGAAAAACTTGTCATATATCGAAAGATATAGAGCCCGTTCTATAACGTCTTTTACTTGCACTTATTTACGCCTTTTTTTCCTTTTTTGTTTCAGCTTTAGGAGCTTCTACTTTTTGTGGAGTAGGCTCGCTAAGGCTTACTGAAGTTCTTGTCTCCTCAATATGAGCGTTAAGCCCACCTACTGCATTTGGAGCTACAGGAAGTGTGAAGAGGTTCTGAGAAACCGCACCGAAGCAAGGTAAAGCACTAACGTCAAAAATATTTCCACGCTTTGAGCCTTCAGCAAGAACGCGATCATGAGTAATCAGCATCTTGATTCCAGTTTTGTTGTCATCAACGTAAGAATGCTCTGTTGATTTTAATGGTGGAATTTTAAACGCTTTGAACTTGAAATATTCAGGATGCAGCGCATGGTTTTTGTAGTGGTCTTTGAGAACATAGAACATATCCCCAGTTGTATCATTAGGGCTAGTGATGATCTCTCGTGAACAGTTTTGGTGATAGCCACTAAAAATTGGTCTATGAGATAGCGATACCTCTAAAGTCCCGCCAGCAGGGATGACATATTCAACATCGCTGTACTGGAACGACTTCATCTGAGCATCTGTAAGGCCTTCAATATATTTGTCTGAAGTCACACAAAATGCGTAACGGCTATCAGGGATAGGACGTTTTACGGTGTTTTGAATCCAGAAAAGTCCATTTGATTCTTGCGTGTCTACTGCGACATGATAGAGAATATCTCCAGCAGTTAGGGTAATATCTGCTCCTGAAGTATTTCTAAGAACGGCCGTTGGGTTCTCATCGCTTGTAGGAACTGTTACAAAACGAAGAGCTCCTCGTGCTTGAGTGCTTGAGAGTTTGCTTGTGTGAAGCCCCAGATAAGGACTGCATTCACTTGCAAAGTCTGAAATACGCTTTGGAGAAATCCCTTGTTTTACAGATTGCTCAACAAAGTCAGTGCTGTAAGTTGTGGTCAAGCTATTAGAGAACAGCATGTCATCACGAGTATTCATGATGAGCTTATAGCTACTTGCAGGGAAAATCAAATCCCGTCTGAGCTTGTTGAGGTAGTTAGTCACTGAATTGTTGAAGTTTGTTGGGAATGTGATCTCTTGGTTGATTGGAGATCCATAAGCTGGTAGCACTGGGCTGTGTTCCGCTGCCCATTGCGCTCCTTCAAGCTCAATTGTTTCTTTGAGCGCTTTTAATGTTGGAGCAGAAAGGGTCTCTGTGATCAACTGACGATTCATGTAGAAAATGTCGTCGGTTTGGTTGAACGAGTTGGTGACTGAAAAATACCATCTTTTTGTGTCGGCTTTGATATAGAGCGTTCTCTGCTCGTAAGACGTAAATGATAGTGTATCACCACGTTGCACAGGTGGGATGCCAGCAACTTGGTAACCAACGGTCATTCCTGGCATATAGTCTTTTTCATCAAAAGTGTTTGTTTGCGCTTTACCAGCACATTTTAAAATAGGTGAATCCATCTCCCCTAAAAGATGCAGAATGTCTAAAGAGACAAGCTGCGAAGGGAGATAGGTATTGTTTAGTGTAGACATTGTCTTTCCTTCTTTTTTTTATTATGTTTTTTTAAATGCCATGTCTCATGGCAAGGTCTGAATAGTAATCTTTGTCGTAACATGAGGGGCTATTGTTAGCGTTATAGGTGGGGATGCTTTTTTTCAGCATGGGAGGGATTTTCCCTTGAGTCCCAGCTGTTAAAACATCTTTTCGTATTTTCCCAATAAGCCTTTTGACCCCTACGGACGTTTTGCAACGTTTGAGCGAGTCTTGATATTCGTCATTTCCAGCAAGCTCTCTTATAATTAAGTGAGCTTCTTCTGGTTCCCCTACCTCTGCAATGTACTCAATCAGATTGCCTGGAAGATCAGACTCTCGAACAGTTTTAGAAAAGTCTTTGTCTTTTTCCATCTCTGATTGCAAAGAGCTTTTTACAGCTTCTGCAACTTCTTGCAGTTCATGATTTTCCGCTTCTCTTTTTTGAGACATTTTTGCGCGTCTTTGCTCCATTTCAGCATCTTCACGCTCTTTTTGTTTGTAGGTGTCATATTCTTGGATTGCAGAAACCACATCATCTTTGGTTAAAGATTGTTTCTCCTGCTCTTGAACGTTTGTGTCTTGTTCATTTGCTAGCTCATAGAGTTCTTCTCTGGCTGTTGTTGCTGACACTGTCCCCCCTTTTGTTTGTTTATTATTCTTTTGGTTGCTTTCTTTGTTGCTCGTTTACGAGATATTCTTGTGAGTCTTGTCTTGTTGTGATGTTGGCAAGCACTGCTTCTACAACGATTCCTTTTTTTTCTTTTGTAACGAATTGCAGTCGAAATCGATCCGTTTTCAAATTCATGCAACGCCACTCAAAGCGCCCCACATAGCTTGATTGATTCTGTCCTATTGTTGACGCATCGATTGGAGAGTAAGTAGCCTCCACACCGTAGGTAGACTCGTCCTCAATATCAAAATCCCCTTCATCATCTCCTCTCAAAACTTTAAGCCACATCTTTGAACCATTTGAAAGGGTTCCTCCTCTAACGTAGGCCATGACACCATCTAAACTAAACTGTTGCTCGTCTTGGTACATGCGAGTCGTAAAAAAAGCGATTTCTCCCCATTGGTGTTTGTTTTCAATCAAAGAAGGAACATCATCATTAAAAACTGTGGGGTCCTGCATTTCTTTGTAAGTCAAAGGAATGCAAATCGTGGAATAGGTACAAATTAGATCATCATAGGAAGTAGAAATCACCTGTTTGTTAGTATCGTTATCCCAAACAAAAAATTCGTTTGTTAAATCGCTACTAATGGGTTTTTTCCAGCCATCGTAGCTATAGGTTGACCAAGTGTTAGAATCAATATTGTAGAGCCACGCTCCAATGCTGACAAAACGATAACCGAGCATCTTAAAGTAGGACATCGGAAGGTCTTGATCTTTGTTAAGAAAACTTTCTAAGGGTTTGTAGACAGGAAGGTTTCCTTGAAAAACAGAGTCAACAGTCAGATTGGAATTTAAACGATAAACTTGAAAGTCATCGGTATAGTAGTAAAGATCGCGATTGGCTTTGACAAAACTCCCACCATAGCGTATACGATGATCAAAATGCATGGTAGGATCTCTTTGGATGATTGAGGTTTCATTTGAGAGAAGCCATCTTTCGATACCTGTCGGGGTAAAGGTAATGATGTTGCCGTTGAAATCAGTGATGGCTTGGATCTCTTCGGGAGGGACGATTTTAAAGGGATTGTTTGGATCATCAGGGTTTTGCATCATCTCCCGAAAGTTGTTCTTCTCAGAGACAATGATGGCATTTTCTAGTGCGCTATAGAAAAACATGCGATTGCCCATGAGAAGGGTTCCTCGAGCAAGGTCGTTTTTAATGCGTGTCTTATCGGGCTTCTCGAAGACATTGAGTGGTTTAACATCGGGATTATTAGAGGTGGCATCCATCGAGCAATGGATCATATTACGGGGTTGCATCAAAAGGTTGTAGCCACTTGTTGTTTTCGATTCAAACATATGTTGCGCAGGGAAAACTGCCCGTAGCTCCTTAGTCGGTGCACCTTGAGCATCATACTGCGCATTGAAGTCGACGGTGATTTTAGGACTTAGGGAGCTCAGGTCTGCTTGTGTTTTCTCTCCAAAAAAATTCGGGACATAGTCAAAGACTTTGTATTCAAACTCCCCAAACTTCTCTTGCCCAGAGGGAAGATCTGTATTCTTGATCCGTTTCCTCTCATAATTGACATTGATCACGCCATAGCTCCCTGTTGTGAGATAGATAAATCTGCGGAACATATTCATCTTCCGAAAGTTGTACTGCGTTGCGGGGAATCCTGGAGGAAAAACAATCGGCTCTTCAATCGAGGAAGTTTGGAACTTATGGATATCTAGCAGTTGGTAGAGCCACCAGATGCGGTTGAGACCATCATCCCAGACTTGTCGGTAGCTATTTTTAAGATTTTTTAGTGCAGGCAATTTATATAGAGAGCCATCGGTTCCGACTGTAAAGTTATGCAACTTTACAGCAGAATCGATCCCATCTGTTGGAGAGTACTCAATTCCTGTGTTGATATCTATTTTTACAGTAGGCATATTAAATCCTTAGCTAGCACTTCATTCAAAATTTATCTTTTTTTTCATGTCTTGATCTAGTGCTAGCTCTTTTCATAAACCATCTCTTTCGGTTGCATTTTTGCCAGAACACCTGCTTCTTTAATTTTTAAGTTCTGAGCGTCTTTTGCTCCCTGGTTCTGAAGCTTTGCTGCTTTTAATTGAAGGTCAGCTTGTTTTAGTTGCTGATCTCCTTGAATTTTTTGTTTTTCGAGTTCTAGCTTTTGTTGCTCAATGCTTGGCTGTTGTTGTTGCTGCTGTTGTTGCTGTTGTTGCATTTGTCTAAACTCTTCAACCGACATCGACCCTTCACCTACCTCTTGAATGCCAGGAGGCATCAGAGCTTCTAGTCTTCTCTTGAGTTTGTCGCTGTTAGCTGTGTTAAGGTTCTCGGCAAATTCATCAGCAAGGTAAGGAGCAATATTTGGGTTTGTAGAGAGAATTTCTTTAATGGCAACAAGGTTTGCTGCTTTTTCCGCGTCAGAGGACGCTCCATAGTCAATAGAAAAACAAATTTTCTCAAAAAGCTCTCGAACATCATTTCTTATTTCTGGGTTTGATGGAGTGTGACTAGCTCCAGGTTTGTTGACGGTTAAACCTTGCCCAATATCCCTTTGTTCGATCACAACCTCTGGGATCATTTCTGCTAAAACTCTTCCCGTTTCGTTGATAGCTCTTAAGTGATTTGATAGAATGGTGTTTTGCAAGATGTTTCC
>Ga0208427_1000208_pt1 | contig 25564 bp, 34 predicted proteins | sample DEB08_DNA_FD_184532 | JGI IMG/M metagenome (GOLD analysis project Ga0208427, IMG submission 184532) | Aqueous microbial communities from the Delaware River and Bay under freshwater to marine salinity gradient to study organic matter... | ecosystem: Environmental > Aquatic > Marine > Coastal ...
GCGGCTGGGTTCGCATGGTGTTAGATCCTAACGAAACGAGATCAGGTGGAGCGGGTACGTTAAGTCTTTCAAACATTACTCACATTGGAGTGTTTGCGGACGTAGGTGGAACTACTGCACGTTTTGATAACTTAATTCTTGATGCTTGCGATGTAGGGACTGGGATCACGGTAACAGGAACTACTACAGGAGATACTCTATTTTCTGAGATCCTGACTGACGAAGAGACTAATAGGTATGGTATTGTCCGCTCGCTGAACGATGATGGCACTGCTATAGAGCTTCTAGGGAAGTTAGTATTAGGAGATACAACCGCAGCCTCTACGCTGACTGATGTAGATTCTAAGATCTTCGCAGGCAATCCAAAGTATTATGACACGGCAGAGACTACATCTGTCCCATTAACTTCGTTTGGGATTGAGATAGTAGGTGGCGCTAGTGCTAATGAAGTTTCACTAGGTAAAGCGGTAGGTTCTACTGGCGGAAGAAACGGGATATCTTTAGTAGGCAACGATACGTATAACGTAGGCTTTGACTTCTCGGACGGCAACGTTAATACAGGTAACTTTTTAGGGTGTTCGTTTGAAAACCTAAACGGTACTCTGAGCTTTGATGCAGCAAGTCATAACTTCAAAGGTAACTCAATCTCAGGTTGCGGCTCTTTTTCGTTTGTCACAGGATCGACAGCGTTTGAGTGTTCCTTCGTAGCTAGTGGTCAGATTGTGCTAAATGGTAACGCAGCACTAAACGATTGCGTTATCACCAACAGCACTGCGACTTCTGCTGTCTCTACTAACGACTTAGACAATATTACTGATTGTACGTTTACGTCTAGCGGGACTGGACATGCTATAGACTTAGGCACGATCTCAGCATCAACTACCATGAATTACAATAACAACGACTCAGGCTATGCTGGGACGGATGGTAGTACAGGCAACGAGACAATCTTGGTAAACGTAGCATCAGGACAAACGCTAACCATTAACGTAGGTTCGGGTAAGTCTACGCCAACTATTAAGAATGATGGTTCTGGGACTGTCAGCGTTGTTGCAGGACAGGTTACTACTACTATTACTGTGAAGGATGTAAATACTCAGACAGTTATTCAGGGTGCTAGAGTTTATATCACAGCAGATAGTGGCGGTCCGCTTGCTCAAGGGACGGTTATTATTAATGATTTGACGGATTCAAACGGGCAGGTATCAGACACAAGAAGCCTTGCAAGCAACCAGCCTATTACAGGTTATGCTAGGAAAGCATCTGCTAGTCCGTTGTATAAGAACGCACCGATCACTGGAACGATAGATAACGGCTCAGGGTTATCAATAACTAGCTTGATGATTCCTGATGAGTAACGTGCTAGAACGTAACATCAACACGGTATTTGAGCATTCAAAAAGAAATACTATGTTGATCAATGACTTAGAGAACAAGGTGGCAGTCTTAGAGGCTGAAATCTTGTGGACTAAGGCGCAGATGGACGATATGCGAAGACAGATTCAAGCATTGCAAGTTAAGTTATTCAGTGGAGGTGCTACAAGTGGCAATCTCCATTGATTGGCCTACGGGCGTCATAACTGTTCCGAAAGCAGACACTACCCTAATTCAGTCTTCTCCGACAGAGATACGGCAGCTAAATCTAAATACTTTTAGGCTTACGTTGAAAAACTTAGAAGACGATCCCGCAGGTATGCCGTGGCCTAAGACTCACAACCACAATACATCCGTTACGGTAGGTGGGGTAACGCTTGCCCGTGTGATTGAGATTATTAACGGCTACACAGTAACCTTTGAAGACGGGCAATACGCTGTAAACCTTGTAGGGGCGAATAGTAACGTCGGTGACGTAGTAAACGTCAACCAAGTCTCTGTAAGATCTGCTAACTCAGCAGGCTTGCAGGATCTATCGGTTATATTGTCGGCTGCATATCAGGGTGAAGTTTGTGTAGATACTACCAACGGACAATCGGGAACAGATGTCCCGATTGGAACTAGGACTCAGCCTGTTAATAACTTTGCTGATGCTAAAACGATTGCCGAAAAAGAAGGCTTGAGGCGTATCAGAATCCTAAGTTCCTGCACGTTAGACACAGTGGATTTCTCAGATGGATACGTATTTACTGGAGACAATCCGGGTACTGATGTTCTTACTGTGGCTGAAAGTGCAACGGTTCAGTATTGTGAGTTTAACAACTTGTCAGTACAAGGGACTGCGGACGGAAACAATATCTACCGTGAGTGTGTCATGTTGGATATTGACTTTACTTCCGGGTTCATTTTTCAATGTTCTCTAAACGGGACAATTAAAATTAACGGAGGAGAACTTCTTGCGTTGCTGTCTTGCTTCTCAAATAGACTAGCAGGCACACAGCAGCCCATCATTGATTTCAATGGTAATGGTCAGTTAATTCTACGGGACTATCATGGCGCTATTGAGCTAAGGAATCACACGGACACCAGCAACGACGGTGATTTGTGTTTGGACTTCTCAAGTGGTGTCTGTATCATCCACTCAAGCTGTACAGCGGGCTATATGCCTGTACGTGGCGTCTGTCGTGTTGTTGACAACTCACAGGGCGCAAACGTAGTTGATGAGACGGTAAATAACTTAGTGAATACCAATGCATCTGCGCTTGGCGTTATAAATACTGGCGTACAGAAAGCGTCTAAACTTATTCCACATACCACTGATATTTAGTAGAATCAAGGTGAAATTTATGCAGGACAATGAAATGGATCTGAGCATAACCGATGATTTAATCATTGAAACAGAAAAAGACTACGAAGCCATGCAGGAAGATATGGATCGATCTAATGATAAGATTGAGTATCGTGCCATCAGCATGGAAAAAGGCCCGATTGATGAGAAGAACAGAACAGCAATGATTGCTGTATCTTCTGAGGAGCCTGTTGAACGATCTTTTGGAATGGAAGTATTGGAACATAGCGCAGAGGCTATAGACTTGAGTTTCTTAGCATCTGGGCGAGCGCCGTTGCTCTTGGATCATGATCCTAAGCAGCAAATAGGCGTAATTGAATCTGTTGAACTTGACAGCGATGCTCGCAGACTACGAGCTAAGGTGCGTTTTGGACGAAACGGTATCGCCGCTGAAGCGTTTGACGATGTAGTTGATGGTATTAAGGCCAACATCTCGGTCGGATACGCCATCAACAAAATGGAGAAACGTGGCAATGATACGTATGTAGCAAAGTCATGGAGACCCGTAGAGGCAAGTTTAGTATCTATCCCTGCTGACGTGACAGTTGGCATCGGACGTTCAAGCGAGCCTTCCCAACCCATAAAAGTAACTGACAATGGAGTCAAAACGATGGAAAACGTCGAAAACGTAGACGTTGCATCAGTGGAAGCGGAAGCGCGCAAAGCTGAACAACGTAATGCTGCACAAATCGTCGAGCTTGGATCTCGGCACAACAAGTCAGAATTAGCACAGAAAGCTATTCGTGAAGGGAAATCCATTGAAGAATTCCGTGGCGAATTGCTTGAAGTCATTGGTTCTGACAAATCATTGGCGCAAGAAAGCATTGGCCTTACTCAAAAAGAAGCCAAGAGATTCTCAATTCTTCGTGCTGTGAATGCATTGGCTAACCCGCATGATCGTCGTGCTCAAGAAGCCGCCGCTTTTGAATTTGAATGTTCACGAGCTGCTGCTGAGCAGTATGGCCGATCTGCACAAGGCATCATGTTGCCTGCTGATGTACTTCGTAACTGGAAGCGAGATTTGAACAGCACTGATGAAGCATCATTGTTTACGGATGATTTCCGTGGCGGTGAGTTCATCGACGTTCTGCGGAACTCTTCTTCTGTTATGCAAGCAGGCGCACGTATGCTGAACGGCCTTTCTGGCGATGTTAAGATCCCCAAGAAGGCAACTGCTGCTGCTTCTAGCTGGGTAACTGAAGGAAACCCTGTTTCTGAATCAGAAATGACTGTTTCTTCTGTTTCAATGACGCCGCGTCATCTTGGTGCATTCACTGATATCACTAGACAGCTTCTTCAGCAGTCAAGCCTCAGTGTAGAAGCATTAGTTCGTGATGATCTTGCTCAAGCTATCGCTTTGGCTATCGATCTTGGCGCATTGCAAGGCAACGGAACTGGTGGTGCGCCTACGGGTATCAAGAACACTTCTGGCATCAACACTGTAGACTTTGGTACTGCACCTGTCTTAGTTCCTTCATTTGCACAAGTTGTGGAAATGGAAACTAAGGTTGCTGAAGACAATGCTCTGCGTGGCAACTTGGCCTACATCATGAACGCTGCAATGGTAGGTGCTTTGAAGACTACTGAAAAAGCAACTGGAACTGCACAGTTCGTAGTTGAGCCTGGTGGTACGGTTAATGGCTATCGGGCCATCGTATCAAACCAAGTTGCATCTGGTGATGCCTTTTTTGGCGATTTTGATTCGCTACTGGTAGGTTTTTGGAGCGGATTAGATATCCTCGTTGATCCATACCAGGGTGCTACTAGCGGTAATGTACGAATCATTGCAATGCAAACTTGCGATGTTGCAGTACGTCACGCTGTATCATTCTGCCTCGGAAACGACGGCGGTAGCTAACGGGATTAGGCGGGGATTCGTCCCCGCCGCATCTTGGTGATCTATGAAATATGAAGTATTGAAAAGCTGCATCATCAATAAATCTCCATCTAAAGCGGGATCTATTGTTGATGTAACTGGCGATGAAGAAAGAACGTTATTGGCTCTTGGCCGTATCGCACCTTACTCTGAGCCTATGGTTGAGAACAGATCCGTGGGTTTAGAAGATTCAGAAGAAAAGCCTAAGCGCCGTGGGCGTCCTAAGAAGGCTGACTAATGCCTGTAGAAACCCCAGAAGATAGGTTGATTATGCTGTCTGATTTTGGCGTTGATGCAACCTATACGCCTGACGGTGGATCATCTTCAGTTATTAAAGCAATCTTCTTGAATGAGTATTATTCTGTTGATGCAGGTACGGTTGGGATGGAAATGACCCAGCCTATAGCTGTAATTAGAACGGCAGATGCCCCAAGTCTAGCCCATAACGATACTTTTGTTATTGAAACAATAACTTACAAGGCGGTCAATGTTCGTCCTGATGGGACAGGTATGACTGAGGTGGCATTAGAACAACAATGAGCCACGTAAGACAGCAAATCAGAGAACAAGTAGCGACTACAGTTACGGGATTGAGCACGACTGGATCTAACGTATTTCAGTCTAGGGTTTATCCGTTACAAGACGCAAACCTTCCAGCCCTTTTAGTATACTCAATCAGCGAAGATTCAAATGCTGATGTAATGGGTTCTACATTGGTAGCCCAAAGAGATCTAAATATCGTTATTGAAGGTTATGTCAAAGCTACTACTGATTTTGACGATACTGTGGACACCATTTGCGCTCAAGTAGAGGCGGCGATGGGCGCAGATAGAACATTGAATAATCTGGCAAAATTCAGTCAGTTAGTAAGCACAGAGATTAATTATAACGGCGAAGGTGAAAGCCCCGTAGGTGTTGTTACGCTAACTTATGCGGTACAATATAGGACAGCCGTCAATAATGCGGAGTCTAGCCTATGAAGGAATTAGTAAGCCCAGATGGGAAAGTTACGTTGTGGCCTCATCCATCAAAAGTTGAGTATTACCTAGAACGTGGCTGGACAGAACCGAAGCCAAAAAAGGCTTCAAAGAAAAAAGAAGTTGTTGAAGAAGTAACTGAAGAAGTTATTGAGAAGGAGTCTGAATAATGGCTACTCATATAGGCCGTGATGGAATCATCAAAGTAGGCGGCACATCAACTAAAAATGATGGAACCGTATTAGGCGAATTGCGATCATTTTCTATTGAAGAAACTGCGGACACTGTTGAATACTCTGCGATGGGTTCAACTGCTAGAGTATTCTTGCCAACTCTGACATCTTTTACTGGCTCTGCTGACGCATACTGGGACGAAACCGATGGCGGTCAAACTGCCTTGGCTATTGGGTCACAGATTACTATCAAGTTTTTCCCAGAAGGTGATGCGGTCGCAGATGCTGGGCCTCCAGCGGTTGCTGCTGATACGATGTATGAAGGCAATGCAATAGTGACAGGTATTACCAGGAATGCTAGTTTTGATGGAATGGTTGAAGCATCAATTACGTTTCAAGGTAGCGGTGCGCTGACAGCTTATGATTCAGTAGCGCCATAATAAGGAGTTGAAATGGCTGTTCATATTGGAAGAGATGGCGTAGTCAAGGTAGATGGAACCACTGTCGCAGAAGTTAGATCATTTTCATTGGAACAAACCGCAGATACGGTTGAAGACACAAAAATGACGGCGACTGATCGGACATTCAAAACGACATTGAAATCATTTACTGGTTCTGCTGATGTCTATTGGGACGAAACTGATGCTGGTCAAACGGCTTTGGCAGTTGGCGAAAGTGTAACTATTGGCTTATACCCAGAAGGGGATGCTGGTGGCGATACTTATTACACTGGTACGGCTTTGGTAACTGGTGTTAGTCGTTCAGCATCGTTTGACGGCATGGTTGAAGCATCAATTACCTTCCAGGGCAGCGGCCCATTAAGTAGCACGACAGTATAATGAACATTCTTGATAAAGCTAAAGCACATTACCAAGAAGTCCTTAGCGCAGATCCGAAGCCAATAGAGATTCCTGAATGGGGTGGGACGTATTATGTGCGTCCCCAGATTTCCGTTAAGAACAAAATGGAAATCCAGGCAAAGCTCACTGGAAACCAGATGGATGAAGGGTTGGCTTTAACGCTTATTTATTATTTGATAGATAGCAACAATGAGCCATGCTTCAAAAAGGCTGAAAAGGTTGAGATTGTCAGATCAGTGGATCCTGATGTTCTAATTAGGGTTGCTGGTGAAATCGCAGATATGCAGCCTAAAGCGGAAGACATAGCGGGAAACTGAGAAACGATCAGGCTCTATTCTTCTGCTACCAGTTAGCGGAACATCTGCATAAAACTGTGGATGAAATTATGGAAATGAGTTTGGTCGAATTCCAAGGTTGGACATCATATTTTGAGATAAAAGATGGCAACAAATCCCGTTAGAATTCCAATATCAGCAGAAGACAGGTTTACCAAAACTTTTGGTAGAGCTAATAAAGGTCTTTTATCTTTAGGTAATGCAGCAGCCCACACAGCAGCTAAAGTTGCGAAGATTGGGATAGCATTTGCTACCGCAGGCGTAGCAGCCGCCGCAGCCCTAACTAAAGCATCGATGACGAGTATTGATGCTCTTGCCAAAACATCAGACAGATTAGGCATAGCCACAGAACAACTTGCAGGTTTGCAACACGCAGCCGCATTAGCTGGCGTCGAAAACAGAACCCTAGAGAAATCTCTACAGAACCTAGCCGTTGGCGTGTCTGATGCTGCCGATGGAACTGGCGTTGCTAAAGATGCGCTTCTTGAATTAGGTCTGAATGCTGCAATCCTAGAGAAGATGCCGCTAGACAAGCAGATGCTGGCAGTAGCAGATGCAATGAAAAATGTAGAGACCCAGACCGATCGGGTAAGGATTGCTACTGATTTGTTTGGGGCTAGAGGCGTTGCCGTATTGAACATGATCGGCGGCGGTTCTGAAAATCTTCAGACTATGGCCGCTGAAGCTGAACATCTAGGGATAGCTATCTCCAGGGTTGATGCGGCACAGATTGAGATGGCTAATGATGCTGTCACTAGGGCAGCAGGCGTGTTTACGGGTTTAGGCAATCAACTCGCCACATCATTTAGTCCGTTAATCAAAGTAGTCGCTGATGACTTTAGGCAAGCTGCATTAGACAACGAGGACTTTGGTACGATTGGTCAACGAGTCGTTCAAGTTCTTCTTAATGCTTACGGAAAGCTCGCTGATGGACTATTTATCATCCGATTAGGCTTTAAAGACCTATCTGTCAAATTGCTAGAAGTCACTAAGATGATTTTGGAGGAAGTAGATCCAGCCTTCACGTATTTAGCCGAAAAATATAACAAGATGGCTAGTGTCTTTGGAATGGATCTTATCGATACTGGTGCTGTCGAGCAAATGGTTGCCAACATGGATGGCGCTATTGCATTGGGTATGCAACAAGCTGCTGAGATGTTGAATCAGCCATTGCCAAGCGAAGGGATTAATGCAGCGTTTGAAGAAATTATTGCAGGGACCAGACGGGTTGCAGAAACGATAGCGAATGAAGCCCCTGGCAAAGCTATCACTGACGCCATGACTGAAGGGCTAGATGAAGCCGTTAAGAAGCTCAGTTTCTTTGAAGAACAAGCCATTAAAGGCGAGAAGAAGCGAAAAGAGTTTATGATGATGTCGGCTACGGCTCAAACCAGCCATGTTCTTGGCGAACTTAGCAATCAATTTTCAGGCATAGCTCAGAATAATAAAAAGCTCTTCCAACTGAATAAAGCTTTCCAGATTGCTCAAGCAATCATGCAAACATACCAGGGCGCTACCCTGGCGATGAGTTCATACCCGCCACCATTAAACTTTGCAATGGCAGCAGCAACAGTAGCCGCTGGATTAGGGCAAGTAGCGCAGATTAAGGCTCAGTCATTCGACGGCGGTGGTTTCACTGGTGTTGGTTCCCGTTCTGGCGGCATGGATGGAAAAGGTGGATTCCCTGCAATACTTCATCCGAATGAGACTGTTGTTGATCACACCAAGGGCCAAGGCCAAGGAATTACTATAATTAACAACGTAGACGCTCGTGGCTCAGGGCCAGAAGTAGATATCAAGATCCAGCAAGCCATGCAGGTAACGTCACAACAGACTATCGCTACGATTCAGGATCTTATGCGTAGAAGGCGGTTCGCATGACAACTTATAACTTCGCCACAGAGGTAGGTGTAACTCCGACTACGCAGACTTGGGAACTGGTAACGAATACTAAGATGTTCCAGTCTCCGCTGACCAATGCTGTTCAAACGCAGACTAGAAAAGGTTCTTACTGGAAGACCACTGCGACGTTTAACAATCTACAAGGCGCTGATAGGGCCAAGATGCAAGCATTCCTGGCTAAGTTAGATGGACAAGTCCATAGGATGTATTTCACCGACTACGGTTATAACCGATCAGGTAATGCGCCTAGCGGGGATTCTGTTACAAGTTTAACCGCAGGATCTTTGGTTATTGGCATAACTTATAAAATCACTTTCGTTGGGACAACAGATTTCACGGCTATTGGTGCATCATCAAATACTGTAGGAGTTGTTTTTCAAGCTACAGGCGCAGGAACAGGAACAGGAACAGTTGTCACTGTCGGTATTCAGGTTAAAGGCGCAAGCCAGACTGGTTCTAGTTTAATCGCAGACGGTGCTGATTTGACTAACACGGACTACTTTAAGGCTGGTGACTACATAGCGTTTAACAACGAGTTCCACATTGTCACGGCTGATTGCTCTACTGATGGACTAGGTGAAATCACGATTCCTATAGCTCCTCCACTTAGGAAGTCGCCTGATGACAACGATCCTATTAACTTCGTCACGCCTCTAGCAGTGATGATCGTTATGTCTACTGCTTCATGGGATACAAGGCCAGGACGAGTATCTAACTTTACAATAGAAGCTATTGAGGATGTCTTGGCATGACAAGGGGCTTTTCTTCAGCGGTTAATACAGCGCTTCAGGCCCAGAATGTTAATCTGGTCATGTTCGCCAAACTGGAGTTTCCGTCTGGGACGCTTTATGTCCATAATGGCCTTGGGACTTATTCTTGGGGATCAGTTACTGCTGGATCTTTTGAAATAGATGTCCAATACACTATTGAAGCAGTAGGAACGACTGACTTCACTTTAATTGGAGCTAGTTCAAATACCGTAGGTGTCACATTTCAAGCGACAGGTGCAGGCACTGGAACTGGTACGGCAACTTCAAATTGGCTAGGCGTCGGAGACTTAGGTTCTATCTCAAGGGTAGAAGAAGGGACGGACGTTAGCCCCTATGCGATTACTCTTACGTTATCAGGATTAGATGCCACGATGTCAGGCGCGGCGCTGACTGAAGATTACTTCATGCGTCCTGTTACAGTTTATCTTGGCGTCTTAGATTCTGATGATGTTTTGATCGATACGCCTACCCAGATATGGGAAGGGCTGATGGATCAGATGAATCTGACAGTCGGTGCTGATGGCGGGGATGCTATCCAGCTTATTGCTGAGTCTGAGTTATCACGATTTGATAAGTCTAAGAACCTGATGTACACCAATGCTAATCAACAGCAAAGGTATGCAGGCGATTTGTTCTTTAGTCATATTCACAAAGTTGAAGGCGCTAAGATTAAATGGGGCGCATCAGAAGGTGGACAAGGCCCAGTAGATAACCCACAGACTCCAGGCGACATCAAAGAACGCCGCGAAATGGCATGATTCAAGTCTTGCAAGCCCTGAATAAGTGGGAAAGAAAAGACTTTGATTACGGTTCAGTAGATTGCTGTCAGTTCGCAGGTTTCATTGTTAAAGAGCTAACAGGCAAAGACTATCTAGCCGATTTCCACTATAATTCTGAGACAGATGCTGAGTCTATTATTAAAGACTTTGGTGATCTGGAAGACACTGCTGCAAGCGTTTTGGGGCCTCCTACAGAGGATATAAAATCTTTAAAGGATGGTAGCCCCGTCATTGTAAAAACGCCTCAAGGCCAAGTGATGGGCGTTAAACTAGGCAATACAGCAGTCTGTTTAGTTCACAAGGGAATGATTAGAATTCCTGAAGAACATATCGCATCAGGTTGGGATTTATGGCACCAGCAGTAGGAATCTTATTAACCAAAATCGGTGCTTTTGCAACGCTTGGCGCAGTAGGCGGCTGGGCGGCTGCGGCGGGTGTATTTAGTCTCGGCGCTGCTGCTATAGGTGCAGCGGTTGTTGTTGCTGGAGCGTTGGCTGCTAAGAAAGTCATGGGCCTCTTTGAAGTAGAAATGCCCAAGATAGACACTGATCGATCACGTCAAGCTACCGTTAAGTCTACTACCGAACCTTATAAGATTATCTATGGTCAGACTCTTGTATCTGGGCCTATTGCATTTGTCGGTACGGCTAATACTGATAACAAAGATCTCTATTATGCCATCGCCTTAGCAGGCCATGAAGTCAATGCTATAACGGATATGCATTTTGATGATGTTGTTATCCAGCAAACCGATATTGGTACATCACCAGATTATAGTGGCAACGTTACAGGCTCTGGGATCTTTGGGCCTAAGAACTCAAAAACGATTGTCAAAATCAACAAGTATCTAGGAACGTCCACACAGACAGAAGATAGTGATCTTGTTGCAGCTTTCACAGGATGGACATCTGCCCACCAAGGCAAGGGAATCGCCTACGTCGTCACCAAATGGACGTTAGACGAAGATTCTCAAGAGACTTGGGATAAATATACCCCACAAAACATCAAGGCTCTGGTTCAAGGAAAGAAGCTCTATGATCCACGGTTAGATTCTACTCAAATTGACATATCTGGATCAGGCACACATAGGGTTTATGATCCATCAACTTGGACATATTCAACTAACCCAGCGCTGTGTTTATTAGATTATTTGATAAACGTAGACATCAAAGACGCAGGAACATTTGTCACTGGCGTTGATTATAAGATTGAGTATGTAGGTGATACAGATTTCACATTGATTGGCGCTGATTCCAATACTGTAGGTCTTAAATTTAAAGCTACTGGCGCTGGGACTGGAACTGGCAAGGCATCAATTCCGCATTATGGCATGGGCATCCCAGCGTCTAAGATTGACTGGCCTGCAGTAGTAACAGCCGCTGATGGTTGTGATGTTTCCGTTCCAGTCCCAGGAGGTTCTGAGTCCAGGTTTACATGTAACGGTGTCCTGTTTGGTACTGATTCTCATAGAACGAATATCAACAAGATCCTAAGTTCAATGAACGGAATGCTTTCCTATGTGAATGGAAAGTATGTCATGCGTGCTGGGATCTACGAAGCACCAGCGATAAGCCTGAATGAAGATGATCTGATCTCTGGATTATCGATTAAAACATCTCTGGAACGTGGTGATCGCTTCAACACGATCAAAGGGGTCTTCATTGATCCTAGTCAAAACTACAAGTCCACTGAATTCCCAGAGGTACAACTAGCGGATGCTGTCACTAGAGACAATGGTGAAGTCTTAGACAAAGAAATTGCGCTAAATATGACGAATTCGTCCTACATGGCGCAGCGGATTTCTAACAAGTTAATCCAGCTTTCCGATCAGCAAAAAATCGTTACTTTCCCCGCGAATCTATCAGCGATGCGTGTTGCTGTCGGGGATAGGGTTCAAGTATCTATTGAGGAATTAAGCTGGTCTAACAAAGTATTCCAGTGTCTAGGATGGACGTTCAGTGAAGAAGGTGGTGTCAATCTTACATTACGCGAAGATTCTTCCACGTCTTACGCAGATCCTGCTGTCGGAGACTACTCTACAATCACTGCTACTGGTGACATTACGCCTGGATTCCGTGGAGTCCCTAGCCCATCTGGTCTAAGCGCTACCGCTGGTCTAAAGAACGTCGAATTGGATTGGGTTAATCCACCCAACAACAAAGACTACGAATCTATCTATGTCTACGCATCACCGAATGGCAACTTCTCATCAGCAGTAAAGATTGGTGAAACGGACGGGACTCAGTTTATTCATGACTTTGCTAACGGCATTGACTCAGTAAGTCCTGGTGATACTCGTTACTATTGGGTCAGAGCAGTTAAGAATTCAAAAAACGCAGTAACTGCTGGGAATTTTATCGTTGGGTCTACATACACAATTGCAACGATTGGAACGACAGACTTCACCGCAATTGGGGCTTCTGCGAATACCGTAGGTTTAAAATTTACGGCAACAGGAGCAGGATCTGGTACTGGTACAGCTACAGATGATTCTGTTGTCTCCAACCTAGAACCAAACGCTGATCCTAATACGACAGTCTTCGCTACAGTAGGAAGAGTAGAATGGTCTGATGTTGCAGGTTCTACCAATGCGCCAGAAGATAACGCTACGGCTGGTGCTACCGTTGGTACTGATCTTTATGACACCGATGGGATTACTGTTCTAGGCGAGACAGACGTTAAGAACTCTATCCTTGCTCAAGATATCCTTCTGGTAGAAGTAGAGGCAGGGGATGTCTTAGATTTAGAGACGGGCGCAGATGTAGACATCCAGAATCTAGGCGATGTTGCGATCTACGTCAGTGATCAGAATGCGATTTTAAATGCATCAATCACGTCTGTTTCAAACAGCTTATCTAGTCTTCAAGATGTCGTTGTCGATCTAACGACTGGTGTAGGTGAAGTCTACGTCCAAGCTACGGCTCCAGTAGCAGGCGTCGGCGGCGTCTCAGATCCTATCCCTGATTTTTCAAGATGGTACGACTCAGACGATAACAATCATCCTTATTATTGGGATGGTAGTGCTTGGCAGGACTTAGAAGATCCCCGTATCGGCCAGAATGAAGCGGATATCACTAATCTGCAATCGTCATTGACTACGACGAATTCAAACGTTACCGCGAATGCTAGTGCGATATCTGTTTTAGATACGACTGTCACTAACCAGGGCAATTCCATCACAAGCATCTCATCGGATGTCACAGCCCTTGAGACTACGGTCAACGATGCATCAACAGGTGTGGTGGCTAATGCGACAGGGTTATCAAATTTAACCACTAGAGTTACAACCGCTGAAGGGACGATTACTTCACAGTCTTCAGACATCACTGAGCTTCAGGCTGATCTAACGACTGCTGAAGGCAATATCACCACAAATGCAGGCGCAATCTCAGGACTAGATACCCGAGTCACTACTGCTGAAGGCAATATCACAGCTAATGCATCAGATATCACCGCACTAGAGACAACGGTTAATGACGCCTCTACAGGCGTGGCTGCGACAGCTTCAGGGCTTTCTGCACTAACTACCCGAGTCGATACGACTGAATCAGATATAGATACCAATTCATCAGCAATCATTACGCTGGATGCGTCATTTACTCAAGATCTTGAGTTCAGGACTAAGGTTAAAGACGAGACAGGTGGACAGCTAACCACTGAGACTGGAACTGACGTTGATCTAAACGTCTTGACTGAATATGTATCAGGCCAATCAGCAGCTACCCAAGCCCTAGACGTTAGGACTACTGCAAACGAAAGCTCTATCACTACTCAGGCAAGCCAGATCACGGCTTTGCAGTCTACGGTGAATGATCCGTCTACTGGGGTTAGTGCGACTGCGACAGGATTGAGTAGTTTGACTACTAGAGTCACTACAGCAGAAGGATCAATAACATCACAAGCGGCAGATATCACAACGTTGCAAACTGACGTTGGCGATAACTCTGCCCTTATTTCAACTCAAGCTGATTCTATTGATGGCATTGAGGCTAACTATACCGTCAAGATTGACAATAACGGGCGCATCGCAGGATTTGGTTTAGCGTCTACACTTCCAACAGATACGACAGATCCTGCATTCAGTGAATTTGTAGTCATTGCTGATCAATTCTCTATCGTTGATCCAGCATCTACTGCGTTAGCACCCATCCAACCGTTCACGGTTACTTCTCAGAAGATCTTCCTTGGAACTGATGTCCAGGTAGACGGTGATCTATTAACCACTGGAACGACGATATCTGACGTTGCGCTTCAGGTAGGTTCTGGGGCTAGTTTCTTCAAGGCTAGTTCTGAAGGGATTCAGCTAGGGAACGAGACATTCGCATCAGCACCGTTTAGAGTCACCGCAGCAGGGGCTTTAACTGCGACTAATGCGACGATAACTGGTGAAATTACAGCTACAAGCCTTACGTTATCTGGAATTAGTATTCCGAAAACAGACTTAGATCCATCTGTTCAAACAAGCCTAGATGGTGCTGATACAGCAATTCAGCCTGGGGATGATATCACATCGGGTACTGCTGGGCCTGTTACCATAACTAGCACATCGCTATACCAAGGAACGGGTAATTTCAATAACGCCGATACGGGGTTTTATTTAGACAATACTGGGCAATTCAGCCTACAGGACAAGCTATCTTTTGACGGAACAGATTTAACAGTTAGCGGTGATGTGACTGCCGCATCGTTTACTCTGTCTTCAGGTGCCACCTTAACTGATACTGATGATCAGATAAGCAATACTAATAATAATGCTTTCTTCAGATATGAAACCACTGCTGGTGGTGATGATGTATCTGCGCCTGATAACACTACATTCAATACCCAATTCGGAAGAGATCCACGGACTAACGATGTTCTAGTAGTAGTCAATACAACGTCTAGCCCTGAAGTATCAACGATGTATGTTTACTCAGGCGGAGCGTGGGTAGAGAAATCAGACTTTTTTACTGGCGATATCATCATTGATGGGACACTAACTGTCACTAAATTGCAAGGTGATGTCACTGAAGTCTATCCGTTGCAAATATATGCAACAGGAGGCGTTTCTGTTCCTTTGTCATTGACTACGTTGGCTGAGTTTTCCATTCCAGCGACAGAGCTTTCATTAACGAAAAGAAACTTTATCCAAGCAAATGTTACCTATTCCGCTAGTATTTCATCAGGAGGAACATCAGATATAACTCCATGGTCAACCAGGATTCAAAGGAAAAGCAAAGGATCATCTAGTACATTGATCGGGACTGTTGTAGCGATTAGTTCAGAAAGTTCTGTAATTCAAAGAATAGAAATAAGCGGAAATGTCACTGGATTAATTGATTCTAGCGGAAGCGTTGATTCTACCAGCGATGGAAGTTCCACAAATGGCCCTGGTTCTGTTTTTGCTGTCTACTATGACAGTGTGTCAAATAGAACAATCATCAAAGTTTCGTCTACTAATCCGATTTTTTCGGTATCAAATAATGTATATCATAATGTAGATAAATTCACATCTGCTGGAACATGGGTAGAAGTTGGATTTACTACTTATTTATCACCATATTTGCCTGCTGATGGAAGCACCAGTTATCAGACACTTCCAATCACCTATGGTCTTGGCCCTACGAATACGGCGACTGATGTCAGAATTTCGGCCCAGAGGAATACTAGCGCATCAAACATAACCATTACATTTCTAAGGGCAACAGGGGTTATTGGTAATTACGCATGATCAAAGTCGGATATAGAACTGAAAACGAGGATGTGTTTCATGAGGATTGCAACACAGCCCCAGAAGCAAATGAATCAATTAGATTATTGAAGGAATCATGTTCAGGAAGGACTGATATACTTTATTTTTGGCTCAGTGCGTTTGATGCAGACACAAATACATATCAGCAATATGGATTTATTGATCGATAGGTTAAAATACAACCAGAGGTGAACTATGGCTAAGATTTCAGAACTTTCAGACGGTGGAAGTTTACAAAGTACAGATTATCTAATTGCTGTCCGTTCTGGCGGTAATGTCAAAGTCCAGGCTAATGGAAATCTTAGCTTGGGCACTGTGACTGCTGATGGGTTGACTGTTGATGGTTCAGTTACGATAAATTCTACTGCTGTTGCGTTAGCAATGAATGAGACAGATACAACTGATCTTAATTCGTTTCTGAGAAGTACCGCAGGTCAATTTAGAATTGATACGCTAAATGATGCAGGTAGTGTTGCAACAAAAAGATTAGCTGTAGACCACGCCACAGGCGACATCAGCTTCTACGAAGACACGGGTACGACTGCAAAGTTCTTCTGGGACGCTTCGGCAGAGTCGCTGGGGATTGGGACTACGAGTCCGTCTAGAGTAGCAGAAATTACATCAGCAACATCAAGCGAAAGCTACTTGAGAATATCAGGTAACTCTGGCAACGTCGAAGACAAAAACTTTGCGGGTATTGAGTTTTACAATACAGACAGTTCTGGTGCAGGGCCAAACGTAGCCGCTTTTATTGAAGCAAGAGCTGAGACTGCTACTGGCGCTGGAGCTGAACTTGTATTTGCTACCTCATTAAGTTCTGACTCAGAAGGTGCTAGAGCTACAGAACGCCTCCGCATCGACTCTAGCGGCAACTTGTTGGTTGGTAAGACTGCAGTAACTCTAAATACTGAAGGTCATGCAATAACGCCAACTTATGCTAGGTTTACTCGTGACTCTGGTAACCCTGTGCAGTTCAACAGAACAACCAATGACGGTGACATTGCGAACTTCTACAAAGACGGCACATTAGTCGGTAGTATTGGTACTGTTAGTTCGGCGTTGTATATATCAAATGATGACACAGGTTTGCAGATTTATGGTGCTGGTTCTACAGACCAGGTTGTTCCTTGTGATGCTACAGGTGCAACTAGAGATAATGCTATCGACTTAGGAAAGTCAACAGGCCGCTTCAAAGACGTCCACGCAGGTGGTCGCGGCTTTTTTAATCTTTATTCATCTGGCATTAATAGCGGCAACATCATGGTTGGTGAAGGCGTCTATGTAGGCGCAGCAAACGGCGACAATCAAATACGTTCCAGTTCAGCGGGAGGTGGTTCAGCAACACTGTACATTGGAAACGCTGCCATTCAAGTGTCCTCTGATCAACGATTGAAGACTAATATCGTTGACACTGAAATGAACGCCACAGAAAAACTTAATCAAGTCCGTGTCGTGGATTTCAACTGGGACGATCCATCTGACACCTCATTCAATAACCGTAATGCTCGTGGCAAGTGGACAGGCGTTTTGGCTCAAGAGCTAGTGGACGTTTTGCCTTTTGCAGTAAACGCACCACGGAACGAAGAAGACCTAAGTATTGACGAAGAAAGCGATCAGAAATGGCTAGTCGATCAAGCGCAGATGGTTCCAGTATTGATCAAAGCTATTCAGGAATTAACTGCACGTATCGCAACACTAGAAGGAGCTAACTAATGGTTACATGGACAATCTCAACGCTTGAACGTGAGCTATCTGACGGTGGCGTTATTGTCGCACACTGGCGAGCTACTGATTCTGAAACCGTAGGCGAAGGTGATGACGCTGTAACCTACTCTGCATCATCATACGGCACTTGCGGGTTTTCACCAGACCCTTCAAGCCCTGACTGGGTAGCCTATGACAGCCTCACGGAAGCTGATTGCCTCCAGTGGTGCTGGGACAACGGTGTGGACAAGGACGCTACTGAGGCATCTCTGGCGGCTAAGATTGAAGCTGACAAGAACCCAACTCAAGGCTCTGGTGTTCCCTGGTGAATGAATTAGAACGCAACCTAGCTCTTGAGGCTCTAGAACGTATCGCTACGCACGAAAAAGAATGCGGTGAGCGATGGGGCGAGGCTGTGGTAGAATTAAAAGAGCTACGCAAAGCAACGGATGCTCACGCAGCACGATGGGAAAGACTAGCTTGGCTAGTTGTCACAACATGCGTTGCCGCTTGTATAGCTATTTATTCAAAATAGGAAATAAATATGCCGACTCTGAGAATTGATGATCGTGACTATGAGATTGATGATCTTCCTGAAGAAACCCGAGCTAAAGTAGGCCGAATGCAAGAGATCAATGCCCAGATCCGATCACTGAACCTTCAGATTAATGAACTGCAAACCGTGTTTCAGGCTTATGTCAACACGGTGAAGGACGAAGTGAATGGAGATCAACGACAACAGCAATCTGACGATCCAGCTGAGGAATCTAGTTAGTTTATTAATTGCGACAGCCGTAGCAGTTGCAGGCTACGCTGAACTCAATTCCCGCATCACTACGCTGGAACACGGGCAGTCTATTCAGGATATGACGATCCGTGAGAATGCGTCATTTGTCCGTGAGTGGCCGTTAGGACTCCGTGGTGCGCTTCCTGACGATCTTATCCAGAATGCTAAGATCATGGCCCTAGAGTCTAAGCAGGCCGAGATAGCCCGTTTACAGGATCGGATGAACCAGCTTCAGATTGACATCAATAAAGTCTCTGGAGTCAACGAGACACATTCTGAAAAGCTGTCTACGTTATTTGATATCTGGAATTCGCAGGTGGTGGACAAGTAATGGAATACATTGAGCTTATATCCGCTGTCTGGCCTATATTTCTTGGGTTTATTGTATTAGTCCTGTCAATCGGAAAACTGATGTCCAGAATGGACGTGGTTGAAGAAAAGATTAGGACGTTGTTTGATTTGTTTAACCGTAGATAAGGAGAACGTTATGGGAATTTTTTCATACCTAGAGATGGTGCCTGTGATCATCGCAGCAGCATCTAGCCTCGCTGCAATCACGCCTACACCGAAGGACGACGAGATGGTATCCAAGATCGGCAAGGCTTGGGCCAAAGTCTATAAGGTGATTGATATCTTAGCTCTGAATATCTTTAAGGCTAAAGATAAGTGAACAACCTGCGGGAAATGCTGAAAAGGCATGAAGGCGTTAAGTCTCATGCCTATACCTGTAGTGCGGGAAAGATCACCGTCGGGGTCGGTAGAAACATCGATCAAGATGGTGGCTTGGGATTAAGTGATGATGAAATCGACTATCTTTTGGATAACGACATCATCCGATGCATCAAAGAGCTTAACTCTGTTTTCCCTTGGTTTAATAGCCTTGACAATGTTCGCAGCGATGCTGTCGTTGATATTTGTTTTAATCTCGGTCTTCCAAGGCTTATGTTATTCCGTAATGCACTGGCTGCAATGAAAGAAGGCGACTATGAGACAGCCGCTGACGAATTCTATGACTCTAAGTGGGCCAAACAAGTAGGCAACAGGGCTATTGAGATCTGCGAGATGATTCGCAGCGGTACATATAAGAAGGCCCCGAACGGCTAGGGGAAGGATACCGAACGGGGCCAGGAGCAATCCGAGCAGTATATCATTGTTCAAGGGGTTGCATGGTAAACTATTTCTGCTACAATGTCCGAGGTTTAGTTGACAGGAGCAAGAAATATGAACCAATCGGAGCAAGTAAACGAGCTATTCGCTGCAATGGCGAAGGCTCAGGCTGAGATAAAGAATCCAGCCAAGAACACGAAGAATACCTTCTTCAAAAACGAGTACGCTGATCTAACATCAGTTCTAAATGCCATTCGTCCAGTTGCATCATCCCATGGTTTAAGTTTCATCCAGTCCGTGGATATGATCGATGAACGCGTGACGGTACAGTCTCAGATATCCCACGGTTCTGGTCAGTGGATTCGTTGTAGTGCGATGGTTCCGCTATCGGATAACGTCAAGAACGTTCCCCAAGACATCGGGATCATCTCTACCTACATTCGTAGATACCAGGCTCAGGCGATGTGGGGCATCAATGCTGAAGATGACAATGATGCTCAGACTTTGACGGATAACTCTATTGGGATTGAGAACATCTCAGAGAAGAAAGTAGCGCACATCGATGCGTTACTAGACTCTACAAAGTCTAACCGTCAAGCGTTTCTCAAAGTCTATGGCGTTGAGAAGATTGAAAACCTAACCGACAGTCAGTACGACAAGGCAGTCAAGCAGCTTCAGCAGAAGAAAAGGGGACAGTAATGAGACGACGCTTTTTAGATTGGGGATTCTTCATTGAGTCAAAAGACTTCATCCGTAAACCTGACTTCCAGCGGATGTATCGATGAAGATCCACAACGTTGAGCAAGGGACGCCTGAGTGGTTCAGGCTCCGCTTGGGTAAGCCTTCAGCATCCAGGTTCAAAGATTGCGTCACGGGTACTGGTAAGCTTTCCAGCAGTGTAGAGAAGTACATGCACGAGCTTTTAGCCGAAAGACTATCGATGAAACGGTTTGAAGGCTTTGATACTTTCCACATGAAGCGTGGCCGTGAACTAGAGCCTCAAGCGGCTGATGTCTTTACCTTTCAGACAGATTTACCCTGCCGAGAAGTCGGGTTTGTAACTGACGACAAGGAAGCCGTCGGTTGCAGTCCTGATCGGTTAGTCGGTGACATAGGGCTAGAGATTAAATGCCCGATGCATACGACTCAGGTGAAGTATCTGATTGATTACCACAAAGAAGGCATCATGCCGCCAGAGTATTATGCCCAAGTCCAGGGAACAATGTGGATCATGGATTTACCAGAGTATTGGTTTATGTCCTACCATCCAGATCTACCTAATCTGATCATGAAAGTCTCACGGGACGATAAGTATATCGCTGGTCTTCAAGCGGCGATTGAGAAACTACTTGAAGATCTAGAAACTAACTTTCAACTCATAGGAGTCTAAAATGCAATATGACAATCGGGGAAAAGTAAGCCTGTGGAAGAACGACAAAGGCGGCGATAAGCAGCCAGTCGTCACAGGTAAGGTCGTTGCCCATCGGGATATCAAGGAAGGGGAAACCCTGGATATCGCCTTGTGGAAGCGCGAAGACGCGTCTGGGAACCAACCAGTGATGACTGGTAAAATCTCAGATGCATACAAAAAGGATGATGGTGATGACCTACCGTTTTAACTTCGGGAAGGCTTTACGAGTCATTCAAGCGTCCAAAGGGGTCAGTTCAGTTGAACTGGCCCGACGCCTTGGTCTGACAAAGCAGCAAATATCACATTGGAGGTATAGGGAAGATGCCAAATTATCGCTGGTTGCTAAAATCTGCAATTGTCTTGATGTTAAAGTCTCTGAATTCATGGAAATTGCGACTGAAGAAATTCTTTAAGCAATTGTGGCTAGAGGTTAAGTGGTTCGTCGAAGACGTGATAGCGGAGATCAAGAGATGAACGGCATCTTCTGGATGATCAGAAATCGGAAGGATATCGATCAAGTCTTGAAGTTCTTCAAGAAATTTCTTGATGACTGGGATTACTCACGTCCGATAGCTTGGAAGATTGAGCCTTACTCTGCGACTAGAAGTCTGAGTCAGAATGCTTTGTTTCATATGTGGTGCGGGGAAATGGCAGATCACTTCTCAAGTAAAATCGACATCACGCCAGAGAAGATGAAACTACTGATGAAGAACGAGTTTCTAGGGACGGAAGATGTTTTCGTCGGTAAGACGGAGATCAAGCATCAACTCAGGTCCACGTCGAGCCTCACTAAAGGCGAGATGCATGAGTTCATGGAGCAAGTCTTCCACTGGGGATTAGATCACGGGGTTACTTTAACTAACCCAAAGAATTCGGAGTTTGCGCGTGCCAGAAACGCTGCGATCTAAAGCCCTAAGACTTTTCCAGTTAAAACGAAGACTGGAAGAATGTGACGATCATGGATTCGGGGCTTGCGTTACTTGCGGGAAAGTCGGGCATTACACAAAAATGCATGGTGGGCACTTCATCCCTAAAGGGAAGAGCTCATTTCATGCGTTCAATCCTAACAATGTTCATCTTCAATGCCCAGGATGTAATTTATACGGCATGAAGCATGGACTCGCAGCGCAGAATTACACTGTCTTTATGATTGAAGCGTACGGAAAAACGTACGTTGATCAAATGTTGGATACAGCCAACAAACCGCATAAACTCTATGCCGCTGATTATAGGGAAATGATCAAAGAGTTTAATGCCGAAATTAAACAACTCAAAGGAAAGCTGTTTTGATTGCCAGGATCAAGCGGTTCATGCACATCACGTCGTTCCTCGCAGTCTCGGTGGGACTAAGACTGTTTTTCTATGTGCTGACTGTCATGGCAAGGTCCACAACCGAAACTTCATCGACTCAAGCGCGCTGGTCAAAAATGCCTTGGCGAAACGTAGGAAAAAAGGTTTCTGGCATGGCGTTGCGCCATATGGCTATGAGTTGGAAAGCGGAAAACTCAAAAGGAAACCAAGCGAATACAAAGTCTTAAAACTGATTATAAGTTTAGACGATAAGGGGATGAACAATGGAAAAATACGAGATGAACTCAACCGACGAGGCCTGGCAAAACGGAATGGTAAAGTTTGGGACACAAGATCAGTCTGGCAAACAATCAAAAAGTATCGACACCGCCAGCGAGAAGGATTGGAATCTAATTAACAAGCCACCACACTATAACAAAGGTGGCATAGAGGCGATTGATTACATCAAACAACAGTTAGGATCTGGCTTTAAGGGCTACCTGGAAGGGAACGTCTTAAAGTACATTCACCGTCACAAATACAAGAACAACCCAAAGCAGGATCTTGAAAAGGCTAAATGGTATCTGGAACGGTTGATTCAAGAGATAGAGTAGAGTATATTGAATGTGTCGGCGGGATTGGCAGTCCCTGAAGGCCGATTTGAGAAAGGTATGAAAGACAACCGTGCGCAAACCGACACGGTATCTATTATACCCCGCCCAAATCTAACCCTTCAAGACTATTTGACAAGTTATGACAAGTCATGACAAGTCATACATAGTCAAAACTAGTCAACCCGTCGCTCGTTTCGCCTGGCTTAATCGTGCCAGCAAGTAGTCAAAATGACTAGATACGAACATAGCGATAATCCGTGAGCACGTTGTAGGACTGACCACTTGTCCCGATTCACGTCCTTGAATTGCAGCAGGCCCCGAGCGGGGTATGGTAGGAGTTGCGTCCTACTAGGAAAGGGAAACCACATGAGTACCGGATCTTAGGATCTAGAGACGCATGGGCTAAGTCATCTAGCGAATGATACGCCTGTCTCTTGCAACAGGGAAAAAGTGGAGCTGTGCCTAAAATAAACGGAGCAAGGAAAACAAAATATGCAATGTCAATGTGGTGGGGAAATCAACAAAGAACAAAGAATAGTCAAAACATCAGCCAAAGCCAGAGAATGGTCATTTGGGAAAGTCACTGACGGCCCAATCGATCTGCATCATTTCCGATGCGAAAGCTGCACCAGGGAAGGCAGGATCATTTACTCATTAAGCGGCGCGGAATTGTTTAGGGCTGGGATTTAAATAAGGGATAAAAATGGAATATCACGAATTAGCAAACATATTTCCAATGATGTCTGAATCTGAGATTCAAGAGCTAGGAAATGACATCAAACAAAACGGACAACAAGAAAGCATTATCGTCTATCAGGAAAAAATTCTTGATGGACGAAACAGGTTCCAAGCATGTCAAGTAGCAGAAGTTTTACCGATCTACGAAGAGTATAAAGGAGATGATCCTTTAAGTTTTGTTATTAGCCTCAACCTGAAGAGAAGGCATTTAAGCGAAAGCCAGAAAGCGATGGTTGCTCAGTCGATTGCTAATTTAGAGGTGGGTAAAAAGACTGCAAATTTGCAGTCTTCCGTAACCATTGACGCTGCCGCTGCAATGATGAACGTGTCCCCAAGAAGCACAGCAACGGCCCGCCAGGTAGCGAAAGAAGGCGAGCCTGAGCTAAAGCAGGCGGTTGAGTCTGGCAAGGTGTCCGTTAGTGCTGCCAAGAATCTTTTGGCACTGTCTCCAGAAGAACAAAAGTATGTAGCCAGTCTCAGCGAATCAGAAATACGCCAAGAAGTCAAAAAAATTAGAGGAACTCAAGGTACAGGGCAGAATGAATGGTACACACCGAAGGAATATATAGAAGCAGCTAAAGAAGTCTTGGATGTAATTGATTTAGATCCTGCATCTTCAGAAATTGCGAACATTACGGTTAAAGCTAAAAAGTTCTACTCCATCGATGATGATGGTTTATCAAGGGATTGGCAGGGACGAGTATGGTTGAACCCACCATATTCACAGCCGCAGATTGGGCAATTCATAGAAAAGCTAATTGAAGAAATAAAAAGTCAGAATGTTCCAGAGGCTATTCTGTTGACTCATAATTATACTGACACAAAGTGGTTCCATGCTGCTCAAAGCCGATGTGCCGCGATTTGTTTTACCAAAGGTAGGATTGGGTTTCTAAGCCCAGAGGGACAGAAAGCAGCGCCCACACAAGGCCAAGCTATTTTTTATTTTGGCAATGATGTTCATAAATTCAGCAAGCGTTTTGAGTCGTTTGGCTTTGTCATGGTTCCCCATGTCATTTGAACAATCATTGAGTTTCGGGAAAGTTGCTGAAAGCGCCATATCAAAGTGGTTGCAGGCTCGGGGTAATTATGTGTTGCCTGTTTATGAAATAGAAAAGAGCGAGTATGCAGGGCCAGCATTGTTCATAAACGAAAAGCCATTGATTGCGCCTGATATGTTGTGCATCAAACCAGATTCTAATATTTGTTTTATAGAGTCGAAAAACAAAGAGGCGTTCACTTGGCATCGCAACACGCAAAGGTGGACAACTGGGATAGATTTGAAGCACTACCAAGACTACATATTTTTGTCGCAGAAAACGAAAATCCCGATCTATTTATTTTTTAATCATAGAGGAGGCGCTGCGAAAGATTCAGATAAAAGTGAGTCTGGATTATTTTTTAACGATTTAGAGTTTTTGAAAAATAATGAAAACCACCGTTGCAAACCAAAAGATCATTGTAATAGTGGCATGGTTTTTTGGAGCAAAGAAAATCTGAAGAGAATAGGGGATGCATTGTGCTGAGGCCACATCAAGAACGAGCAATTAACCAATTAAGACATTCAATCAAAAAGGGGAACAAGAGAATCGTCCTAGCCGCACCATGCAGTTTTGGCAAGACGATAACAGCGGTTGAGATACTCATTAACGTTGTGAAGAACGGCAAGAAGGGCATCTTCATCTGCGACAGAATCAAGCTAGTCCAGCAATCTCTGGAAGCATTCGACAGGGCGGGCATAAGAGTCGGGGTGATGCAGGGCGATCACTGGCGCACAGATCCCAATGCAGA
>Ga0208427_1000209_pt1 | contig 25296 bp, 26 predicted proteins | sample DEB08_DNA_FD_184532 | JGI IMG/M metagenome (GOLD analysis project Ga0208427, IMG submission 184532) | Aqueous microbial communities from the Delaware River and Bay under freshwater to marine salinity gradient to study organic matter... | ecosystem: Environmental > Aquatic > Marine > Coastal ...
GACGACTGGCTGCGATGCGCCTGCGTTTATTATTTTCGCGGAAGAAAACGATTTTTTATCAGAAGAGATTGCGCGGTATAACGGGACGGTCTTATTTCTCGGTTTGCCTTCGCTAAAAAACTACAAAAATTTTCAAGAAGCTTGTGTTTCTATTTATTGCGGGTAACTATGTCTGATTCAAACATTAAAAATGTAATTGCAAAACTAATAGAGGAGCTGCCAGGTACAGATTCAGACAAGTTTTTTGTTTCGTCTACGTGCCTTAAACTTTTGACATGTGAGCAGCTTCGCGAAAATCCAGTTGCGCTGACTGCAATCGGCGAGCTGTTTGAGGCGTGCGCGCAGCTGACTTTACTGGCTGATTTGGAAAAACTACCGGCCACGCTTTCAGACGACATACGCCAGGCGCGTGAAGAACTGGTCGCGGCTGGTGGAACAGACGAACAGACTTCAGCCATCCTCATGCTTGCTGTTCGCTTGTACACTGAAATTGTGTCGGCTGCGAAAACGACTGAAGATCTTTACAGTTTTTCTGATGTCGTTGCTGTAGCCAAAGACGAGTTTGGTTTTTCTCCGGCTTTAACGCCAGCTGTTCCTTATCAGCCCGGGCCTATACTGTTTAGCGAGAGCCAAATTTCGCGCGTCTTTAAAACAAAGAAGCTTACGCGTGATTTCGTGGCTTTTATGGAGCGGATGCGTTGTTCCCTGATACGGTATTCCCACGCGTCTGGGCCTCAGGTGCGCGGTTTTTCATTTGCAGTTGGAGAAAACACGCAATTTATCCTGCTCGAAACGGGCGAGGTTTTTAGCGTGGCGTCTGATTCGCCGCAAATGGCTAGCGCTATTTCTATTCTTACAAATAAAAAAGACTACACGACTGTTTCGGCTACCTTGCTTTGTTTGCTCTTTGCGGCTGCCGACCAACTTCACGAGAGCGGCATAATTGACGCGGACGCACACCACATAATAAAGTCTGGGATATTTGGCTTTCCGACTGTCCCGCATAAAAATTGTGCGCCAGACGAATTGCGGCAAGCGATCACAGCGTATATGATGACGGGCGAAAGCAACGCGCCTGATCCCGTGTTTTCAGCTGACATTGGTTTTGACGTTGACGGGACGATTAATTTGAAGTTCGTATCGTCAAACGAATCCGCCGCTATATTTTCGTTTATTACGCAGTCGTCAGATACAAAACAGTCGGTTATATTTCGAAATGACATCCCGCGCCAAATATGCGCGTTTGGTGTTTACTTGTTTCCTTTAAAAGACATTTTAGTTTCAATGTGTTTGGTGCCGCATGAATAAATTTGATCCGTTTGATTCTGACGACAACATCGACGGCGGGGGCTCTGAGCTTGAAGGCTATGAGCAGTATTTGAATGTCCGCGGTCTGTTAACTAATCGTTTCGGCGCGGCTATGGGAGACGAAATTTACTCTCTTCTTGTAGACGCAGCGCAGGCGGTATCAGACCAAATAGATATACAGACAGTGCCGGGTATTCTTTTTAGAGAAGATGAGCCGAACGGCGAGTTTGTTGGTTTTGAATTACCCGAAGACGAAGACGACGACTACGACCCTGAGTTAAGTTTCTTGCAAGAAGATCCGTTTGACGACGACGATGACGACGACCCCGAGGGTTTTTAATGTATTTGTTCTTTGATACAGAGACGGGTGGTTTAACCCCAGATTACAGTCTGCTGACGGCTACGTTTATTGCCGCCACGGATGATTTTGATATCTTGCCGGTAGAAGGCTACCCGCATGGTTTAACACTGCAGTTAAAGTATCCAGAATATTTCGTGACGCCGGGCGCACTTGCCGTCAACAAAATAGACATCGTGCAGCATGATCGAGAAGCTGTGGACATTGATGTTGCGCGCGCGAGTTTAATTGCTTATCTGCAGGCTTCTTTGTCCGCCTGTAAGAAACGCGCGTTAATTCCAGCTGGGCACAACGTTGAGTTTGATCGCCGATTTGTGCAAGCGTATTTATTAAGTTCCGAGGACTGGGATAGGTATTTTACTTATCCTGTTTTCGACACAGCTATAGTTGCTCGGTTTCTTGCATCAGCCGGACACCACGACCGCGGCTTTTCATTAGGTCGTTTGATAAAAAAGTTTTTGCCAGACTTTGATGCTAATGATTTTCACAATTCTGAAATCGACACGTTAGCCACGATTGTGTTGGCTAAAAAGTTTGTTGATATGTGCGCAGCGCCAGCGTAGCTCAATTGGCAGAGCTGTTGATTTGTAATCAACCGGTTGGGGGTTCGAGTCCTCTCGCTGGCTTGCCCGGTGGTGTAACGGTAGCACAAGGGATTTTGGTTCCCTTTGTCTAGGTTCGAATCCTAGCCGGGCATTTGGTTTGCTTTTGAAAGGGTTTTTATGCGCCAACCAATAAACAAACAAGAATTACAATTTGATGCTAGCGGCAATTATGTGAAATACCCGCTTGACAGTATGCAAATTTATACATTGCGTCTTGTGTTAGATTTTGCGCGGCATAATCTTCCGCAATTTATTGCTAAATACCGAGACGTTACCACTATTGTTGACGACCCATCTGCTATACGTGACGAAATAGAAGAGCTGTCGCAGCTGACCCGAGACACGTGTTATTTTTTAATGTTGCCGCTAATTGAAGAGCTACCCGAGTCTGGCCGCGAATCCTAGCCGGGCATTTGGTTTGCTTTTATACGGTATTCTTTTTGAAGAAGAGTGACTCGTGGCTTTTGAAGATATTTTTTCGTTCAGGTATGCCGGGCGACCAAAACCGCCAATTCCGTCGGCAACCCGAAAAGCGGTTGAAAAACGGGCTGCCGGCCTGTGCGAATGTTGCGGCGAGCGGCGCAAATTAGAGTTACACCACTTGCATTACCAAACCGAAGGTTGCGAAAGCCCTAACGATTTAGCCGCTTATTGTCGTGAGTGCCATAAAAGTGCGCACACAGATCTAAATGGCGACTTTTGGGTTGATCCGGAAGAAAAAGAAAATCACTGGGCGCTGTATTGGGGTCAAAATTAAAAGTTGATTAATTCAGACAAATGTTCCAACAGAAAGCAGTAGATAATGACAAATACTATGACGTACAGTCTTAATAACAAAGATCACGAAATTGTCCTCGACGCATTAGATCTGTTAAAGCAGACGCTAGATCTGCAGCAGCTGGCCCAGGAAGCCAGCTTGCCAAAAGTGCCGCGGATAAGCATGGCGCCGCGAAACTACACCGCGGATGATGTAGATCAGTTATTCCAGGCGTTTGACAACTCTGGTAGTTTTCCCGAGACGGCGTCGGGCGTGTGACGCGGTAACGCGTTAAAGACAGCTAATTTAAAGTTGCGGTTTTTATACATTTAAGGTAGAACAACTATGATGATTAACGAAGAATTAGAAGAGCAGTATGAAAAGCTGTTTAAGCACAATGCGCGCGACCACGTAGGCGAGCCGTTGTGTTCGATTTGTTCTGGTAGAATAGATATTGTCGGCCCACCTGAGGCTGGCTGGCGCGGAGGACATAACGCCGAGCCGATAAATAGCGGGCGGTGTTGCAGTGAGTGCAACGACAAATTTGTTATCGCGGCGCGTATAGTGCGCATGCAATCAAAGACATAGTAGCGCGGTGCGCCGATGGGTTTTACAGATACGCTTTCAAAAGAAGAAGCAGCGTTTATTCGTTTATACGTAAAAACCCTTCAGCGCGAATACCATATATTACGCTCCGCCATAGACTTAACGTCGCCGCACGGATTAAATGTGTCCAGTTTTTTAACAGCTGTGCAGCTGGCAACAAAACTATCTGGTTTAGAGCATCGCTTTAACGCAAAACTACGCGCGGTTCAAAAAAAACATGCGCCTTCTGGCGCCGTCCCGGCTAAAGATGTTGTAGCCACGCCAGAACCGTCAATGAACGATTTAGCGGAGGTCTTTTCATTATCGTTTTTCCAGTTATTGCCCGACCCTAAAACGCAGCTAACAGCGACTAAAAAAGAGTTGGCTGGTTGGTTTAGTGGTTCGCCTGGTGATTGGGCCAGCGCGATCAAGAAAAAAATAAAGATAGATAAGGCGGCAAAAGAAAAAAAGAAAGAAAAACTATTTACAGATCAGTTCGCGCCGTTAACAAATTTAATTGCGGACCTGTTTTTCTTTGACTCTCTTTTTTCTGTAAAAACACACGCAAAAAAAGTTTGGCCACCAGAGGACGAAGAAAAAAGTTGGTGGGTAGACGATGACGATTCCGGTGAGCCAGATTTAGATATAGGGTCGTTTGAAGATTGGTTTGACTCTGAATAAAGGTGTCTATGTGCAACCTCTTTTTGTTTTTTGTGCGGACCTCCATTTAGATGACGGCGCGTGGACAACACGGCCAACAATTTATGGCGACGCATATTACAGTTTTGATCAAATTATTGACTATTGCATTGCGCACCGACTGCCTTTGGTTCTGGGCGGCGATGTACTTGAGCGCAAACAGAACCTAGCGCGCCCGATTGCGAAGATGTGCGCGGCGCTGTCTCGTTTGTCGGCGGCGCAAGTGCCCGCGTATTTCATCCAAGGTAATCACGAGTACGATAGAAACGCGCCGTGGTTGTCTGTGCATCCTTGGCCGGTGCACTTACATCAAGAATCTTTTACGGCCGGGCCTTATACGGTTTATGGCCTAGATTGGTTACCGAAGGGAGAGATCCAGCAGGCTTTTTCAGAAGTACCAGAAACTACTGACATTCTAGTTACGCATCAAGTTTGGAAAGACTTCATGGGTAATTTAGGTCGAACAGAGTGTGAGCTAACAGATGTGCACGTGGTTCAAACTGTTTTAGCCGGCGATTTTCATGTCACTAAAACAGTCGAGAGCGTAAACGCCCACGGGAAACCGATAAAAATGTTGTCGCCTGGTTCTACAGCTATGCAGGACATGGGCGAAACACATGAAAAATTCTTTTTTGTAATTGGTGACAATGCCGGCCAAATAGAGTTTAAACCAATTGCGCTTAAGACGCGGCGGGCAGTTCATTTTGTTGTCAAAACCGTAGAAGAGCTCGATGATTTGTGTTCGGTTGGTTTATCGGCTGCGCTCGCAGACTCCGCTGTTTACGCGACGGAACAGCGATTGCCCGAGCATATTGCCAAACCGTTAGTTAGAGTAAAATTTGATAAGTCTGTACCAGACGCGTACTTGCGTGTTGTTACGGCTGTTGGCGATCGCGCACACTTGTTTTGCGAAGCACTAGCTGTGCGGGGCGGGTCAAAAACAACGGCGCCAAAAGAATTTTGTAAAAACGATTTGTTTACGGCGCTTGAAGAGCTTTTAGAGGGCGCGCCGGAGGCGTATAACTTAGCTGTCTCTGTTTTGTCTTCTGATGCCCCGGCAAAGGAAGTAGACGCCCGGCTTCAAGATTATTTAAAGAGGGATGAAGAACATGCAACTTCTGAAACTGACAGTTCGGAACTGGGTGCATCACCGTAACCGATCGTGCGACTTCACTCGCGGATTGGTTGCTATTCTCGGAGAAAATGGTTCTGGAAAAAGCAGTTTGTTTGGCGCGCTGCGTTGGTTGCTGACGGGCGAAAACCCGAATTACGGCGTGAAATCCGATAACGTTTCTCAGTACGCTAAAGAAGGCGAGCCAGCAAACGCCACACTTGAGTTTGAGCATAACGGGCATACGGCTGTAGTCACGCGGCATTTGTTGCCAGAAAAAGAACAATCGCTTCTTTTAATTGACGGCAAAGAAGTCGCGCGCGGTGATAAATCGGTTACGGCCGGGATAGAAACATTACTGGGCGTAGACGCGAAGTTTATTTCGCGCTTTATTATTGTTCCGCAAACTGAGATATTTTCTTTTATAGACGATAATCAGACGGACACCGATAAGTTTTTTCAGCGGTTATTTAACACCGCAAAGGCTGATAAGTGCCAAGACGTAATCGGCAAAGCGCTTTTAAAATTGACTCCGCCTGAAATTGTTAAGACTAGTGCGGTTATTGAACTGGAGCGCGCGGCGTTAATCACAACACTAACCGAGCTCGACCAGAAAATTGAAAAGCTTCCTTCGTTTGACGCTGTATTAACAGCGCAAGAAGAAGATCAAAAAACATTAAACGCGTGGGAACGCCGACTTGCAATTGGCGTAGAGCTAGAACAATTATCTTCTGCGGTTTTACAGCAACAAGCCGTCCTCGCGGCTGATCGAAAGCTTTTAGCTGCGCATGAAAAAGACATGGCCGCTTTCGCGGATGCGATTGCCGGCAAAGAAGAGGCACATCGAGACGCAAAAATTGCTTTGGGTCATTGGGAGAACTATAAAAATATCTCAGAGCTGAAGGCGCGGTTAAAAGAACAGCGGGACGAAGTATTTCAATTACGGGCGGCTTTAGTTCGCCCGGCTGACCTGGCTGGCCCGTCATCTGTTGAGTTGCGCGGGAAAGTAAAAAACGTAGAAGAAAAAATATCGGCTTTGCAGCAAGTCGTAGATCTTTTTTCTTCTTCTGGCGTAGCTGCGTGTCCCACGTGTCATACGCCGTCTAAGGATTTAGCTGGCACAGTTGATGACTACTCAAACAATCAAATCCCAAATTTAAACGCAGAGCTTGAAGATTTATCTGTCAAAATAGCCGCACGAGATGCGGCCGAGCAGGCTACGCTTCAGTGGCAGAATAAAGAAAAAGAGCTGTCGGCTAAAGAAGCACACTTAAACGAATCTGAGCGTAATCTAGATGTTGTACAGCCGCCTGAAATTGCGGAAGACGACTTACAGCAAGCGGTATCCGATTTCGAAGACTTTAAATTCGCGCAGAACGAATTAGAGCCGGTTGTTACAGCATTGCGCGATAAAATAGCAACCGCAGGTGGTGCTTTAAAATCAAATACAGAGCGCGTTCAAATTTTAGAAGCAGAGCGAAGCGATATCTTCGTGACAGAAGCTGACGCCGCCGTTGCTAGAACGCGGCTTTCGTCTCTGCGGGAGAGTTGTTCTGAGCGGCAGACGTTAACAGAAGAACGGCAACGCGCGGCTTTTGAGTTGGCGCGTCTTGACGATCAAATCAAAGAAACACGAGAAAAAGAAAGAGAGGCTGATCGTGTGCGGGGTTGGACAGCTATTGCTACAACCGCCCGCGACGCATTAAAAAACGCGCCGAGAATTGTGGCGCAACGTAATTTGCAACGGTTGGAGGCTGGTATAAATGAACTGCTACAGATATTTAAGGTAAATTTTTTAATTCGTGCATCGAATGAAAAGGCGCCTTCTTTTATTGCGGAGTTTTTTGATGGAAGAACACAGCCCGCTCAAAGATTGTCAATCGGACAAAAAACAGTCTTGGCTCTTGCGTTTCGAGTCGCCGTCAACGCCATGTTCGCGGAAGAGATTGGCCTACTTGCGTTGGATGAGCCGACTGCGTCGTTGGACCAGACGCGTGTTCAAGCGTTAGCGCCGGTATTAGAAAAACTCAGGGACTTGTCGACAGCAAAAGGGTTACAATGTTTATTGGTGACACACGCCACTAGTTTATCACACCTATTTGAGTCGACAATTGAGCTTGAGCCACCGGAGTTGCGAAATGTACGTAGCGCGTGACGAACACATTACCAAATTACACACGGCAGTTGACGGTAAAATCTGGTACGCTCGCGGAGTCGACGCGGTTACCTGCTCTGACCGGGAAATTGATGATTTTTTGAAGCTTCCGTTAGCGAGCGGTTTTGGTAATATTTTTCGTTTACTTGGTGTGGCGCAAAACGCAGAACTTATTGCGGCGTTATATACGCGCAGGAAACACAACGAGGTGCGCGCGGTAGAAGTCGCTGGTCCCAATAGCTTGCCAGGCGGTAGCGCATCAGACAATCCTGTTTTGACAATCTTGCAGTTGCGCGCCTTAATTGCTTCTTCGGCTGCTGGTGGTTGGCACGAAGTCACAATGTCTGATTACCCGACATACGCGTTAATTGCTCGTTTGCAGAGAAATCACGCGACATTTGACGAGGCAGCTGAGAACTATTTACGCCTGCATCCGGTCTACTACGCGCTGTCTTTTATTCCGACGCTATGTTCTTTGTCTTTGTCGCAGTTGCTCGTAAGTATTGTTGATCCTCGGTGGTTTGCGCATCCGGAGCTGCGAGACAGCGTGGGCAAATTGTTTCTTTTCTTAGGGCTCACGCCATCGGTTCAAAAAAAGGTCTCTGATAACAAGGCGCTTATTAAAAGTGCGCGTGCCATTCGCGCGGCTCACGTAATGAATAGTTGGAAAACAACAGACCCGGACGATATAGACATCAAAAAACCAGAGAATTTTTTGTATCGTATTTGGCACGAAGCCGGCGGCGGTTGGCGCGGAGATTTGCGGGCGTCACAAGCGTTTGTTCGTTATATGCGCGACAATTGGCTTGCGGGCTTAGACAAACGCGTTGGGCGGGCAGACGGCTTGTTCGCCCCAGACATTTATTTTAAAACACCAGAAGAGATGGTCGCGTTTAAGCGGCATATTGCGTTGAAGCGGTAGTTATGCGCGAAGTTATTATTAAACTGCGGTTTAACCGCGTGTGCTTGGGCGCGGCTAAAAGAAAACATAACGGTTACGTTGTTTTTTGTTTTGAGCGTGATCCAAGCCAACGCGTTATGTTTCTGTCGTCTGTGTGGACGTCTTTATTGCGATACGCCGCTAAGCTAACGAACCGGCATCAGGCAGCTGTAAAAAAAATCGATTGGTGTCCAGTAATTGAAGGCACGCCAAAAAAAGATTGGCGCCGGACTATTGTACGCCGCAATCAATCCCCGGGCGAAAAATCGCGCACGCATTTTGCCGTGCACGAAGCGTTTGTTCCGGGCGACATCATTACTCTTTCGGCGGTTTTGCCAGCAGAAATATCAGAAGATGATTTCTTTGAGTTAATGACTGTCGTTGGAAAGTATCGTGGATTCTCGCCCTTTAACATTCCACAAGAAAAATATGGAACGTTTGAAGTCTTATCAATCGAAAACGCAACGGGTTTCAGCGCGTGATGTAATGCAATTTAAAGGTTATCCTGTTTTTATTGAACGCGTAGCAAATGTTTTGTCCATCTCCTCGACAGGCGGAACGGCATTAAATCCGGAATTATTAAAGTATCTGACAGAAGGCCTGCAGTATTCTCACGTAGAGCAACTGCACGGCAAATCAAGAAAAAACCCGTTTACAGGACAACGCCTGTATTTTCAGACAAAAGAATACAAACTTTTTCGCGTTGAGGGCGGAAAGCTAATTATTCTTTCTGGCTATATGGCGCGCATTCTTCGCCGATTAAAGAAAGCGAAATGCGAGATTTCTTATATTGATCTGTCGCCGCAACGAAAACGGCCAGACTGCTATACGCCCCGCTGGGACCGTTTGCCCGCGTCGTTTTCGTTTCGACCAAGACAGGAAGAGCTTTTGCAGCTTATTACGCGCGTTCCTTGCGGCATCATAAAAGCAGTTACGGGCTTTGGAAAGACAACATGCATTGGCGCTACTACGCAGTTGTTCCCAGACGCGCGAATAGATGTGATTACGAAAAGCGTAGACGTCGCAGAGCGTATTGTAAAAAGCCTGCGGCGGTTTATACCCAAAGTGGGTTTTATTGGTGACGGGCAAAAGAGACGCGAACGCGTGACAGTTATCACTGCCGGCAGCCTACAGCACGCCGACGGCGACGCTGATTTTATGTTTGCCGACGAGGTTCATCAGCTAGCGACAGTAAATTTTTCTACTGCGTTAGCGTCGCGATATAGAAATTCCAGAAATTTTGGTTTAAGCGCGACACCGTATGCGCGGATGGACAACGCGCACGCTGTGTTAGAGCCGTTGTTTGGGCCGATGATATTTGATCTTCCATACCAGCAGGCTGTTGAGCTTGGGTTGGTCGTGCCGGTTCGCGTCAAGTGGTTGCCGATTCGTCTAACGCACAATCCAGCAGAGCGCCACAAGCACCGCGTTATGCGGAAAAAATACGGCATCTGGACAAATCATGGGCGCAACGCTATCATCGCCGACGCTGTTCGCGAGTACCCTGACGACTGTCAGATTCTTATACTCGTCGAGACAATTGAGCACGCTGTTCATTTGGGGTCTTTGCTGCCGGATTTTACGCTTATGTACGCCAGCATGAAACCATCAGTTTGTTCTAAATATAAGCGGGCCGGCTTGTTGCCGGCAGACTACACGCCCTTGTCGTTTGTAGACAAGCACGACATGCGCGCGCAGTTCGAGTCTGGTAATTTAAAGCGGGTTATCGCAACAGACGTGTGGTCGACAGGCGTCGACTTTGAACAGTTAAACGTGCTGGTTCGCGCAGATGACCGAGACAGCGACATTGTAGACGTTCAGGGTCCGGGTCGCGTCAGTCGAACGTATACCGCGCCTGACGGAACTAAAAAAGAGTTTGGCGAAGTGATTGACTGCATGGACACGTTTGACGCTAATTTTTATAGAAAAAGCACAGGTCGACGAGACAGTTACAAATTATTAGGCTGGGAGCAGAATTGGAATGACGCTGCAAGAAGTTGGAGACGCGCGGCAGACTGACGCAACACTACTGGCCCAGGAGTGGCACAGCAGTTTAAACCTTGCGCAGCTAGCTGCGTACATTCGTTACGAGTATATTCGATTACAAGAAGCTGTTTTTGATTGGGACTCTCCGGCGCACTCACGCCCGCGGCCGTACTGGGATGGCGGCCGTTCGCCTGACGGAGTAAAACACAAATCTATTTGGGATAAAATTGCTCGGGCGGTTCGTTCTGTGTCAGCGAATCCGGGCGTTTGGATTGCCGCGCATTTTTCTGGCGCTGCTTACGCGGTTAGAACAAGTGCGGGTAAAGGCACAATAGCATCCCGCCCAGAACTACTTGCCAGCGAGTTGTCGCAAGACGTTTACGCGCAATACATCTCGTCTTTTCAACAATTGTTTTTTGAACAATTTGAGTCTGCTCGCGTTTCGTTAGGCTCTAGGTTTAACATTACGGCGGGTTTAGGCCTTGAAAAAGACGATCACTTTTATTTGTCTGTATGCGACGCGACACACGTAAACGCTAGTCCGTTTTTACGGCACGCTTTTTCTAATGAGTTTTCTTGTGCGCGCGGCATAGCGCGTTATTTAGTACCCGCAGCGCTGGAATATGATTTAAAACAACCGTTATACGAGCAGTTAATTTGTGAGCACCCAGAGTATGACTGGCTTGTTTCAGAATCTTTGTACGAAAAAGTTTTAAAGTTTAGAGCGCACTGGAGTACGTATGAGTAGTAATTATCGTGAAAACGAGCCGACAACTGATGTACCGTTAACGCGCACAGAGCTTCGGGCTATGATTCGCGGTGTTGTGCGCTTTAAGGCTATTTATCAGTCTTCGCGGCGGCTGGGTTTTGACGCTTCTTTGTTTAACGGCCCGGACGAAAATCCGCTGCGCGTTTTTGTCAGTGTATATTCGCTGCTTTTCGATCGTCATGACGGCGTGGTCACAAAGGACATGCTGTGCACAGAGTTAGCCGCGCGCATTGAAGATAGCTTTGCGGGTCTTTCGCCAAAAGACGTCGATGTTTTGTTTGGGTCTGAGGAAAGCCCGGGGTTCATCGACATGGCGTTTGAGCCCCACGATCCTTCTTCTACCCGTGAACAGCGTTTGGCTGATCGGCGAGCTATTGAGAGAATCTTGCGTCGCTTTTTAAACGCGCGGTTGTTAGGCAATGACATTAAACGTTTTGTTAGCACCAGTGATTCTAATGCTTCACCGTTAGAGTTGGTCGAGCGGCTTGACGAGTTTAAAAGACAAGCACAGAACATCCGCTTTCTAGGGAACGAAGCCACAAACTCGGCGAGCATGTCAAACATTGGCGGGGATATTATTCTTCCTCCGCCGGCAGTCCCCTCTACGATCCCGTGGATTGACAATTATATCGGCGGTTTTCGAGCAGCAGACATTATCGGAATATTAGGTCCGTACTCTGGCGGTAAAACAACAATGTTAAGTTCTGTTGCTGTTCGCCAAGCGCAGCAGTACGCGGCCAATAACCAAAATAAACTTGCTGTTTATGTCTGTTACGAAGACGGCGCCAAAAAGGTTAACTATTCTCTGTACTCCGCGGCGGCTCATATCGCTCGTGACACCTTTTTAGCCAGTACAGATGCCGCTTCTTTTTGGGATAATTTATCCACGCCTGAAACAATCAAACCGTATGAGCGATTGCTTCCTGTAAATAGAAACGGCGAGATTATTTTGTGTGAGCGGCAGCGCTGGGAGCTGGCGCAGCCGTGGTTTAATCGGCACTTTGTGTTTTTAGATTTCTCTTGTAACCCGGAAACAGGTGGTCGCGGCAATGGCGGTGTACCCGAGATAGCGGAGTCACTTGAGAATCTTGTCGAGCAGACGGGAATGGAAATAGGTTTTCTTGGCTTAGACTACGCCGGGCTTATGTTAATGCGCGCGTTAAATCAAGATGCGCGGACAAAACACCAAGAGCAGATTTGGCGCGAATTGCAAGAGTTACCAAATGCTTTAAAAGTTCAGGTAAGTGCAAAATTTGATTGCGCTATTATGGTGGCTCATCAGCTTGCTGGTGGTGATATTAAGAAGTTGCCCCCGTACCGGTATGTAGATCATTATGACGCGCAAGGCTCAAAAGCTTTTGCAGAAAATTTGCACGCGTGTGTTTGCGTTAACCAAAAAGACCCAGAAAGTTTTGTTTCTACGTTTAACTGGTCGAAGATCCGTTATGGTCGGCCTGACTCTCCTTACGGTTTAATCCGCATACACGACACGATTGTCGACGTAGAAGACGCAAGTGATGATTACTATGTAAATGAGATTGGCCGAAAAATTATGCGGCGCAATGACATGGCCCCGACTGCTCATAATGGCGCAGTTGTCGGACCTGATGTTGCGCGGCGTGTAATTCCAAATACCGGCTATGATGTTGTGTCAGATACTTTTGGACAGGACTTTCTTTCATGACTTTTAAACGAGAAGGAGCGACTATGGCGGCGCCGCTAAACTCGGCGCTGTATTCTTTGTTAGAGCACAAGTTCGGTTCTGTCCGGATTGCTAACGAAGGTGCGCCGGCACATATTCAGCGTTTTCCAGACCCTTTTAATCCCGGTAAATTTGTAACGCGCGCGCAAAGTTGGGGCGAGTACTATTGTGTGTGCTGCCCGTTTTGTAACGACGCCGACCACAAACTGTGGATTAATCACAGGTACGGAGCAGAGTACGACGAAGAGAAGGGCCGTCGTGCGGACACGTATCTTGCGTGTTGTTATAAAAATGATTGCGTAAAAGAGAACGGCCGCTCTGTGCAGTTAGAGCAGCTAATATTTGGACCGGGCAGGCCAATCGTAAAAAAAGCGGTCATACGTACAGCGGAGATTAACCTGGCAGATTTAGAGCTAAAAGCTCCTGGTTTAATTCGCCCGCTGTCCGAGCTGCCCGCGGATCATGACGCGCGTGTTTATTTGGCAAACCGTGGTTTTGATCCAGATTATCTTGCGGCCGTGTTCGACTTAGGTTTGTGCGAAGCGCCGACCGCGCGATACGAAATTATGCGCGATAGGGTCTACATACCCGCTTATTTCAATAGAAAACTTGTGGCTTGGCAGGGCCGACTAGCCCGCGACGCCAAAAGCAAAAAGGAAATAAAGTATTACACGCAGGGCAAAAAAAGCCAAGCATTGTACAACTACGACAACGCATGCGATCAAGACTGTGTTGTAGTAGTTGAGGGCGCTCCAAGCGCGTGGCGGTTGGGTTCGATCGGAGTTAGTTTGTTCGGAAAAACATTGTCTTACTGGCAAGAAAACACGATCGCTACGACCTGGTCGGGTAAACCAGTGTTTGTTTTGCTTGACGACGACGCGGCGCAAGAAACTGAAAAAACAATTTCAAAATTAAGACAACATAATCTGCAGGTGGTGCCTGTCTTTTTACCAGACGAGCGCGATCCGGCAGATTATACTCGGGCGGCGTTAAGGGATTTGTTGCTGCACGCGGCAGACACAGCAGCTGTCGCCGCGGGTAATTGTTTGGATTCGTTAAAGGAGGTTTAATATGGCACCGGCGGTATCTTTGCGGCATTTGCCAAAAGAAGCGCTGTACGGCGCCGATCGAAATGGGATCTTAGAGGCTACACACCCCATGATTCCATTAGACGCGCCGGGCATGCCGCCGGCAGGCGTCAATTTTATTGCGCACGCTATTGATCTCGGTGATGACCCAGAAATTGCTGACTACAAAAAAAAGAAAATAGCACAGCCGGTCACCGCGACGATCACGGCGTTATATCGCAGCGCGCTGTACGACCCTGATTTTACGATGCCGATTCGCGTTAAAGGCGAAATTCTTCCAGTTTCGTTTTTGCCGGGTCATTTAATTCGGCATGGTTTATCGAAAACAGAAAAGACGTTTGGCCCTAAAAAAGCGCGCGTCATGATTGTCGGCAAAATGCCCGGCAACATTAATATTGAAGAAAAGAACGCTTTAAGTGGCGCGGGCATGGAGCCGTTACGCGCGGCATTAGGGCTTACCGGTTTTAAAGCAGAAGACGTTTTAGATTTTTATGTGACGGCTGCTTGTAAATTCGCCCAACCAACTAAAGACGGGACGACATTACCGGCAGCCTGGGTAAAAGACTGCGCGATTTTACTTGAGCAAGAGATCCGGTTAGTTGAGCCAGATTTTATTTTGTGTCTTGGCGCTGAAGCAACTAAAGCTGTGTTGCAGACAAAATCTAGTGTGTCTGCGCTTGCTGGTCGGTCTGTTGAGATGAGCGTTGTGTCTGCTGACGGCAAGCCGAGAGAAATTACAGTTATGTCTGTAATGCATCCGGCTTACATTGCCCGCAAACCAGAACTCGAAGAAGATTTTCAAACACAGATCGCGCGTTTTAAAGAGTTGCTGGACGGTGCTTCGGCAGAAAAAGAGGTGGTTGATCACGCGGACGTCTATACAGAAGACGCGTTACGTGAAATTGTAGACGAGATGATCTCGGACCCACATCCGCACGCGAACATTATTGCAATCGACTGCGAATGGCATGGCGATCATCCGACAGAGCCTGGGGCGTATTTACGGACGGTTCAAATATCCAATAAAGATAGATGGGCCCGCACAATCGTACTGCGACATCAGGGTGGCGGTGACGCGTTTTACCCAAATCTTGATGCGGCGCGGCAGCAGCTTATTCGGCTGCTGAAAAGTACGGCGACACGAGAAGTGCGCGTCGGCGGCCATTTCTTCCGCGCGGACTTGCCGTGGCTGATTGATTTTGGTGTAGACGTGCGTCCAGAGTATGCGCCAGCGACGTCGCCAGAGAATAGATCGAGCGGCGGTTGGGATACAAGCCTTATGTATCACGCGGTAAACGAGTGTACAAAATACGGCCTTGATATTTGCTCGCTGCGTTTTACGTCGGCGCCGACTTATTGGGATGAATTAAATAGATGGATAAAAGACTATTGCGCAGCTAATAAGCTCAAGTCTGGCGATGTTGGCGGTTACGGCAATTGTCCGGCAGATGTTTTGCATCCGTACGCCTCTTATGACGTAGACGTGACCCGCCGGATTATGTTGTATTTTTACGGCACAGACGGCACAGATGGCGCGCTCGCGTCAGATAATTTTGGGAATGATTGTTGGCTGCCGTACTGGATTGCGCACAGCGCGTCGCTTGGTTTCTTAGAAATGGAAATGACCGGGCTTGTTTTAGACAGACAGCGCGCCGACATGTTGACAACGTTGTTCATGAACACACAGGACAAACTGTTAGAGGATTTGCGACGCGAATTAAACTGGCCGTCTTTTAACCCAAAGTCACAGCCCCAGTTGGCTATTGCTTTGTTTGGTTTAAGTTTTGCTGATAGATATACAAATTCTCCGGCAGTTCCTGATGACGCGACACTGCTTAATCTGCCGCCTGTAAAAACGACAGGAAAACGACCGGTGTTGTGGTCTGAAATGAGTTATCGCGGAGTAGACCCTGAAAAAGCTACGCCAAGTACAGATAAAGAAAGCTTAGGCATTTTGGGTCATAAAAACGAAACTGCGGCTAAGATACGGGACTACAAATTTATCAGTCAGGTATTGCAGTCTGTTTTAAGGAAACCAAACTTAAACGAAGACGGCGAATTTGAATTAGATGAAAACGGTCATTTTTCTTATGACAAAGGTTTGGTCGGTTGTGCGCATGCCGACGGCCGCGTGCGCACGCATTTCTTTCAGACGAAAGAAACTGGACGCGCGTCGTCATCTCGGCCGCCGCTACAGAATCTCAGCTCGCGCCGAGAGACCGACTATAAACGCATTTTGGGCAAGCAGCAGTATAGGCACCCGGTCCGCTCGATTTTGCGCGTACCGAAAGGCTACGTTGGAATGGAGACGGACTTAACAGGCGCTGAGTTGGCTGTGTTAGCGTGGTTAAGTCAAGATCCAAACATGATTGACCATACCCGTCGGAACAACCTTCCGGAAAGCCACCCGGATCATTACGACATGCACAGCCAACAAGCAGTAAAAACTTTTAGGATTACTGACTGCCCGCCGACTAAAACTGGTTTAGAGGGCGCGGGTAAAAAGGGTTTGCGCGTTGCTGCTAAAAATGTAAATTTTGGTATCCCTTACGGTCGGGGTTCAGAAGCGTTGGCGCGGCAGTGTAAAGAAGAGGGCCATGACGTTACAGCTGCGCAGTGCCAAGCAATGATCGACTCTTACTTTGACGCTTATCCGCTTACAAAAGACTTCTTGGCAGATTGTCGTGCCCGCTCTCAAGACCCTGGATGGCTTGTCGGGCCTTACGGCAGAATTCGTCGTTTTGTGCCGGCAAAAGAGCGTAGCGTGCGCGCAGAACAAGAACGTCAGGCTCAAAACTTTCCTATTCAGGGCGCTGTAGCAGACGCCGTGTCTTTGGCTATTAACAACTTTTATAGGTTTAGAGAAGCCACGGCGGATATTGACTATAAAATCGTCATGCAAATTCACGATGCGGTGGTACTGCTTGTGCCGTTTGAGCATGCGGCGCGAGTTTATAGCGAAGTGATTCCAAGATGCATGACAGAGGGTGTGCCCTTTCATCCTCGTTATTTAGATGGTCGGCCGATTAATGCCGGCCCGTATTATTTTGGCTCCTCTCGTGAAGTGTTCGTTCACTGGGGCGAGGTTTTGAACGCAGAGCAAGTCGGCGATTTAGGACTGCACGATTTAGCCGAAAAAATGGCTGAATAATGGGGCTTGCTTTTCTTTTTCGCTGTGGTACACTGCGATCAGATGAGTCGAGCAATGGGGTTCGACAGATACTTTAACAATTGGAGGTTACGATGCCACGTTATGCATCGCAAAATCTTGCTGCGTTGGATCCGGATTACCGCAAAGCCAACAACATTTCTCTTAGCGGCAATAAAAAGAAGTCTGGCCGCTATCGTTACGGGCAACAAAACAATGTGTTTATTGCCTCAGGCCGCGAGCTAACTGAAAGCGGTCTTTGTTTTCGTTTCCTGCCTATTTACGACGAAAACCATCAGTTTACAGAATTTCGGCAGGGCCAAGACGGCGTAGCGATGGGCGACTGGTGCCGTCTTGTTACGTGTGCGCACTGGGTAGGCAACCCGGGTATTTGTTTTATCGTGCACGACGGAAATCCAGAAGTCAATTTGTACGACAGTCCGTTGCATGTTTTACGGAAAGCTGCCTGGGACAACAAAGAAACTCCTGGCATTGGTCGGCTGTTTTCAGAGTTGCTTTTGAACCAGTTTACGCGCGACTCGCATATCGGCTCGCTCAAGAAACCTGAAGAAACTCTTTTTGTTTCGGCCAGCGCTGTTTACATGGGCGCCAACAATACGCCTGTTATCGGTGCGTACGACGAGAACCGAAACCCTGACGAACGGGATCGCGGTGCCAGAATTATCGGCTTCAAGAAAAGCGCAGCGCAGGCTTTATTGGCCGCGCTTCGTGTTCAAAAAGAAGACGGTTCTTTTGCCATTAATGACATGCTGTCGTTTGGCATGGCGCCGATGGTTACCATTTTGCCGAACGGTTACCAAAGCGGTGGCCAGCGTTTGATGGGCGTGGATATTGAAGGGCCTACAACGTTTCACGCGCCTTCTTATGTTCGAGGCGAGGCTAACGCTTCTTATGTTGTGGGTTATCCGCAATCGCGGACAGACGTCACGCACTTCGCCATTATTCACGAAACTTATGCCGGACAGCCGGTTACTTTGCGTGATTATGAAGAGCAGATTGTTTCAGACACGCTAACATTTGACGAGTATCTTTGGGTGCCGTCTTATGAAGAGCAGGCTGAAATGCTCTCTGGCGTATTCCCGCGCGAAGCGCTGGAGTTTGCCTGGCAGGACTTCCCTGAGTACGTTAAGACGCTTCCTCGCGGAACAAAGACTGTAGAAGTCAGTGAGCTCCCAGAAGCGGCGCCGCGTCCTAGTGCGCCGCCAAAGGCCGCTGCTCCAAAGCAGGCACCCGTTACGGGCGCACCTTGGGGCGACGAGTTGCCTGCCGGCGAGCTTTCAGATGAAGAAGCAGCTGGCGTGGCTGACATGTTTAATGCCGTCTCATCCGAGACGCCTGCGGTGACAACAACGCCGGCTGCTCAAAATCCGGCCGACGTTTTAAACCGGGCGCGGGCGCGACTGGCAAAGACGTCGCCTAAGGCCGGCAAGTAATTAGTCTTCTTCCTTTTTGCGCTATGCAGCGCACTTCTTTTTAAAAACTTGTGGGGATTTTATGGCCAGACGAAAGAAAAAAGTAGATTCCGCGCCTGATTTATCGGCACCAGATGGTGAGCACCCGTTGATCACGCAGGTGTTGCAGGGCACCGCTGAAGATCAGGACCCGCTAATCGGTTTGCCGCTTCCGACTTTGAGCGCGCGTTATTTGCTTCAAGCAAATATTTTTCCGCTATCGCGTTTTACGCAGTTGCGTGGTGAGTTCAGCGCCGGCAAGTCTGCGTTTCTTCTTGAGATCATGCGTTGGTTTCATGTGTACGGCGGCGGCGGTATTTTAATTGATACCGAGAACAAGGGTTCTGAAACGATGCTGCGTGGTCTTTTTGGCCACAATCCGCAGTACATTAACCGCACCCAGGTGGTAACTGCCGCCAGCGTCGAAGAGTGGCAGGGTAAATACATGGGCTATTGTAAGTCCATTCATGCGCAAATTGACGCGGCAAACGCGCCTGACAGGGTGGTCCCTATTTGTATAGGGGTGGATTCTATTTCTGCTGTCGAGGTAGATCGCCGTGTAGAGAAGGTTGCCGACGAAGGTCATGCCGCCGCGGGTCACCCGTATTTAGCGCGAAATTTATCTGACTTTATGCGCACCGCGCTTGTTCCGACACTACGGCACTATCCGATTGCGTTTATTGCGACTAATCACTTAAAGGAAGAGATTAATAGCATGGGTTTTGGCGCGCCTAAAAAGTACGCTCCCGGTGGCGCCGCGTTAGATTACTACCCAACGTTAATCATTGATATGCAGCGTGTGTCAAAGAACAACATTGTTTTAGGTCGCGCGGAAGGACAACCTGTTCGACTGACGGCAACAAAAAACAATTTGGGTGCGCCAGGACGTAAAGTCGTTGTAAATCTAATGTGGTATAACGACATCGTAGAGGTGCAGGACGAGAATGGCGAAGTTGGGTATAAAAACCAGCAATACCATTATTGGGACTGGCACACAGCGTCAATCCGGCTTTTGATGGACCTGCAGTCTGACAGCAAAAAAGCGCCAGCCGGGACAGACCCGAAGCTGCCGGGTCTTTTAAAGCAGGTCTGCGACTTAGAGTACAAACACGGCACTAAAAACTCTGAAACGCCTTTGGTTTACTCTACGGCGCTTGGTATTTCAAAGAAGGAAGCCATCTCAGAAGTTGAGGCGTCGATGGTTCTTGAGGAAAATAAAAAAGTTCTTGGTTTGTTGCACGGATTGTTGGGCGTGAACGACTACAAAGTATGCGACCCCGCCACAAAATACCGAGAGCAGATTAAGGCTGAGCTAAAAGAACAAAATATGACAGACGTGCCAGAGCTTATGGCCGCTGCTAGCCGTTCTGGTAACGACCTTCTTATTGAAAACTTTGATCCGCTAGGGCAGGTGAGCTAATGCGTATAGAGCCTAACGTAACGGCGTTAAATATAGCAATAAAAGTGGTTGCGCTATGTGTGCTGTGTTTTGCGCTTGTTACTTTGTGGAACGTAAACAGGATTGCCGCGACAGGTAAAGCCGTGTCAGACGAAGCCGGCGGTGACGCAAAGTTAATATTAAAAGAGGCGACAGCTGTTGGCTTAGAAGCTTTACGCGAACGGCGGGAAAAAATACAGGAGCGATCGAAGTGACAGACGGGCGTGATGCTTTCTTTAACAATCTGTTTTCTGAAGGTGCCGAGCAAACAACTAATTTTCAGCGGCATCAATCCTTTGAGAATCGGGCCGTAAAACGCGTGTTGTCCGAGTGCGGCGTTAAAGTACGAAGCATGGGGCAACTCGTAAATATGTGTAAAGATGCAACAGGCCACCACGAGTTTACGTTCTCTTGGTTTTCTGATACGTTTCCTGCTTTTCCGGCGCAACTTGGTGGAAAGAAAATAACGTATGTCGGCAAACAGGTTTGTGAGTCCACAGGTAAAAAGACAAATAAATATCTGTACCAAATAGACGTATTGGATATATTTCGGCAAAATTACAACAAAATTGTTTTAGCCTTGTCCCGTGCTATGCAGCAGCAACAAATAGACAGGTCTCGTCCGTTTATTTTTCTTTTCCCCGTTGTCAAAACGATGCTGTGCGCGCATAATCTGGATGTGCCTCCAGTTTTTAATAAAGAAAAGCCGCACATCCAGCTTAGGTTTTCTTGGGAAAACGGCACAACCCTTTATATCGAGCGGTCAGCCGATCTTTTCGCGGCTCTTGGCCCTGAGTGGTATGAGATTTAATGGTGTCTTGTGGCCGGTCAATTTGGAAATTTGCGAGGAAGCGTTTTCGCCGCTGTGCCGGCGTTTTCATTTTCTGCTGCGCAAGAAGACGAGTGCCGCGCTTTTTTGATAGAGCGCAGCACCCATACGGAGTCGATACCGGTTGTTGATCCGGCGCAGCTTTTGATGGCCGCAGATGGTTCGATTGCGGAAACAGGATACCGCTTTAATGCAATAGGTTTCGCCGCCTTAGCGAACTCTTTGGGGCGCGGATTAAATAGTTTGTTTAACGAACTAGTCGGCGAGTCACACAACAATTTTGACGCGGCTGCCCGAGCGGGACAAGTTGCAAAAGCCGCGCAGATATACAACACGGCATTAAAGTGTCGTTTTGATTCTTTGCTTGAGCGGCACATTTTACTTAATCACAGGGACAAAACAATCGACGGGTTTTTGGGGCTAGAGCACAAGTTTGTTGCTAACAGCTCGTTTTTCGATCTGCTTATAAACGAGGTGTTAGCCCGGCAAGACGCGGCTGCTTTTTATAGAGCCGAGTTGATCGGTCGCGAGTTTCGTGTGTTCTTTTCTGACACGGCTTCTCGGCGTAACAACTTTTTGCGAGACAGACGGCATACGTTTGGTGGCGGCTGGTATTTTTCTAATCGAGAAGATACTGGTCGGTCTATTCGGGGTGCTTTGTGTTTGCTGACTAAATTCGGCGTGGCGATTGAACCTAAGAATAAAAAAAATTGTTTACGCCACACAGGCTCCGATTTAATGGGTCGTTTAATTTCTTTGACCTCTCATTGCGCGGGTCGGTCTTTGCAAATGGATGATGTTTGCGTAGCTGTTAGGCGGATGCGTAAAACTTCATTACATTTTTCAAGTAATAAAAAACACATGGACGCCGCAACTAATAAAGTAGTGCGGTATTTAGGGCAGTATAAAGTGAATAAAGAAGACGCGCGACGTATATGTAAAAATACGTTTGCCGTCGGTTCTGACGTGACGCCGCGACCTTTAGTCGAAGCTTACGCAGACGAAGTAGTAGAAGCGCGCAACTTGTATGACTTGTTTTGCGCGCTTTTGCGTTACGCCAGAAATCAGTACTACACGACAAGAGACGTTTTGCAAGCGGCTGGCATGGAAATGTTAAAGTTGCCGGAGAGAAAATGATGTTGCTTAAGATTTCTTTTGTGGCTTCTTTTGTATTTGTTTGGGTTTCTTTTGTTGCGGTGTTCTGGTTCTGGTTCTATCTTTAAAAACGAGGAGGATAATATGGGGCGCTCAAATGAGGCGTTAATAACCCGGGCAGCTGACCAGTTGTCGGACGCTCAAAATATAGTTGAGCATAATATGACAGAAGCTATGCGCGCTGTTGTAACAGAAATTGATTCAATATTTGGCGATTTACAGGCGTCAAGTTTGAATGCTTTCTGGCGGATAGGAAAACTTATTTCAGATGTCAAAAATGACCCAGAGCGTTATTTGACAGAAGAACAAAAATCAAGTCATGTAAACGGCCCTGCGTTGATTATTTCTATATTTGCGCCGGTTTATACAGAAGAACAGCTTAAAAGCGCGGTTAATTTTTATGACCGGTACCCGTCGACGGCTGACTTAACGAGATTGCTGGCGCTTCGCAATCCGGAGCGTCCGCGATGGCGCTTAACAATTTCTCACGTGCAAATGTTGACTCAGATTTCGGACGAGCAGCAGCGCGGGGCATTAGAAGAGAAGTGTGCGCAAGACGCCTATACGGCCCGCGCGTTGGCGTTAGAACTTCAAGAAATGCGCGGCAAGAAAAAGAATAGCGGCCGGAATCATCAAGCGCCTAAAGGCTTAAAACAACAGTTGCTTGATTTATTACAGCACCAACGGCGTTTTATTGCCCGGTCTGAAAAGCTCTGGTACAACGAAAACGACGATGACATTTACGACAGTATTGCCAACGCCCCGCCCGCGACGCACGAAGATCGCGTCATTCGTGGTTACTTTGCTGAGATCGTAGAAAATTTTGATCGTATGGCTGACGTTGTGCGCGATAACACACAAATGTGCCGAAAGCTTGCGACTGAGGTTTTTGATAGAGAAGACGAGTCTTTTGATGACGCCGATTTTACAGAAGTAGGTGTCGTGTCTGGCAGTTCTCTTAAAGAGTCCAACATCAACAGGTGATCATATGTTTACAATACAAGAACTACCTGTCGCCGTTGATCCGGGTGTTGGCGCAATCGAGGCTGAACTATTTGTACCTAAAATAAAAGGCGCTCGGGCATCACGGCGGTCGACTAAAGTGCCTGTTCAGCTTGTGCGCGTGCCGTACGATAAAAAAGCGGCTAATTTATTGCCGTTTGTTTCTTCTACGGCGGCTCCGCACGTTTTTTCTTTTTCTCAAGACTTAGAAAAGACGGGCTTGCTTGTTGTATATGACAAGTTTGGTCGGCTTTCTAAAATTTATCATAGAGATTCTTCTGGTGCGGCTTGGGAAAACACGCATGTCGCCCCAGAATATGCCGGCGCCACAGTGACTCAGTTTTCTGTGCGATTTTCGTTTTCATCAGCAAAAACGCGCGATGCGTTTATGGAGAATGTAGATGAAGTTCTAGAAAAACTGAACAACAAAGAAAAGCCGACACAAGACGACATGTTGCCTGTTTTTCGTTTACTAAGTAGAATGCGCGCACGGCCGGTAGTGTTACCCGTTGCGGTCTCAAAGAGCCATTTGAAACCGATAAAACTATAGGTGTTTTTTCGTGTCGGCGTCAGCGTGTGTTTGCGTTCTTTTATACGGCGGTCAACACCAGCACGAAAAGCTGGCCCGGCGTATATTGAACCCTGCGTTTTTTGCTTTAAATGAACTCGGCGTTGAGTTTCGTTTCGGCTTGAACGCTGTTGGTTCTTCTACGCGCAAGCTTGTGCAAACTTGCGCAGAAGAACTAAACGCGCCTGTTGTGCTAGACGGACCGAATATTTACAAATATCCGATGATGCGTGCATTATTTCAAAAAGATATAACGGCTCCGATAACGATGTGGTTTGATCACGACTCGTACTTAGATTTAATGCCAGTAGATGTGCCCGGCTGGTTTTCTCGCCTCACCAGACTACTTGCGAATTGTGACATGCTTGGGTCTGTTTATCGCGGATCTTTAAACAATGAACAAAAGGAATTAGCACGGCAGCAATCCTGGTATGTAGAAGACGCGCCGCACCGGTCGATAAATTACGCCCTTGGCGGTTGGTGGGCTATACGAACGGCGGTGTTGCAAAAATTTAATTGGCCTCCGCATCTTTTATCGCAAAAAAATGGCGATATAATTCTTGGCGAGTTGTTGGCGCAACAGCGTTTGTCGCTGGCCCATTTTCGTGACGGTTTAAAAATTAACGTAAACACAGACGGCGTAGAAGGTGCGACGTCTAGAACCATTACCATGTAGAGAGGTAAAAATGTCTAAAAGCAAAGCTCCTAGTAAAGTTGTTAACGGAACAACAGCGGCAGTAGAAAAAGCGCCGCAAGGTTCAAAAACACAGAGCGTTCCTTTAAAGGTCGACGCCACTCAATTGAACGCAGCATTTCAAAAAGTAGCTGCAGCCCGCGCGGCTGGTCCTCAGTTTAAAAACGTGACGCCTGCGGACCCTATTAAAGAGATTTCGGATGCTATCGCCAGACTTTATGCGCGTTTTGACGCCCTTAAAAAGCTGGCTGCCGAACTTACGGGCATGAATCAAAACGATAAAATACCAGAACATATCAAAATCAAAAGCGTACACATTGAATTTTCGCTAACGAAAGACGGAAAGACAGAAGAAGCAGAAGCCACGCTCTATAACCCGACTATTGTCGGCGACCTTTCGAGCATGTTAACAACTGAGTATGGTTTTATTATTTCTTCGTTGAAGGAATATTCGAAACAGCTCGAAGATCTTTCTTCTAAGACGCATGAAAGTTGTTCTGCTGCTTTATCTCGTTGGGAGGAAACAAGTAATCGCCGTATTGTACAGGCAGATGGCGCAACTGTTGGCGTAGAAACAGAAGAGAGTAAACCAGTAGATACGAGTAAACCAGTTACGCTACAAGGTAAGTAAATTATGTTTAGTCGGGCGCGTATTTTACGGCGTCGCGCTAAACTTTTTCGTGCGTTATCTGCGTATATCAACGTAGACGTTGTCGGTGAAAATATTGTCGGCATTGCGGATGCGTTATTGGCTGAGTTGCCGCCGACAGTCGTTAGGGCTGCGGTGTGCGACTCTGTCCGCGTGTTAGCTGGCACGCATCTTACGCAGAAAAAAGCAGCTTCTTTAGCGTGGCGACTGGCCGGTAATATAGAGCGGCTAAATGACGGGGGCGCTGTTTTGCCCTGGTCTGGTCAGCCGGTAAATGA
>Ga0208427_1000210_pt1 | contig 25293 bp, 27 predicted proteins | sample DEB08_DNA_FD_184532 | JGI IMG/M metagenome (GOLD analysis project Ga0208427, IMG submission 184532) | Aqueous microbial communities from the Delaware River and Bay under freshwater to marine salinity gradient to study organic matter... | ecosystem: Environmental > Aquatic > Marine > Coastal ...
CACATATTACGGAATTATTAAAAAAGCAGATACTAAACCCACAAGCACTCAACCTACAACACCTTCCGGTGAAGATATTGGAGGCTTCAACCCTAATGTCACAGGTGACGTTCCTTTGACATCACCAGTCAATGATAATAAACCTGATCCAATTAACATTGAAAAGGATTTTCAAAATTGGAATAAAAATGCCACATCCTTTATTAATAATTTTAATAATTTAAAATGGATGACTACTCAGTTGAAAGGAATTCTCGAAACAAGCGTTGCTGCTATTGCTTCAATTCCTCTTGTGGGTAGATATTTCGTAAATCCATATGCTATTCCAGTCGCCATCCTTCTTGCTGTAGGCATTGGTGGAGCATTTCAGTTCAGAAAATATCTTTCTAGAAGGTCTCACAGAAAGGCAAGAGAAGTTGCTAGAGATAGAAAGCTCGTTCAGGAACTTGGTTTTGCAACAAAAGACTTAAAAGCAAGTATGACCGAAAAAGAACAAGAAGATTTTATTAAGTCACTTGAAGATTTTGAAAGAAAAGATCCAAAAACAAGAAGGCTATACGACTTATGAAGTTAATTACGGAATTAAACGAAGAAGTAAACTTTCTTAAAGAAAATAAGTCTGGTAAGCCAGAATACTTTATTCAGGGTATTTTTATTCAAGGTGAGAAGAAAAATAAGAACGGTAGAGTATACCCTATCGAGATCCTTGAAAAGGAAGTGGCAAAATATTGTGAAACTCTTGTTGAAAAGAACAGAGCTTTTGGTGAGTTAGGACATCCCGAAGGACCAACAATCAACTTGGATAAAGTATCTCATATGATTGTTGAGATTAAACAGGACGGTCCAAACTTTATCGGTAAGGCAAAGATTATGGATACGCCAAACGGTAAGATCGTCAAGACTCTTATCGATGAAGGTGCAACACTTGGCGTTTCGACAAGAGGAATGGGTTCTTTGAAATCCAGAGGTGAGTTTCAGGAAGTTCAGAGTGACTTCTCTCTTGCTACTGCAGCAGACATTGTAGCAGATCCATCTGCTCCTGATGCTTTTGTAAATGGTATTATGGAAGGTGTTGAGTGGATTTGGGACAATGGAATCTTAAAAGCTTCTACAGTTGAAAGATATCAAGATATCGTTGAAGAGAAAACTAGATCAAATAGTTTGACACCAGAAGCTAAACTATCGTTATTTGAGGATTTTCTCAAAAACTTATCTAAATAAATAATACTCAGTTAAGGGAGTTTTTAAAAATGGCACGTAGAAAAAAGATTGTCGAATCGACAAACATTCAGCCTGTAGAGGAGCCAACACCAGAGTTGTCTTCTTCTCAAGTTGTTGCTGAACCTAAGCCTTCGGCTAATCCTGCTGATAATCCAGCACCGGGTGAGCCAATGCCTAGATCAGAACTAAACGCTGCTGTGATCAATGCTGTTCTTACAGCAGATGACGCAAAGGCAAATCAGATCTTGGCTGCTGTTGCTGAACCTGCTCCAGAGCAGTCTGAAGCAAAGCCCGAAGACAAAGTTGATGAAGTTCCAGACGAAGCTGCTGTAGTAAACCAGTCCACAATTATGGCTAAAGAAGCTGTAGGTGCAATTTTTGCTGGTGAAGGTCTTTCCGAAGAACTTATGAACAGAGCCGCAGCAATCTTTGAAGCAACTATTGCTCAGAAGATGGAAGAAGTGGAGCAAGAAATTATTGCTGAACTTTCTGAAGACTTTGATCTTCAGTTCAATTCTGAAGTAGAAGCTTTGGCTGAATCTGTTGAAGGCTTTATCACAGATGCCGTACAAGATTACATGGTTGAAAATAAACTTGTTCTTGATAACGGAATCAAAGGTGATCTTTACGAAAGTATGATTACTGATATTTCCAAAGTCATCAAGTCTTACAATATTGCAATTGATGATTCTCAAGTAGAAGTCGTTCAGGAAGCTTACACTGAAGTTGAAGAACTTAAGGGCAAGCTGAATGAGCAAATCAAAAAGAACATGAACCAGAGATCCCATATCAATGAGCTTGAAAAGGCTCTGGTTTTCGAAGCAGTTTCTGCCGACCTTTCTTTGATGCAAAGAGACAAGCTAAAGAAATTAGCAGAAAATGTTGATGCTGACAATGCTTCTCAGCTTAATGATAAATTAGTAGCACTTAAGGAAACTTTCGTTGCAAATGAGTTTGATACAGCATCGGTTATTAGAGAAGCAGTGTCTTCCAATGTTTTCTATATGGATGAGCAAGTTGAAGTTGAGCAAAATGATAAATACATCGACGAGAATGTAAAGAAATACGTTGATGCAGTTTCTAATCATGTAAAAAAAGTCTAAAGTAATAGGAGTTACAAATGAACTTACACGAAAACGTCGTAAATAAGTGGTCTCCTCTCCTTGATCATCCAGATCTGCCAGAGATTGAGAATAGCCACAGAAGAGCAGTGACAGCACAGTTGCTCGAAAACACCGAGAGATCCATTGCAGAGCAAGCTGGTTTTGCTCCACAGTCTCTCTTAGAAGCTGCGCCTACAAACGCAATGGGTGCTTCTTCTTCCGTTGCTGGTACAGGCAACGTAGACATCTACGATCCAGTCCTCATTTCTCTGGTTCGTCGTTCCATGCCTAACCTCGTAGCATATGACATTTGTGGTGTCCAGCCTATGACTGGTCCTACTGGTCTGATCTTTGCTATGAGATCCCGTTATGATTCCCAGACTGGTACAGAGGCAATGTACAACGAAGCTAACACTGGCTTCTCTGCACCTCTTACTGGTGCTGCTTCTAACGAAGAAGGTCAAGCTGGTCAGAACCTTGGCGATCAACCTGCTGGTGCAAATACTTCCTACAACTATCAGGGTGGTATTGCAACTGCTGACGCTGAAGCACTTGGTGGCAACACCACTTACCAGTTCCCAGAAATGGCATTCAGCATTGAGAAAGTAGCTGTGACTGCAAAGTCCAGAGCGCTCAAGGCTGAATACACAATGGAACTGGCACAGGATCTGAAGGCAATTCATGGTCTGGACGCTGAAACTGAACTTGCTAACATCCTGCAAGCTGAAGTTCTGGCTGAAATCAACCGTGAAGTTGTTCGTACAATCAACCTGACTGCTGTAACTGGCGCTCAACATAACGTAGCGTCTTCCGGTACTTTCGACCTTGACGTTGATTCGAACGGTCGTTGGATGGTTGAAAAGTTCAAGGGTCTGATGTTCCAGATCGAGCGTGAAGCAAACCAAATTGCTAAAGATACCCGCCGTGGTAAGGGTAACATCATGCTTTGTTCTTCGGACGTAGCTTCTGCCCTGCAGATGGCTGGTGTTCTGGATTACACCCCTGCACTGAACGCTAACAACCTTGAAGTAGACGACACAGGCAAGACTTTTGCAGGTGTACTGAATGGTCGTATGAGAGTATACATCGATCCTTACTTCGTAGGTGGTTCCGGCAACCAGTACATGACCGTTGGTTATAAGGGTGCTAATGCATTCGATTCCGGTCTGTTCTACTGCCCATACGTACCTCTGCAGATGGTACGTGCTGTAGGCGAAAACAGCTTCCAGCCAAAGATCGGCTTTAAGACCCGTTACGGTATGGTTGCTAACCCATTCGCTGAAGGTGACAACGCTGGTGCTGGTCGTATCGAGCAGAATTCCAACAAGTACTACAGAAGAGTAACTGTTGCAAACTTGATGTAATCGAAACTGCACAAATTTATTATGACAAGGGGGCTTCGGCCCCCTTTTTTTATAAATACTATTATAATTATTTTTGGAGAGTTACATGTCTTATTCTAAAAGTTTAATTGAAGAAATTTACGGTCCACAGCAACCAGCAAATATTTCTGTAAGATTAAAAAGTGGCATGCCAAATATACCTTTAACAAGTCCTTTACAGGCAACAGGTGCTGATATTGATGTTGGCGGTGCTTTAGGTGCGGGTGAAGCTGCTCTTAGAAGAGTGGTAACGGGTGCTGGTGATGTAGGTCAAAAAACAATAGACTACGCTGCTGAAAAAGGCGCAGGACTTTTAGGTACTGCTGGTGATGTAGGTCAAAAAACAATAGACTACGCTGTTAGTAAATCTAAGGGAGCAGGATCAGATGTCATGTCTGGTGCTTTAAGTTCTTTAGGAACAACACTTAGTAAACCTAAAAATTTAGCTGCTCTTGGTGCAGGAGCATTAGCAACAGGTGCATTGTTTGGAACTGGTGCTACCATTGCTAACCGTGTTTTCGGACGTAGAAAAAAAGACAAACGCAAGAGATAAAAATGTACAGCAAAAACCTTATCAATGAATTAAATTCTAGAAAAGATAAAGATGATTTGTACTACAAGCAAGTAGATTTCGATCCTTATGCTCCAAAATATACTGTTCCACAACTTGCTACCACAGCAGGTGGTTTAGCCGGAACAACTTTGGGGTCTCAGGCTGGAATGAGATTAGGACAAGCAACAAAGATTCCCGGTGCTGGTATTGTTGGATTAGGTGTTGGTGGTGCTTTAGGTGGTGCTTTGGGATCTATCGGTGCTTATCAACTTGCTAAGATGGCAAGACCAAAGAAGAAAAAGCCTAAGAAACTTGTACAGTACTACAAATAATGCTTAGTCAAAGTTCACAGCCTTCATCTCTGAATTATATTCAACCTAATAATTTTACATTCAGAGTAAAAAGGCTTCCTGACCTAAATTTTACAGTACAGTCTATTAACGTTCCCGGTATTTCTGTTGGACGTGTTGATCAGCCAAACCCTATTCAGGGTTCTCCTTTGCAGGGCGATAGATTATTCTTTGCAGATCTTTCTGTTGCTTTTCTTGTAGATGAAAATATGGAGAACTACAGAGAAATCTTTACATGGATGAGCAGAATAACAAATCAAAGTTATAAGCTTCCGGGTAACTACCATTACTCTACTATTAGAGACGCTAAACCTGCTTCTGATGAAGGTTTATTTTCAGATATTTCAATTAATATATTGACTTCAGCTAAAAATCCTAATATAAGATTAAAGTTTACTGATGCTTTTCCTATTCAGTTATCGGATCTACTTTTTGATTCTCAATCAGATCCATCTCAGTTTGCAAAAGCACAAGTGGTATTCACATACAGAGATTATGATTTTGAAATAGTTGGTGGTTGATGAACATAAAAGATATCTATGAGAGTTGGGAACAAGATTCCAAATTCGAAAGAGATCTTCTTATAGAAGAAACTTTAAAGATTCCAAGATTACATTCCAAGTATCTTAGAATTCTTTCTGAAGAAAGACTCAAACTCAAAAAATATGAGTCTGACTACAAAAAGCTTTTCCGTCTCAAGCATGAATATTACAGAGGAGATCTTGATAAAGATATCCTCAAGAAAATGGGCTGGGAACAAAACCCACTCAAGATTCTACGCCAAGACTTGGACATGTATATTCAACAGGATGATGACATTATTGAATTGTCAACAAGAGTCTCACTACAGAAAGAAAAAATTTCTCTAATTGAATCTGTGATGCAGCAGATCAACAACAGAGGATATCAAATTAAATCAATCATTGATTGGGAAAGATTTAAAGAAGGCTTGAATTGATAGAAATCAAAAAAGTTAATGAAGTTTATATAAAGGTTGATTGTCCAGAAGACGTTGCATACGAACTTAGTGATCTATTCACTTTTGAAGTTCCGGGTGCAAGATTTAGTCCTGCATACAAAAAGAAGTTGTGGGATGGTAGAATACGGTTATTTAATCTTAGAAAAAGAACACTGTATGCAGGTCTGTTAAATCATATCAAAGAATTTTTTGATCAGAAAGACTACGAATACAATGTAGAATTCCCTACAGACCCTTTATCAATAAAAGACTTTCAGTCTTTTGTCAGGGACATTGGAGTCCCTGACTCTATCAAGCCTAGAGATTATCAGATTGAAGCTATTAAACATGCTACTTCTAATTCTAGAGCGCTTTTATTATCACCTACAGCTTCTGGTAAATCTTTAATCATTTATCTGCTTACAAGATTATATGAAGAAAAGACTCTGATTATTGTTCCTACAACATCTCTTGTTTATCAGATGAGAGATGATTTTGTTTCTTACGGATATGATATTGATAACATTCACTGCATCATGTCTGGTCAGGAAAAGGTTTCAGATAAGCCTGTTGTTATCTCTACGTGGCAATCTATCCATAAGGAATCTAATAAGTTTTATTTTCCCTACAAGGTCATTATAGGGGATGAAGCTCACCTGTTCAAGGCTAAATCGTTAACTTCTATTATGGAGAAGACGACAGGGATTCCTTACAGGTTTGGGTTTACCGGAACACTTGACGGTTCCTACACTAACAAGCTTGTTTTAGAGGGTCTTTTTGGTTCCGTTAAGAAGGTTACGACTACTAAAGAGTTGATGGACTCAAACCACTTGGCCGATATGAAGATCAAGTGTGTCTCCCTAAAGCACTCTGACGAAGTTAGAAAACTTATGAAGGGTGCGACTTATCAACAGGAAATTGACTACCTTTGTACCAACGAGAAGAGAAATAAGTTTATAAGAAATTTGGCTTTGTCAAGCAAAGGGAACACGCTGGTTCTTTTTCAGATGGTAGACAAGCAAGGTAAGTTGCTGTTCGACCTTTTGAAGGACAGAGGCAGAGACGTTTTCTACGTAGATGGGAAGACCAAAGCAGAGGACAGAGAGTATGTTAGAAAATATGCAGAGGAGAATGAGAATGTAATTATTGTGGCGTCATATGGCGTATTCAGTACTGGAGTGAATATCAAAAACTTACATAATGTTGTTTTTGCGTCTCCGTCAAAATCCAGAATCAGAAATCTTCAGTCGATAGGAAGGGGTCTCAGAAAATCTTCTATTAAGAGCAAAGCTGTTATCTACGATGTCTCTGATGACATCAAATATAAGAAAAAAGAGAACTATACATACCTTCATTTCAAGGCACGTCTAAAAATATATACTGAGGAGAAGTTTAATTTCAAAGTTTATGAGTTTGATATATGAAAAAGAAAAAGCCAGTAAATTACATTGACAACAAGACGTTTTACGTCAGGTTAGTTGAGTATCAAAAAGAATGTTATGATGCAGATAAAGAAGGTGTTGAAAGGCCAATCATTCCAAATGACATTGCTATCTGTCTTCAGACCATTGCTACACGACTAGCAACGAAGCCAAACTACTCTGGCTACATTTTTAAAGATGACATGATTGGTGATGGTATCGAGAATGCATTTGAAGCTGTGATGAAGTTTGATCCTGCTAAGGGGAGCAACCCTTTTGCATATTTCACACAGATCATCTGGAATGCGTTCATCAGAAAGATCGAGAAAGAGAAAAAGCTTCTCCTGATCAAGAAAAAGTATTACGATTACAAATACGTAAATCAGGAGCTTGTGGACTACTCACTTTCTGACAAGGCCACGCTTCCGTATGCAGATACGTATATACAAAATGATTACATGGACGAGCTAGAGAAGAAGCACGACGAAAAGAATGGCTAAGATTGTTTTGATTGCCGACACACATTACGGTGTCAGAAATGATAATGTTAACTACTACAACTATTTTGCAAAATTTTTCGACAAGGTGTTTTTTCCGTACCTTAAGAAAAACAAAATAGACAAAGTTGTACATCTAGGAGACGTTGTTGATCGTAGAAAGTATATCAATTTTTTAACAGCACATAATCTGAGAAAGACTTTTCTCCAGCCTCTAGAAGATATGGGTATGGAGATGGACATTATTGTGGGTAATCATGATACATTTTATAAGAACACGAACCAGATTAATGCCATTGATGAAGTCGTTAGACGTTACAAGAACATCAACTTCTACAAAGATCCTGAAGAAGTAGATCTTTTTGGTGTCCAGACTCTGTATCTTCCGTGGATTTGTAAAGACAATCACAAACAAAGCATGGACATGATAAAGCTGTCTGAGTCTCGTTTGTGTATTGGGCATCTTGAGATTGAAGGATTTACGATGCATCCGGGTCAACTCAGCAAAGAAGGTCTGAGTTCTTCTATCTTCAAAAAGTTCGAAAAGACTTTATCGGGTCATTTTCATCATAGATCGGACAGTAACGGAATTTATTATCTAGGTTGCCCGTACCAGATGAACTGGTCCGATTATAGTTACGTCAAAGGATTTCATGTTCTGGACACAGAGACACTGGAACTGACCTTTGTGGAGAATCCATACGACATCTACACGAAGTACATTGTAGAAGGTTCTGGAAAGTACAAGAAAAAGCCTCTTAAAGAAGAAGATGTAAAAGACCACTACATCCGTGTTGTTGTTAAGGAGAAGGTTGACGTTGAAGAATTTGATGACTTTATTGGTGAGATAGAGTCTTTCTCCCCTCTTGAGGTTAAGATTGTTGATGAGACGATGATCTACCAAGAGAGAAGTTCAGATGTAGATCTAGACAATATTGAAAATACCAGAGAAATTATGGACAGGTATGTTGACCTGATTGAAACTGACGTGGATCTTGATAAACTCAAAAAGAAGATCCACGACATCTACTACAAGGCAATGAATGCAGAATAATGTACATTAAGTTTGAGAAAATTCGTTGGATGAATTTCCTGTCAACAGGAAACGTTTTTACAGAAGTAGATCTTGCAGAACATAAGACCAGACTAATCATTGGTGACAATGGGTCTGGTAAATCTACTATCTTAGATGCTCTGACATTTTGTTTGTACAACAAGCCATTCAGAAAAATTAACAAGCCTCAACTCATCAATTCTATCAACAAGAAAAATTGTCTTGTCGAGCTAGAATTAGAGACTGGTGGAAATAAATATAAGATAACAAGAGGCATAAAGCCCAATGTGTTCGAAATTCACAAGAATGGTGAACTGTTAAGCCAAGATGCAGCAAACAAAGATTACCAAGAGGTTCTTGAAAAGAATATTCTCAAACTAAACTACAAGTCTTTCTGTCAGGTGGTGATCGTGGGATCAGCATCCTTTGTTCCTTTCATGCAACTGAACACAGCCTCCCGTAGGGAAGTGATTGAAGACATTTTGGACATTAAGATTTTTTCATCTATGAGCAGTTTGGTCAAAGATGAGATATCTTCTCTGAAGACTAAACTTTCCCAAAACTCTGACAAAAGAAGTCTGAAGGAGGAAAGTATCAGGATGTTTAAAGAGACTCAGAAGAAACTTAATCGTAACACTGAGGAACTTATAACCAATTACAACAAAAAAATAGATGAAACAAAAGCAAAAATCGAAGATGCTCAGAAAGAGGTTGATGTTCTTATCGAGCATGTGTCTGACTTCGATGGAATTAAAAAGCAGAACAGAGATCTCACACAAAAGCTGAATGAGATTCAAAAGTTTGAATACGGAATCAAACAAAAATTAGGTGAGATTAAAAGAGACATAGATTTCTATGACAACAATGAGCAGTGTCCGACTTGTAATCAGGACATCGAAGATAGTTTCAGACAGAACGTAAAGAATTCAAAATCCAAAAAGATAACTGAGTATGAGGAAGGTCTGAAGGCTCTTTCGGATAAGAGTCAGAAGATCAATTCTAGGATTGAGCAAATCTCGAAAATTCTTGAACAGAAGACGCAGAAGAATATTGAGTTGTCTGAAAAGAACAATGAGATAAAAATGAACAATAATTATATTTCTGATATTGTTCGTGAAATTGATAAGCTCAACGAAGAACGTAAACAAGATCAGGATGATAGTGAACTTGTTAAGCTTCAGGATGAATTCAAAGAACTAAAAAAAGAATATCTTGTCTTAAAGGAAGAGGCCAGCATTCTTGAGGTTGCTGTGTCGTTGTTGAAGGATGGTGGGATCAAGGCTAAGATCGTAAAACAATATGTTCCCATTATGAATTCTCTTATCAACAAGTATCTACAAGCTATGGACTTCTTCGTCAGTTTTGAGCTTGATGAAAGCTTCTCAGAGAAGATTCTATCGAGACATAGAGATGCCTTTAGTTATGATTCTTTCTCTGAGGGTGAGAAGTTTAGAATTGATCTTGCTCTTCTGTTTACGTGGAGAAAGATTGCTAAACTCAAGAATAGTGTTTCCACAAATATTTTGATTATGGATGAAGTCTTTGACTCCTCACTCGATTCGGGGGGAACAGATGACTTCATGAAACTGATCAATGAAACAGATGACATGTCTAACATCGTCATCATCAGTCACAAAGGTGATCAACTACACGATTCCTTTGATAATGTTATAAAGTTCGAAAAAGTGAAAGGTTTTAGTAAGGTGGCATGATGGATGAAAGAGAACTTGTAGATTCTAAGGACGATATCCTAACAACAAAGTTAGATCCTTTTGATTTTAACAATCCTATTGAAGATCCTAAACAATTGGCTACCGATATGATTGGTACGATAAGAAAACACAAGGTATTGGCTTTGTCTGCAAACGAAATTGGTTTGAATGCAAGAGTCATTGTCTTGGACACAGACCCAATCTTTGCAATGTTTAATCCTGTTGTTACGACTACGTTTGGCGAAGATATCTATTTGGAAGAAACGGACATCACTAGATGTGATATCGTCTGTAAGGTCAAAAGACCTTCTGGTGTTCGTGTTAGGTTCCAAGACATCAATGGTGAGTTTAACGTAGAAAAATTTGTAGGTCTGACTGCAAGAAATCTCCTTCACCATATTGACAACATCAATGGTCAGGTGTTTTACAACAAGGCCACGTCTTACCACAGACAGCAAGCTCTTAAAAACAGAAAGAAGATATCGGGTCGAAAATGACTGACTTCAAATACAGAGAAAATGAAATCTTGTTCGAGGTTGAGGAGTACATCGAATCAACCTATAGCCAGCACTACAAAAGCAAGAAAACGGACATGCAAGCCGTAGATGTTTGGGAGGCTTTAGGGACACTCGAATGGACAGCCAGAGACAATGCCTTAAAATATTTGCTTAGATACGGAAAAAAAGATGGTAAAAATAAAAAAGACCTGTTAAAAGCAATACATTACATTATATTAATGATGTACACACTTGAAGAGGAAAAGTAAAAAATGCTTCTACATCCTGAATCACAATTTACTTCTACTAAAATTACTGAAGTAGAGAAAGGCGATGTTCAACCGAATGCTGTTGATATTCGTTTAGAAGAAGTGGAGAAAATTGAACCGTCTGATTTCGTCTTAGATGAAATCGACAAGAAACACAGAATTACGTCTAAGCTTCCCGTACAGGCTGATGGCTTCTACGTGCTAGAGCCGGGATCTTACAAGATCATCATGAAGAACAAAGTTGAAATCGGAGAGTCTGAAGCAGGTGTTGTTATCAGCAGATCTTCTTTGATTAGAAATGGTGTTTATCTTTGTTCTGGTCTTTATGATACCGGGTATAAAGGTTCTATGGTTGCTCTTATGGTTGTGACTACAGGAACAGCAAAGATTAAAAAGGGTGCTAGAGTTGGTCAGTACCTTATTCTCGAATCAGAAAGCAATGGTACGTACCAAGGCAATTATGGTGAAAAATCTGTTTAACTTAAAACGAGGTAGATAATGAAAACTGAAATTTCTATTGAGGAATTACAGAAAAGGAAATTGTTTGTAGCAACACCCATGTATGGTGGTCAGTGCCACGGTATGTTTGCTAGATCGACAGCAGACTTAGCTGCTGTTTGTGCAAAATATAATATCGAGATTCGATTTTATTACCTTTTCAATGAGTCTCTGATTACAAGAGCTAGAAACTATTGTGTTGATGAATTTGTGAGGTCTGGTTTTACACACCTTATGTTTATTGACTCTGACATTGGATTTGATCCTAAAGACGTGCTTGCACTTATGGCTTTACAAGATGAAGAATCTGAGTATGACATTATTGCTGGTCCATATCCAAAAAAGAACATCTCATGGGAAAAGATCAAGCTTGCTGTTGATCAAGGTGTTGCTGACGATAATCCAAATACACTTGAACAGTTTGTCGGTGATTACGTCTTCAATCCAGTTGCGGGTCAAAGGGCTGTTCCGGTCAATGAGCCTGTTGAGGTTGGTGAAGCTGGTACTGGCTTTATGATGATTCGTCGGGAAACCTTTGAGAAGTACGATGAGGTTTATCCGGAGTACAAGTACAAGCCTGATCACGTTAGAACAGCACACTTCGATGGTTCTAGAGAGATTATGGCTTACTTTGATTGTATCATTGATCCAGAATCAAAGAGATATTTATCAGAAGATTATATGTTCTGTTACAATGTACGTAAAGCCGGAATGAAGGTCTGGTTGTGTCCTTGGATGGAACTTAAACATTGCGGATCATATATCTTTGGTGGTAGTCTTGGTGCATTGGCGCAGATCGGCGCTGTTGCCACTGCAGATATGAACCAGCTTAAGAAGATGAAAAAGTGATGAATATATCTAAAGAAACGATTGATTTGTTGAAGAACTTTTCGACTATCAATCCTTCTGTATACGTGGAGTCTGGATCAAAGATCCAGACTACCTCACCTTACGGAAATGTATTTGCATTTGCAGACGTAGATGAGTTTTTTGACACGCCTTTTGGTATTTATGAATTGTCTAGATTCCTCAATATCATTTCCATGATGCCTGATCCTGAATTTGATTTTAGTGAAAAGTCGGTTGAGATTAGTTCGGGCAAGCATAGTGTGAAGTATCAATATGCTGACAAAAGTATGATCATCCATCAAAAAGTTGATCCGGCTAACGTTACTTCATTTTCTGGATCCTTAAACTTTACAATGACTAAAAATGATGTGGTAGTTTTACGTAAAGCTGCTGCTCTTTTGGACATGCCTGAAGCACAGTTTGAGTGTACTGAGGGTAAGGTCATTGTCAGAGCTATTGATCTAGACAATGGAACGATTGATGACTGGACAACAGTTATCACTACGACAGATCAAGAAGACAGCGGACCAATTACATTTTCGTTTGACAGCTTAAAGCTTATGGACGGGGACTACGATGTATGCTTAGATCCTAATTCTTCCTTTGGCGTCTTTAAAGGGAAGCAAACTCCTGTGACTTATGCTGTCAGTGTACGAGGTGACGTGTGATTGTTGATGATTGTATTTGGGCTGAAAAATATCGTCCCAAAAGAGTACAAGATGCCGTTTTACCAGAGAGTATCAAAGAGAAGCTGCAAAGGTTTGTAGACAAAGGGAATCTACCAAACCTGATATTTTCTGGTTCTTCTGGCGTTGGTAAAACTACGGTTGCCAAGGCCATGTTGGATGAGTTGGGTTGTGATTACATTGTGATCAATGGTTCCTTAGATGGAAACATTGACACTTTGAGAGTAAAGATTAAGCAGTTTGCTTCTGCAGTTTCGATGACAGGCGGTAGGAAGTATGTCATACTTGATGAGGCTGACTACCTTAATCCAAACTCGACACAACCTGCTCTCCGAAACTTTATGGAAGAGTTTTCGAAGAATTGTGGGTTCATTCTCACTTGTAACTACGTCAATAAAATCCTGCAGCCTTTGAGATCAAGATGCTCTCACGTAGAGTTTAAAATCTCAAAGGAGGAAAAGCCGCAGATTGCAAGCCAATTCTTCAAAGGTCTTAAGAGTATTCTTGAGGCTGAAGGTGTAGAGTACGAAAAGAAGACTCTGGTTTTACTTCTCGAAAAACACTTTCCAGATTTCCGAAAGATCTTGAACGAAATTCAGTATTATTCCTCAACAGGAGAACTTAGTACAGATGTCATTAGTTCTTTCGATGAAGCATACGGTCAACTATTCAAGTATCTAAAAGAAAAGAACTTCACAGAAGTTCGTAAGTGGGTATCACACAACAACGATATTCATCCAGACACATTGTTCTCAAACATCTACACAATGTCTGTTGACTACCTTGAAAAAGCCTCGATTGCACAGCTTGTTTTGATTCTTGCGGATTATCAGTACAAGCAAGCTTTTGTGGCGAACCCTGATATCAACGTGACAGCGTGTTTAACAGAGATTATGGCGGGGTGTATGTTCAAGTGAAGCTCTTCGACTACGTGAAAAATATTTCGGCTGAAAACGACCCTGTTGAAGAAACAGGGTCAGAATATGATGCTTACATCATAAACAAGGCTTTCTCTTTGTATCCGGACACAATCTTGTTCTCTAACGAAATGAACATGAGACCTGAGATACCAAATAGCAGACATTACTCTTATCTTTTCAATTCTGTTAGGAAAAGAAAGAGATTTACGCCTTGGCCTAAAAATAATTTCTCAGAAGACGAAAAGCTAGTATCTAAAATATATAAATACAATCAGCATAAAACAAAGCAGGTAATGAAGCTGTTGTCAGAAGAACAATTAGATATGCTGAAAGAAATGTATGACGAAGGTGGGGTATGAACGCAGATATTATTGATTCGTTTGTTGAGGTTGATCTTGAAAGTGAAGACGACTTTCGGAAAATCAGAGAAACACTTACTCGGATAGGTGTATCCTCTAGGAAAGAAAAGAAGCTTTTTCAATCCTGTCATATTCTCCATAAACAAGGTAAGTATTATATTGTCCATTTCAAGCAGATGTTTGCTTTGGACGGTAAACCTTCCAACATGGAAGAAAACGACACAGGCAGACTCAATACTATTGCAAATCTTCTTGCAGAATGGAACCTCCTGAAAGTTAAAGATCCAGAGAAGACAAAAGCACCTGTAGCTTCGATGAGCCAAATCAAAGTTGTTCCTCATAAAGAAAAGGAACAATGGGACTTGGTTCCGAAGTATAATATAGGCTCTAAAAAGATACCTTGATCTCTAATTACATTTTGTATAAATAGAACCATTGAATGCCGAAAGGGTTCAATGGTTCTTTTTTGCTTATACAAGGAGAAAGTATATGAACAAGGTATATTACAATTCGCCGTTTTTCATTGGTTTAGAAAAAACATTAGAAACCCTTGAAAATTTGTCCTCACAACAACCAAACTATCCACCATATAACATTATTGAAACAGATGAACATAACTTTATTATTCAGTTTGCTGTTTCTGGTTTTGGTGAGAGTGAGTTAAAGGTTGTTCATGATGGGTCTACTGCCAATAGGATCTTGACCGTAACAGGCGAGAGACAGAAAGAAGAAGGTAGTGAGATAGATTATAGTTACCATCATCGTGGTATCTCGATGAAGAATTTTGAAAAGAAATTTACGTTGGGAGAATATGTTGAGGTAAGTTCGGTGACATTAAGACAAGGTATTTTAGAGATCAAGCTTGTCAAAAATATTCCTGAAGCACAGCGACCAAAAGAATATAAGATAGAGTCGTAAAATACTGTAGCCCCCGAAAGGGGGCTTTTTTATTGGATATAGGCATGCTAACATATGTGAAACTAAGGAGAATGTATGAAGTTCTATACACGTTGTGATAACATAAAAGGTTACTACCATATTCGTGGGTATGATGACGGAAACCCATTCTACGAAGAACATAAAGTAAAACATTTTCACTATGAAGTTACAGCCAAAGAGACAAACTCTCCGTTAAGAACAATGGACGGAAAAAAGGTTGTCAGAAGAGATTTCGAAAACAGGGCAAAAATAGATCAAGCTAGAAAGGAAATATCAGAAACGACAAACCGTGATTATTACGGGATGGAATTGTCTATGTATCCTTTCATAAATGAAATGTATTCTGGCGAGATACAGTATGATTCTAAGCACATTCGAGTCGTCAATATTGATATTGAGATTGCTGCCGATGATGGATTTCCCGACATTCAAGAGGCGTTAAAACCTATAACAGCAATAACAATGTATTATGATGGGACTTATTACGCCTACGGTATAGGAAGTTACAAGAAGCACAGAGAAGACGTTTTCTACAAAAGATACGAAAATGAGATGGCTTTAATTCTTGGCTTTGTTGAGGATTGGAGAAAGATAAATCCAGATGTCGTTACCGGATGGAACGTCGAAGGGTTTGATATACCTTACATGATCAATAGATTTGAACGTGTTGCTGGTAAATCTACATCTGATCGGTTATCACCTTGGAATATTATTCTAGAGAAGACAATCACAAAAAGAGGAAAATTTGGTGAAGAGACACAGCAAGTTAAAGACGTAAAGGGATTAACTGTTCTCGACTATTTGATTCTTTACAAGAAATTTACATACAAAGCTCAAGAAAACTACCGTCTTGATACTATTGCCAATGTAGAGCTTGGTGAGAGAAAGTTAGACTACTCAGAACATGGGTCTCTGTTAAGTCTGCATAAAAATGATCATCAAAAGTTTATTGAATACAATATCAAAGACGTAGAGCTTGTTCAGAGACTGGATGAAAAGCTTGGTATGTTGGAGTTGGTTTATGCTCTTGCATATGATGCAAAAGTAAACTTTGCCGATTCTTTAACATCTGTGAAGATGTGGGATGTGATCATCCACAATCATCTTATTAAACAAAACATTGTAATTCCGGGAAAGCCTTTAGAAGTCAACAAAGGCGAAAAGATTAAAGGTGGTTACGTTAAGCAGCCTAAGCCGGGAATGTACGAGTGGTTATGTTCCTTCGACCTTGATTCTCTGTATCCACACTTGATCATGCAGTACAACATTTCCCCCGATACATTTAAGGGACATATAGGAAAAAACGTTACTGTAGATAGTATTCTTTCCGATACCTGCGATATGAAATCTATTCAGCAAAGATTGGATAAAACTAATTGTTGTATGGCAGCATCAGGATTCGTCTTCTCTAAAGAAAAACAAGGGTTTTTGGCAGAGCTTATGGAGACGATGTACCAAGATCGTGTTAAATATAAAAACATGATGAAGAAATCGTCTAAGAAGTACAAAGAGACGGGGGAAGAAAAATATAAGCTTGAGATTACACGTTATCATAACATGCAGATGGCGAAAAAGATTCAGTTAAACTCAGCTTATGGTGCTTTGGCTAACGAGTGGTTCAGGTGGTTCAACAATAGCTATGCAGAGTCCATTACCCTATCTGGACAGCTTGCTATTAGATGGATACAGGACAAGCTAAACCTCTATTTGAACAAAGTTGTGGGGACTACTAATGAAGACTTCATTGTGGCGTCGGATACTGACTCTGTTTATGTTACTTTTGATAAATTGGTTAAACTTACTTTCGGTGACGTATCTGAAGTACCAAAACAGAAAATTGTCCGTTTCTTGGATAAGGTCTGTGACCAAAAGATCCAACCATTTATCGAAAAAACTTATCAAGAGTTGGCTGAATACACTAGAGCGCATTCTCAAAAGATGAATATGAAAAGAGAATGTATTGCTGATAAAGGAATCTGGACAGCAAAGAAACGATACATTCTCAATATGTATGTCAACGAGAACGAGGTATACGATACGCCGAAGCTTAAGATGATGGGTATCGAAGCCATCAAGTCTTCTACACCTACAATTTGTAGAAAGTATATCACTGACACCATAAGATTGATTATGGACACAGATGAGAAAGAAGTGATAAACTTCATTTCGAAAGTAAAAAGGGAATACTCTAATCATTCCTTTGATGAAGTCGCCTTTCCTAGAACAGCAAACAACGTAAAGAAATATAAAGATACCACGACTATCTATAAGAAAGGTACGCCAATTGCTGTGAGAGGTTCTTTACTCTACAACAAAATTATCGAGGATCATGGACTAACTAATCTTTACGAGCCGATAAAAGATGCTGACAAAGTAAAGTATTGTTATCTTAAACTTCCTAACCCTGTTAAAGATAACGTGATTTCTTGTTCGTCCGGGTTGCCGAGTGAACTTGAATTGGAAAAATATGTAGACTACAAGATACAGTTCGAAAAAGGCTATCTTGAGCCTATGAAAGCCATCCTCAATGCTGTAGGATGGGAACACGAAAAGAGAAACACCCTTCCATTTTTATAGGAGTTTGTGATGAGTGATTTTTTTAGAAATCTCGCTGACGAAGTGAAAGATGTCGATAGTAGTATTTTGGCCGATGGTGAAGGTGCTGCTGAGTTTACCGGATACATTGACACGGGTTGTTATATGTTGAATGCAGTTCTTTCTGGTAGTCTTTATGGCGGCATTCCAAACAACAAGGTAACTGCCTTTGCTGGGGATCCTGCAACAGGCAAAACATTCTTTGTGTTGTCTGCTGTTAGAGAGTTTTTGAAGGCTAATCCTAAATCAGGTGTCGTGTATTACGATACAGAAGCTGCAGTAACAAAGCAGATGATGGAGGAGAGAGGAATTGATGTAAACAGAGTTATCCTAGCTGAACCAGATACTATTGAATCTTTCCGCACTCACTCTTTGAAGTTTTTAGACAAATACATGGCAGCAGGAACCAAAGAGGATGAAATGCCTCCGATGATGATGGTGCTTGATTCTTTGGGTATGATGTCAACCAACAAAGAGATGCAAGACTCTCATGATGGTAAAGATACCCGAGACATGACCAAATCTCAGGTTATTAAGGGAACTTTTAGAACTCTGACCTTGAAGCTTGCCCGTGCTAAGGTTCCTCTATTAATTACCAACCACGTATATCAGGTTATAGGCTCTTATGTTCCAACAAAAGAAATGGGCGGTGGATCTGGTCTTAAGTTTGCTGCATCAACTATTGCCTTTCTTTCTAAGAAAAAGGTCAAAGAGGGTACAGATTTCACAGGCAATATCATTACTGTGAAAATGAATAAGTCTAGACTGAGTAAAGAAAATTCACAGGTAGAACTTCTTCTTAACTACAAGACCGGACTTAGCAAGTGGCATGGTGTTCTTGAGTTTGCTGAAAGTAAGGGTATTGTTGAGAAAACTGGTTCTAGGTACAAGTTTCCCGATGAAGTAGCTTCTGTGTTCGCCAAGCACGTTTACGAGAAGCCTGAAGAATACTTCACTGAGTCTGTAATGGAAAAAATCGAACAAGCCGTGGCAGAGGAGTTTAAGTACGGTCAATGATTGATGATTTGATCCTAATGAATTTAGCAGTAAACGAGGAGTACTCTAGGAGGGTACTTCCGTTTATCGATTCAGCTTACTTCAGCACGAAGAGCCAAAAGATCACTCTTAAGATGATAAAGGATCACATTGAAAAGTACAACGTAAACCCAACCAAAACATCTTTGATTGTTGATCTTGAAGAAATAGACAACATTTCTGAAGATGACTTCATCTCAATCAAAAATCTAATCACAGGATTCAAGGTTGACGATAATGTTGAAATTGACTGGTTGGTGGACTCTACTGAGAAGTTCTGTCAGGAAAAGGCTGTGTACAATGCTTTGATGCAGTCTATTGAGATTGTCGATGGGCAGAACAAAACACTGACTAAAGGTGCAATTCCAAAAATCTTGACTGATGCTTTGGCTGTGTCTTTTGATACCGATGTCGGTCACGATTACATTGAAGATGCTGAGAAGCGTTATGAATTTTATCACCGTAAGAACGATAAGATTCCCTTTGATATTGATCTTTTCAACATCATTACCAGAGGTGGGTTTGAGAAAAAGACACTCAATGTTTTTATGGCAGGACCGAATGTTGGTAAGTCGTTGACGATGACACACTTTGCTGGCGCTCATCTGGCTATGGGTAAGAATGTTCTTTATATTACTTTGGAGATGGCAGAAGAAAAAATCTCTGAGAGACTTGACGCCAACATTCTAGATGTACCGATTGAAGACATCATACAACTCACCAAAGAAAACTTTCTTTCAAAGGTTAGTAAGTTTGGTGTCAAGACAACTGGTAAACTCCTTACCAAAGAATATCCAACATCACAGGCAAACGTAAATCACTTCAGGGTTCTTTTGAACGAACTTAAGTTAAAGAAAAAGTTTTGGCCTGATATTATTTACGTTGACTATATCAACATCATGAACTCATCTAGGGTTTCTGCTGGTTCTGGTGCAAATTCATATTCAATTATCAAGAGTATTGCTGAAGAACTGAGGGGTTTGTCTGTCGAACACGGTCCTCCTGTTGTTACCGCCACACAGACCACAAGATCAGGTTTCAAGAATTCTGATGTTGATATTGAAGACGTTGCTGAGTCGTTCGGTCTTCCAGCAACAGCCGATTTCATGGTTGCTCTGACCAGAAACGATGAGTTGGATGATCTTGGTCAGATCATGGTTAAACAGCTTAAGAATAGATACGCTGACAAGAACAAAAACAAAAGGTTTGTTGTTGGTGTTGATATGGAAAAGATGAGACTATACAACGTTGACAACTCAGCACATGACGATGTGATGGACTCTCCGGTGTTTGATAACACGAACACGGCTGAGAAGTTTAATATGGACAAATTTAAGGATTTTATGTAGTGAACAAAGTAAAACTTCTTGCAATGACTCAGCCTGAAAAAGAATCAGGGATTCCAGACTCTTCTGGTTTAATTGCATATTGTGCAAGAGTGAGTAATCCTGACAATCAGGACAACTACGAAACAGCGCCAAGATTGATTGATTATTTGATCGAACATGCACACTGGTCTCCTCTGGAAATGGTGAATCTTGTTTTCGAGATTGACTGTCCGAGAGACATTGCACGGCAGATTTTACGACACAGATCTTTCTCTTATCAAGAATTCTCTCAAAGGTATGCTGAAGCAACCCAACTTGGTATGACAACTAGAGAGTTTAGACTGCAAGATCAAAAGAACCGTCAGAATTCTATTGAGATGGAAGATGATGAGTTAAAGAAGCAGTGGGAAGCAAAACAGAAGCAGATCCAACATGAAATTACTATGGCTTATAAGTGGGCTTTAGAGAACAATATGGCTAAGGAATGCGCTAGAGTTATTTTGCCTGAAGGTATGCAAATGACTCGTATGACGATGAACGGAACGTTAAGGTCTTGGTTGCACTATCTTGATCTGAGACAAGCCAATGGCACTCAGAAAGAGCATACGGACATTGCCATGTTGATAAAGCCTATTATTGCAAAAAAGATTCCTATCGTATCTAAATGGATAAATAGAACATAGGATAAAAATATTGGAGTTGTAAATGGCCCTACAAATAAGGAGAGGTTTGGAAGCTGATCGTCTTAGCATTACTCCTGATGTAGGCGAGCCTATCTTTACTACAGACACTAGAAGAATTTTTATAGGAGATGGCGTAACTGCTGGAGGTATCCTTGTAGGGGATCAGTTAACCAATAGCTACGCCACTTCCACTTTTTCTTCTAATGCTTATCTGCAAGATGCATTAAGTATTCTTTCGACTGGTGATGTCACTAATACATACTTACAATTTTTTGTAAGTCAGGAATTATCCAATTTAGTAGACTCTTCTCCAGCTACCTTAGATACTCTTAATGAGTTAGCTGCTGCTCTTAATGACGATCCTTCATTCGCTACGTCTGTGTCTACATCTATTGGTTTAAGAGCTACTAATACATATGTAAATTCTACTTTTAGTTCTAATTCTTATCTACAAGTTTTAGTTAATAATATAAACAGTCAGTTGCTAACAGTAGACGCTGTAACTCTTGATGGAATAGATTCAACTGGATTTACAAGTAACAATTATGTCCAAAATAGATTTACTTCTAATAGTTACTTAAACGATAACTTTACTACCAATGGATATATTACTTCTACATTCTCTTCCAACAATTACATTATTAATATTGTAGATACTAAAGCTACTAACTCTTATGTTAATTCTACCTTTACATCTAACAATTACGTGGACGGTAGATTTACATCTAATAGCTACATCACTTCTACATTTAGTGCTAATTCATATGTACAGTCATATGTGTCGTCTGAAATTTCTACACTAGTTGGATCTGCACCTGCAAGTTTAAGTACTCTAGGAGAGATATCATCAGCTATCGGTGACGATCCAAGTTTTTCATCTAATGTGACTAATAGATTTGGACTTAGAGCAACTAACACTTATGTAAATTCTACGTTTAGTTCTAATGCCTATCTTCAAGCACAACTTTTGGCTTACGAGCAAGGCGAAGTTTCAAACAACTATCTTCAGCCTTTATTAGATCTTAAAGCTACCAATACTTTTGTTATTGGAACCTTTAGTTCAAATTCATATCTGCAAGCTCAGTTAAACTTATTTGAACAAGGTGAGGTTTCTAACAACTACTTACAGCCACTGATAGATTCAAAAGCAAGCAATACTCATGTTAACAACATAGTAGCTATCAGAGCAACTAATACTTATGTTAACGATACGTTTAGTTCTAACACATATGTGCAAAGTAGATTTGCTCCCATCACTTATGTAAACTTTACATTTGCATCTAACAACTACAATAAAGATGTATACTCATCCAATAGTTATGTAACTGACCTGTTTGCAACTAACAACTACATCGAAGGAAGATTTAGTTCAAACAGTTATCTTACTAATACGTTTACTACTAATAATTACATCACGACATCATTTGCTCGTAAAGATCAAAATGAAACATTCTCATCAAATGTTACAATTGAAGACACTCTTATTATTGGTTCGGGTAACAACGTCTTTACTAACGTTGTAGATACACAAAGCTACAATAACGTAACTGAAAAGTTTGAGTTGGAGGGTGTAAGTACTGCTAGTGAAACCAGTGCCGTGATCGACACTTACTCACACGGAAGTGAAAAAGTTTCTCTTGAGTACCTTATTCATCTAGAAAGAGAAAATGGTGACGAAACACAAGTATCTAAAATACTAGCAACTTACAATGGCGTCTCGAACGTCACATTCTCAGAATATGGACAAATTTTTACATCTAATGAAGTATTAGGAGATTTATCAGTAGTATATAATGGAGCTAACGTTGAGTTGATTCTTGAACCTTTGGTTCTCTCTAGCTTGAGATCAAAGGTAGTTAAAACCGTCATAGTATAAATATCTATAACAATAGGAGGATCCAATGGCACGCAGCACATTTCGAATTTTAGACGGTCTTGCAGTTACTGGCGGTAACGTTGATGTAACCAATACCCTTTCGGCAAACGACTTATCTGGCGATGGTTCCGCCCTTACCAATGTCGATGCTGCTACTCTTGGTGGTGTAGCCAAGACCAGTCTTGCATCTAACAACTTTGTAAAGTCTATCTTTACTTCGAATAACTATGTGGACGGAAGATTTGCAGCTAATGCTTATCTTACTTCAACATTCTCATCTAATGCTTACATCACAGCACACGTAGCTTCAGAGGTTGCTGGTCTTGTTGATTCTGCACCAGCAGCATTAGACACTCTTAATGAGTTGGCTGCTGCTCTAAATGACGATGCAAATTTTTCTACTACCATATCTACATCTATTGGTTTAAGAGCTACTAACACTTATGTAAATGCTACCTTCAGTTCTAACAGCTATCTGCAGAGCCAATTAACTCAGTTTGGTTCAGGTAACGTATCCAATAACTATTTAACTGGAACATTTGCATCTAACAACTATGTACAGACTCAACTCGGAACTAAGTTAAACTCCTCCTCCTACACTGCTTCCGATGTTCTTTCTAAGTTGTTAACTGTTGATGGCTCTGGGACAAACTTAGATGCTGACAAGTTAGACGGTCAGCAGGGTTCCTACTATCTTGATTGGACTAATACCACAAATAAGCCAGATCCAGTCATTACATTGGGTGGTGATCTATCTGGTTCTGTTACTCTTACTAATTTAGCAAGCGGAACTCTTACAGCTACTATTCAGCCAAACTCTGTTGCACTTGGTACAGATACAACTGGCAACTATGTAGCAACGATTTCAGGTACTACTAACGAAGTAGAAGTCTCTGGTTCTGGTTCCGAAGGTGCTGGAGTAACAGTAGGTCTTCCTAGTAATGTTACAATTGGTAATGACCTCACAGTTACGAATGATATCATTCAAACGAATCATTCGTTTGTATCTTCTACGATTACTACAACATCTACATCACAGACAAACTTGGACACATTCAGCACTTCTACATATTCTGGAGCAGAAGTAAATGTTACAGCCATTTCTAATGGTGAGAGACATATGACAAAGATTCTTGTTGTCCATGATGGCACAACAGCATATGCTACTGAATATGGTTCTATTTTCACTAATACATCTTTAGCAACATATGATGTAGACGTGTCTTCTGGCAGTGTTAGACTTAGAGTTACTCCAGCATCTGCTACTTCTACTGTATTCAACACTTCTATGATGCTAATTGAAAACTAATATTTTACGCTAAAGGGGAGAGTGAACCTTGGCTAATACAAAAGACTTTATAGTCAAAAACGGTCTTACCGTTGGTAATAACATTACTGTTTCTGGAACGGTGGATGGCCGTGACATAGCTACTGATGGTTCTAAGCTAGACGGAATTGAATCTGGTGCAACAGCAGATCAAACAGCAAGTGAAATTTTAACTGCTATCAAAACAGTAGATGGCGCAGGTTCGGGTCTAGATGCTGATACTTTAGATGGCATTCATGCTTCTGGATTAGCATCTAATAACTATGTTCAAACATATGTGGCTAGTGAAATTGCTGGCTTAGTAGATTCTGCACCTACTACATTAGACACTCTTAACGAGCTTGCTGCTGCTCTTGGTGATGATGCTAACTTTTCTACAACAGTAACAAATTCACTGGCAACCAAGGCTTCTAATAACTATCTCCAGAGTCAGTTAAGCACTAAACTAAATTCTTCTTCTTATACTGCTTCTGATGTTCTTACTAAAATCAAAACAGTAGATGGTTCTGGATCTGGTCTAGATGCTGATACTTTGGATGGCATTCATGCTTCTGGATTAGCATCTAATAACTATGTTCAAACCCAGCTTGGAACAAAGTTAAATTCTTCTTCTTATACTGCTTCTGATGTTCTTACTAAGATTAAAACAGTAGATGGTTCTGGATCTGGTTTAGATGCTGATTTGTTGGATGGAGCGCAGCCAAGTGTTGCAGCTTCCAATGACACTATTGTGAAGCGACATTCATCTGGCTATATCTATGCCAACTATTTTAACACTTCTCCTAATGATGTGACCAGCGGTGTTACTAAGGTTTTAGTGGAAACTGGCAACGACGGTTTTATGCGTCATGGTACTCAGGCAGCAATTAGGACTTTCATTGGGGCAGGTTCGGGTAATGGTCTAGATGCTGACTTGTTGGATGGCATTCATGCTTCTGGATTAGTATCTAACAACTACTTCCAAGATAACTCTGGTGGAGGTGCTACTGGTGGCGGATCAGATAAGATATTCTACAACAACGATCAAACAGTAACGACTAGCTACACTATCCCATCCGGACAGAATTCCATGACTGCTGGACCAATTAGTATTAATAGTGGTGTGACAGTTACAGTACCTTCGGGTTCGGAGTGGACTATCGTTTAATGAGTTATTTTCGAGTTGAAAAGTCTGAAGAGTA
>Ga0208427_1000211_pt1 | contig 25169 bp, 36 predicted proteins | sample DEB08_DNA_FD_184532 | JGI IMG/M metagenome (GOLD analysis project Ga0208427, IMG submission 184532) | Aqueous microbial communities from the Delaware River and Bay under freshwater to marine salinity gradient to study organic matter... | ecosystem: Environmental > Aquatic > Marine > Coastal ...
ATCTCGCTGTTCCGTAGAGTATCCAGGCATGGTTACCATATTCCTAACCGTCCGGTTATAGAATATTGGTGCAACCACATTCATATAACTTCGTAATTTTCTACGAAAATTCTACCAAATATCACCGGATTTTCCCGGTGATCATAGATCATAGATCATGGACAGGGGGTCCGCACTTTGCCGGGAGGGTGGTTTGTTAGTTCCCTTCGTTGATATATACTATCAACAGTAGTTTATAATTGTTTGATATTGTTTGAGTCTGGACTGTTTCGTCTGGTAGGTAGGGTTTTGAATCCAAATGTGACGCTGGAAGTCCGCAGTTTTATGGTATAGATCATGGAGATCATACCGGAGATCATGATATAGTATATATAGGTGGTAACAAAGAAAATAAGACATGGTGTTAAGCGACCATCAGGATTCTGAGCACTTTTCCTATGCACGATCGTGGGAAGAGATTGAGGCTATGTTGCACAAAGCCGACTCTAAAATCAATTATTGGGTTACGGAGTATCACATGGCAAAATCTCATGATGACCGTGTTCGTATGAAGGATGCTGCTCGCAATAAGAAGGCACTTGAGGGTGTCGTCAAGACGCTGCGATGGGTTTTGGGAGATATGAATATCTCTCACCCATTGGAGTAGATAATTTGATTAGGTGGATTTTGCTAAGAACCATTGACTTTATGGTGTGGCGAGGTGTGGCTGATGACGAAGAAATGGAAACAATACGGGGGGCCTTGCACAAGACAATGTGATATCGATCGAGAAACCTTGGTCTGTCAATCTTGTGGTATGTGGTATGGAGTCGAGGATTCAAAGGAGGATAACAAATGAATTTTTGGTTGTGGATGCTATTGTTAATTGCCTTTGGGTTGGCTATTAGTCCTATGCAGGAGGAATATGAATGACGAAGTTACGAGGTGGAACTCCAATTTGGAGATGGAGAGATGTTTTATCTGGTGACGGCGATTATGAGATTTTATCTAATCAGGTTTATACCGATTATGACGCTGCCGTAGAAGATCTAATTGATATGGAAGTTGATAGTTCGGAGTGCTCAGATTTGGAATCACACAATGATGATAAGTTCAATTGTAGCATTTGTAAAAATGGTTTAATGATGGGAAGTCATTGTTTAGATATTGGATTTAGCAAGACCGCTAAACAGAAGTGGCCGACGATGGTGTTAAAGCGAAGATATTGTAGTCTGTATTGTGCGAAGCAAGATTATTTGGATAAGGAAAGTCCGATTCACAAGAAGCCGGAGAAGCCTAAGAAGCCCGCCAAAAAGCGAAAGGCCAAGAAATGACCGTAATCTTTATATACTTGGTTGTATAATTGAACAACATGGGTAAAATTCTCAATGAAGTTACGGGACCCCGAGTCTTCGTAGTGGATAATGGAAAAGGTAGCAAGTTGCATATCACCGGAGGCTATGGGCAACCGGATATGAAGCAAGCCCTTTGTGGTGCTAACATTAAAGTGACGAAGGTTTTAGATCCTCGTGATACTGCTGCTCGTGATGGATATCAAGATTATAATATGTGGTGCACCAAATGTATGGGGCTATTAGATTTTGAAGCCTTAGACCAAAAGATTCTCTTTTCAGCAATTGAGTGGCCGGCAGGAACGACGGGTCAATTGATTATTGCAGGTCATCTGACTCGCAGAAAGCCTAAACTTCGTTTGACTCCTCCACCTGCTACGCCAACGACTTATAAAATTGGCGATGTGGCTTCACCTCAACCTATTATTACATCTCGCATTCGTAAGCCGGCTCCGACAGGCGGGGCAGTAGTGACAGCCCCAATTAAGAAGAAACGAAAGACTCGTTCTGATAAGGGAGTTCCTCGTGGCCCTCGTAAGAAACTTGTTACACAAACACCAATAGTGACACCACCACAACCAGAAATTGAGATCGAGACAGTAGAAGAGGGATCTGATGTATAATTATTATTTGAGCGATAAAGATATGTCTTCGGCTTGTCAGGCGGCTGTCGATGAGTGGGAGTATTGGGAAGAAAAGAATAAAAAGGGCATTGGTGGTCGTTATAACCATAATTCTATGGTGGGCTGTTATGTTAGCAAGAAAAGTGAGTGGGCGGTATTTGGATATCTGCGATGGAAATTGAAAGGAACCAGCCGTAGGGTGTATCCAGAATTTAAGAAAAAGCGTCACGAATCTGATATTAAAGTAGAGGAAGATCATATTGAGATTAAGAGTCTGCAAAACAATCAATGGAATCGTTATAAGAGAATGGTGCCTCCTAAACAATTGACCAAGTATTTAGAAAAGAATGCTATTGTGGTATGGACTACCACCGAAGGCGATGACCAAGATAATTGTGTTAAGATTTATGGTTGGAATCATGCTTCAGATTTGGAAGACAAGGGTATTGAGGTGAGAACTATCTGTGATAACATTTGGTTACCTAATGATAGCGATATGAGGACTATGGATGAATTGATTGATATCCTAAAAGTATAAATAGTCGCTAAGACTAATTTTAAGTTATGTGGCAAATCGCAGCCTTGATTGGTGCTGGTTTAGCACTCTTTAAGAATAATTCTTTTGCGGCTGAAGCCCCAACACTTCCAGTGCAACCTTGGAGTGCTCGATTTAGTAAAAAGGAAGGTATGGACGATTGGGCCATGAGACAAAAAGGATATCAAAGTATTCGTTATCAAAATAATTATGATGCGGAAGGCATTAATAGCAAATTATGTGTTCTCTGTAAGAAACATTATGGAAAATATGGACATAATGCACAACCATTGGCCGATGGTCGTTGTTGTGATGCCTGTAATGATAAGGTAGTTGCGGCTCGCATGGCAATGATGTTTGGTGCTGAAACTATGAATAAAAGAAAGGTAATTGGTATCAAGGGTTCAGATCCTCGATTAAGAACTTTACAAAAGGATAAAGATATTTCTCCCGAAGAGGCTCGTGACCGATTAGAAATTAGTGCTGAAAACTCTGAGGCTAAGTGTGATTTTTGTGATGGTTGGTATTGTGGTAATGAGAATTGGTGTATGATTTGTGCGACTGGTTTAGATTGTTGCCGTTGTGATACACCCTATCCGTCTCTTGCCGCTGAGTTTGGTGCTGAAACATTTAATGCAGCAGTTCTGCATAAGAAACCTAAAGGTTATGTCGGTAAGGCTGTGGCAATGGACGCCCTGATGACTCAGGCTCGTATTGAAGAGGCCATGTTACAATTAGAAACGGCAGTTAAGTTGGGATTAATTTCAGAAGATGAGATTATGGAACAACTACAAAGACAATTCGGCTCAGAAGAATATGCTGGTAATTATATGGTGCCTGCAGATATTAAGTCTCTGGCTCGAAGCGTTAAAGTATTACAATCTAAAGCCCGTGCAGATCAAAATCAACCAGAATGGTGGAAGTCTAAACTTTCCGTAGTCGCAGCAGAATTAGATGACTTAACTGATTTCTTTGATTATGCTGAAGACACGGGAATGTTGTGATAACTATGGCATTTGGTTACCATATTCATTTTCAAGATTTTGATGATGAGTTGATAATCATTGAACCCTTAAACACCGTTTTTAAGATTAATGTCGATGACCGACGGTCATTAAGTTTGGTTTCTCAGCCAGAGTATTTTGAACTTCTTAAGAGATTTAAAATTAAAAGAATCGATACTTTTAAGCCAGATTCTAAATTGGGATTACTAAGAGATGCTCGTTTCCTTTTGTGGCAACAAAAATCATTGGCTATTAATGCGAATATGAAATATTTATATGCTCCTGTAATTAAAGAAGGGTTTTTAGATATTCCTGTTCCCAGCAACAGCAGATCTTTATTTTATTTGTTTCATGATGGAGAACCAAAATCTATTCAATCTTATGAGTATTTTTGGGATGATGACCCTAAGTTCCAAAAAGTTTTCCGAGATGATATGGGAGGTAATCATCAATGGTTGTTAATGTGGGCTAATGCAGGAGGGCGGTCAGGTTATGCCGATATTGTAGAATTTTGGATTCCTAATATCACAGTTCCCATTTTGAAATGGTATATGGATAATAAACCTAAATCATTGATGGAGATGTTATCTGAGGTGAAGAAAAGGTCTATTCCAGAATTCAGGAAGAGAAGTGATTATTTAGAAGAGCGTTGGAAACACCATATCGATAATGAAGAAAGTGGAGAAGATGCTTTTAGTAAGGCGATGGAAGATCTTAAAAAAGCCACTAATAGAAAAGACCCCCAAGTGTATTATCCCGAATATGAAAATATGGGATTCAATCACCCTCGTCCCGATTATCTTGATGAAAAGTATATGTAGGTGATGCAATAGATATCATCTATGGCTAAGTGGATGTTGGATGATGCGGTAGATGGTAACATCTATACCGTGTCCCAAAATCGTGAAATCAAATGGTCTTGGCAAATCGAAAACAAGGAAATCGGAATTAGGCATTGTCGTTTTAACAAACATACGGATGTCCGAACTTGGTTACGAATGTTACAAGCCGATCAGAGACCTGTGGATTTGTATATGAGCACTAATTTAATTGATTGGCGGGAAGTTCCAGAGTTACCTCCTCCATTTAGAGTTCCCGGGAAGGGATACAATCGAGATGGAATAGCAAGATATAAGGAATTGTGGGACAGTTGGCTAACTCCTTCCAGTTGTTCCAAACAAGGTTTAGACTTCAATAAGATTTGGATTGGTAAAAATATGGTATGGGATTTCGATCATCCCGAACTTGATAAAGCATTTGAGTGGGCCTTGGCAGTATACAACCATCTAAAAAATGAGTTGGGATTAACTCCGCAAATGGTTTTTAGTGGAAAGAAAGGATTCCATGTATGGTTGAATCATAAACAATCGGCGGTGTTAGTAGGAACTAACTTAGAAAAATTATCAAAAACAGATGACGACCCGTTAAGAACTTTGGGCAAGTTATATGCTAAAAAGGTCAAAGAAATTACCTTTGAAGCCACTTCTGAGATTCATCGCAGTTTAGATTTGAGTCCTAATTATCGTCAAGGAGTTATCAGGATTCCTTATAGCATTAATTCTTCAGGACAAATTGTGTGGCCGTTGTCTCAGGAGGATATCGATAATTTATTGTCGTTAGATCGCTGGACGCCCACGACGGTGGCTCAGAAATTACATCCAGCAGATTGGAAAGAACGCTGGGCTAAGAATAATTATATCAGAGGTCCTGCTAAGAATGCATTTCGCAGGTTACTATCGGTGTTTACTCGATAGATGACTGAGAATTACGATATTGTATAATGGCTTGGGCTAAAGACGATAACTCATCATCGCTAACGCCTTCTAAAGTGACTTCATAATCAAAGTCAAGGTTTTCTAATAGCGAAACCGTATCGTTAAAAGATAAACTAAATAAGCCATTTAGGATTTCTAATTTAATGTTGGTGGATTCATAGATAATCATAGTTATCATCTTAAAATTAATAGAAGTGCTGCGGCACCAAGTCCCACAGGAATCCACGGGAAAGATCCTTCTGAAGTGGGCTCAATATAATTCTGATAATTATCTTGGTCATCATCATCGTCATCCGTAGAGGGATTTAGTTCTTCTTTACGAATGTTAGCCGCTTGGTTAAAGGCTAAGCGGGCTTTGGCTTCAGTATCATAAGATTTAAATCCGCTACTTCCCGATTGAAATCCTGACAGGTCACCTTTAAAGTTGTCAAAAATGACATAATAACGATTTCCAGAGTTCCAACCAGATTTTCCTAATAACAATTTAACAGTTCCTTCGCTGTCAATCCATTCATCGATCTTGAGCATACAAGAGCCGTTACTAACTCCATACCATTTCTTTTGGGCACCCTCAATACAAGTTCCACAAAGGGAATTATCTTTGTTATACAAGGCAGGGTCTTTGTAATTGACATCGTGTTCGTCACCACAAGCCGATTTATTTACGCAAGTCCACCAACCCGTAACGGAACCATAATTTAGTTGTCGAGAAAGAACCTTTTCTTGATTATCTTGGCAAGGAGTAAAACTGCTAAGTTGTCCGGGACAAATAACCGTTCCTTGTGGAACCGTGTAATCTTGACCCTTATTGCCCCATTGCACACGGGTAGTGGTTCCAGCAACTAAACCTTGTGAATTATCGGTGCAGCGAAATCCACCGTCGGAACATTCGGTTTTGGCACCAATATAGGTATTAGACTGATCGCAAGTCTCCGGGGGCGTGATAGTAGTATTCCAATAAGACACAATATCATCTCTGATAGTGCTGGTCCAAGAAGACGACCTATTGGCAGACGACATATTTCCTAAGTTCCAAGTTTTAAGAATGGTTTGTGGAGATTTAACAACTTGAAGAGAGTGATTATCCCAAGATTGTAGATTCGGCCAAATATAATACAACATATAGGTCTGCTGAATGGTTTGTCCAGCATTATAAGGATCGGGTTCTTCAATTCGAGCCGTAGCAACTTGATATTTCTTGCCACCTCCCGAAAGGTTTTGGCTACTACGGTTGTTCCAAGGAATGTTTCCTAAAGTAGAATTGGTTAAAGAACCTTGCACGGTAGCGGCAAAATTAAGGGTTTCTGCCGTAAGTCCCCGAATTAAACTTCGTGGGAAAAGGTCACCGACAGTCCAACCCATAAGATTATTTTATAATCCCGACTATTTATATTTACCTATTGCCATTCATTTCCCGTTCTGTCAAATTGCGTCACAATAAGACGATAATAGATGTAGGGTTGGTTATCATATTCTTCAGCAGTAGAAAAATAATCTGGGTTAGATTGGATATCGATTACCATGATACAATCAGGAGTATTTTCAAGTAAATCTTCATTAGGTTTAAGTTGAACTGCTTCCGTCGGTTTGGAAGGAGTATCATCTTGGGTATTAACTTGATGATTATAAATCACGGAGGCTAAACCATTGCCAATGTTTTCTATATTTTCAAGTAATTCCGCTTTGTCACTAAACACCCATTGTGTAAATTTAGGACGATGTGTTAAATTTGGGGGTATCATCTCACTAAAGTCTTGGTCAAAATCTTGACCTTTAATGTGTAATTTGCCGGAACCATAGTCGCTGGTCGTTGTATTTGAACAAATCATGGGGTCGAATTGCAAGGTTAAGATATAAATGGATCCTCCTCGCAACCAATTTATTATTTCCATAGGATTATTTTATAATCCCTACTATATCTATTTATAGGTAATAGCATAATTAGGAATTATGCCAGAGGGCCCAGAAGTAAAGCGAACTGCAGAACGATTGCATCGATTGTTAGCAGGAACACAATTACAAGAGGTAGTAGTAGAAGACCAAGGTTGGTTTCAAAATCAAGTAAGAGATGATGTCCAAGATTTTATGTCGGCAGTATCACGAAATCCCGAGATTATAGAAGTAGATTGTAAAGGCAAGTTTATTTGGATGACGCTACAAGATGGATCTGATATTTATCATATTCATCATACGCTGGGAATGTCAGGAACTTGGCGATTACCCGGGAAGGGTGATGACAAGCATCGTCGATTAGTGTTTAAAACTGATACAAGCGAAATCTGTTATGTAGATTATCGGAAATTCGGCACCTTTAAGATTTTTAAGAACAAACCGCAACGCTTACAAGATAAATTAGCATCATTAGGTCCGGATCTACTAAATAATCCGCCAACAGAGGACGAATGGGTAGACCGAATTCGTGGCAACCATACTCGCAAGGGTTTTGGTCATCGAGAAATTACACAAGTTTTAATGGATCAAAAGGTTATTACCGGGATTGGTAATTATATTAAAGCCGAAGCCTTGTATATGGCCGAAATTTATCCTATGGCATTAGTGTCAGATTTGACAGATAATCAATTGAAGAAATTATATCAGATGTCATTATGGGTAATTAACGCTTCTTACAATGCTCGTGGGGCAACTATTAGGAATTATAAATTGCCTAATGGTGATACCGGAGACTACAAATTTGAGTTCAAGGTGTATAGCAAGCCTTATGACCCCTTGGGATTCAAAGTGATTAAACAAGAAACCGCCGATAAACGAACAACTCATTGGGTGCCTGAAGTTCAGATCGATGGCAAGCCTCTACAACAACAAAAGTTAATATAGTCGTTTGACGAATCAAACGACATGGGTTATAGGTCATATGGTTGGTTGGTATTACCAACTCAGATTTATAACAAGGTAAAAGAGTCTCAAGGCCCGGAAGGAATCTTACAAATATGGCAAACGGAATGGGATTCAACCAAACAAATGGAAACCAATTCAGGAGAATATACCATCTTAAATTATAATGATTGGAAGATGTATGAAAGTTATCCCGATGTCAAAAAGTTTTATGACTTGGTAGCCGAATTAGACTCTGTTTATGATGAGATGGTTCCTAACCAAGTTATCACTCCGGAAGATCCTAATTATATGTGGTCAGTTACAAAAACGATAATTGGTGATACTACTATCAATCGATTTGTAGGGCCACAAGAAATAACACAAGAGTGGGATTGGGCTTATGCTGAAAAGGGTGAAGAACCAGATGATATTACTATAAGAGGTAGTGATGATTTTGGAATTAATGTTTACCAAGAAATAGAAAACGCTCCTACTAATTCTTCCGATTGGGTATTTATGGTTGTTGATGACAAAAGATTAGCAGATAATTTCAAAAAGTATGTGGAAGATTTTTATCCTATGGCAGAGATAGAAGAGGAGGAAGATGAATTTTGGGGTTCGAAAACTCCAGCCTATCAGATTTGGGCGGATTGTCATTTTGAATTTAGTAAGTGGGAAATGCAATTAAGTTCTGAAGAAAAAACATTATTGAATAAATGTCAAACTGCAGGTCACTTTTCTTGGGTCTCGGTTGTTGATGACAAAATATTTGATAATACAAATGGTGGAGATTGGGAAATCTACGAATATACTTATTTAGCGGGGCCCTTCATATGATTATTAATTGGGATTTTGATGATTACGAATGGCGAAATCAAAAGATGAGTTCTAAGATTGGTTCGCAAGAGATAGTTGGTCTTGATTATTTAATGTGGTATAAATTGAAGGCATTACTCTATTTCCAAGAGTATTTTGATGTTGCTCAACAAATAGATAACCCTAATGGAGATCCACGAGATTTATTACCCTATGTTAATCAAACCAATTATGAAATAGCACAAGAAATAATTACCCAATATTATGAGGTAATCGGAAGATATGGTAGGCAAATGCCACAAGATTACAATCAAGAAATAATTGATGAATTTTATAATTATCTAATGGAGAAAATGGAGGGTGCCAAAAGAGTAGATGACGAACTATTTTGGATATCCGTAAAGACTCGCTTAATAGAAATAAAAGAATGGATTGCTTCCCGTTTGACAGATTTATATGTTACAGCGATGGAACTCCCGATATCTTGGGAAATAGATCGAGATTATAATACTTGGAAGGTAATCGGTGAACAACTTTGGGAGGCTTATGAAATGTTACACGATGTTATAACACTAAAGAAAAGATATCTGTATCTTAAAAACAATTATGATTGGAATTCTGTGGCACAAGTATTAGAAATAGAAATCTTACTTACTGAATTGGCGGAAGATCTTTGGAAACAAAAACTTACGCAACGACAATACGAATCTCGCATTCGTGAAATTGTAAAGTTAGGTTGGACACCCGATTTTAAACCAATAGAATTGATAAATTGTCACAACTGTGATGGTAGTGGTAAAAAAGTGTATAAACGAGGATTATCTAATTGTCAGGTTTGTAAAGGATCTGGATATTCAAATGGGGGTCAGGTAAATGCGATTATACAAGATATGAAAAATAATAGTTCTCTTTATGAAAGGATGTGGCGATATGTCCCCAAAAGTAAAGAGATGTTAAAAGAATTAAAAGATTGGGAGTTAATATCATGAAAGTCTTAATTGTGGGAACCCCCTACCAAAGAAATCATTGGGCCATTATGGATTGGCTGACCAGCCGACATTTTCATCGTTATGACCCGGGAGAAATTATGGTTAATACCAAAGGTCCTACTACTGCAGTTGATAAATTAGATCGGGCTATACAACAATTATTTGAAGAATGGCAAAATCGCACCGAAACGACTTGGAAAGACCCGACTACTAAATTACCATCCCTTCCTAAGTTGTCTACGACAATGACTCCTGCGAGGGGAGTTATCAATTGGACTCCTGATGACCAAAGAGGACTTCCGATTTGGCCTATTCCCGTAGATATCGTCTTTGTTTTAACGAATCCGCAATACCGACGACAAATTAAATCTAATCCTCGAAAATTAAAATGGACTGATTGGTATCAACAACAAGGTATTCCTGTTTTGGTAGTAACACCTGAGGGAATGTTCGAGTCACCGTAAATTATAAATATCTGTGTAAATATATCTATATTATGGGCTTTAAGCAATTTGATGAAAGGATGTCGATCTGTAGGGCTTGCCCAGAACTACAACGCAAATTGACAGGTTCGTATTGTAATATTTGTGGGTGCAATATGAAATTAAAGACCCAACTTCCTTTGGCTACTTGTCCATTGGGTAAGTGGTAATCATGGGCAAGGGATATTATTATGCCTCTTGGGGCTACGATTTTACTCCCAACTCTAAAGGATTTTTTCGCTGTGGCTGTGGTAAACAACATATTTTTGAGGCTGGTAAAACCTTAGTAATTATGTGGGACGGGGCTTTAGAGTCCTCACGAGATGAATTCGTGCCATGGTATTTACAATGTGCTTTTGAAAACCTTTTGTGGCGATTATCATTAGAATAGTTTATATACTCTGATGAGATTTAATTATTATGGGAATAACAAGAACCTGTAAGCGATGCCAAAATGATTTTGAGTTCAAGGGTGGAAGTCTGTTCTGCACTCCTGAATGTCAGTCAGGTTGGGTTGATGACCGTAGTAAGATTTACTCGGTTTTCGTGAGAGCCAATCAAAACCGACCTCAAGATCTAAAAGAAGGAACGAAAATTTACGAGGAGTGGTTGCAGACCGGAAAAATTGAGTAAGTATAAATAGGTGCAAACCATAAGGTTTGCGTATGGATTTCGATATTATCGTATTTGATGTTCCCGAAGACCGAGCGTGGTCAGGGGAAGAACCCTATGATGTTAAATCGGAAGCCTTAACTTATGAGGCTCGCTTTCGCTGTGAGCCCCTTATGGCATATTGTTATCAATGCACTAAAACAATGGATTATGATAGCAAGTGGCGAGAGCATCGACCTCGTAAGATGACGGCAGGAGATTATAAGCAATCTTGGAAAACCATTGCTGATGATACCAGCGAAACAGGATTTACCAATCAATGCTTACATTGTGGTTTTAGAATGTCAGAGTATGACGGGCCTGAGGGACTAATTCCCGAGCCGGAAGAAGTAGAAACTACCGAAATGGAATGGGTCAATGAAGGTTATCTTCATGATGGGGCTTGGTGGATCGCTAAAACCAGTTTCTTTGACCTAATGAAGCGTGGGTTTGGCAAGGAAATTAATTATGCTTTCGTGATTGAAGGACAGGCTCGAATTATGCCGATTCATAAATTAGTAGAAATGGCAAAAACCCGGGGTTTTAGAGAACGAGAGGGAACTGATGACCTTGGTATTCCAACTCCTCTCTTCCAAACCATGTAGATAATCATATATAGTCGAATGAAGAATCAAACGACATGGATTACTTGAAGACTCGTTGCCGTCGTTGTGGCAGCACGACAGTAGCACAATCCTTAAGAGCCTTGCAAATGTATACCGAAATATTAGCAAAAGATAATTCTTTAGATACTCTAAATGATATTGCAGGAGTGGCTTCAGACTTAAACAAATTAACTAATGGTGAGTGGGAACCTTGTCAATGTCCAGAGGTATCTTGGGCTATTAATCAAGATTTACTATGGCGAAATTATTTATAGTCGGTCATCTAAAATAATTATATGGTTAATCCGATTCTGATTGGTTCAGTTTTAGGATCTACCGTAGCCTATCTAAAAAAGATTGGTAAGATTCCATATAGTTTAGAAGAAGCCTTAGAGATTTTAATGGGTCACCCCATTGGTGATGATGTTAATTGGGACAATAAGGAGGATGATGATTTAGGCGATGAAGTTACTTGGAACGCTGCCCCACAGCAGACTAAAGTTAAATTTCCTCGTGCTAAAGCCGATAAGATTGTTAAAAAGGTAGAAAAACATCTTAAACCCTATGTGGTAGATATGATGGCTTGTGGATCTTATCGTCGAGGTGCCCAAATGATTGGGGATATCGACTTTGTGTTAATTCTTAAACCGGAATATGAGTTGCCAGAAGTCTTGCCTGCTAATGAAGGTATTAATTGGGTGGGTAACCAAAAGGCCCAAGTAATTATTGATGGCGAAAAGGTAGACTTTAGAGTTACTACGCCAGATGCGTGGGGGGCTACAATTTTATATTTCACAGGTCCGGCAGACTTTAATATCAAATATCGATGGATGGCAAAGAAACGAGGATTTAAATTAAGTGAGTATGGATTATTTGACAGAAAAACTGACAAATACATTGCTGGTAAAACCGAAAACGATATCTTTACGGCACTGGGTAGACCCTACAAAAATCCTGATGTCAGAAAAGGATTCCGTGCTGAATATCAACCTAATCAAAGTTTAGAAGATTATAGTCATCAGGATCTGATGACATCTTCCGTAGTTACCGGGGATTTTACAACAGATTCTCTAAAATATGGTTTTGGGCCGACGGCTCTGAGTGCTGAAGATAATTATGAGGCTACCTATGGCAAGGAACAAGCCAAGATCCGACGACGACTTAAGAAATCAATTAAGGCTCGTAATACTCATGGCACTAAAGCAGGGCAATGGTCGGCTCGTAAATCACAATTATTGAAACAAGAATACGAAGCCGCTTGTGAAAAGCGAGGCTTGCGGGCCTATAAAGGTGATAAAACCCAAAAGCAACAAAATCTTACCGATTGGTCACGACAAAAGTGGGGCACCGCCTCAGGCAAGAAATCCAGTAAAACGGGAGAACCTTATTTCCCAGAAAAAGCCATTGAAGCCCTCAAAGATCGAGGATTGTATGCTAAAGCCAAGCGTCAGAAACAAGCCGCTACAAAGGCTGGTAAACAACACGCTCGTTATTCTGATGATATCAGAGAGGTGGTAAAACCTTTTAGGTCAGAAGAAAAATTCTATTATCATGGCACGGATATGAGAAACCTTGACACTATTTTATCAGAAGGAATTAAACCTACGGATGTTGAAAATACGGTTTGGTATGAAGAATTAGAAGATATTAGCCCGCATCCTTATTATTATGAAGAGGTCGATGACTTCTTACCCTCAGTCTTTGTAGCCGAAACACCTGAAGAAGCACAATGGTGGTCAGAAGAAGCCGGTAATACCGAAATTGTGGTTTTAAAGATCTCTCCACAAGTAGAGAACTTAGCGAACTTTTCAGATGATGGCGTTGGCGGGTGGAGAACTTCCGAAACTATTCCTAATAATTATATTGTAGATATTATATCTTCCGAAACCTTTGAGGCAGAATCATTTGTTACTTTAGATATTAAAGATATGGATCGATTCTTGCGAAACCGCCGATTTAAACCAGTAGATATTGTTTATCGTAATCGTCCTGTTAAAGAATGGGTTTACGAAAGGGCACTTCCAGGTCGTCCTAACCATGTAGTGAGAGTATATACCAGCATTAACCGATACGGTCATCAGAAAGGCCGGGGCCGTGATGTCGGGCGGGACGCTATTAGAGTGCAAGTAGTGTATCAAGATAATCAAGGAGAAACGCTGGTATCAGCACCTACCCGAGTGCACCGTATTGGAACTTGGGAAACTAATTTAGATAAAAGATTATTAGCGATTGCTACGGAGAAACCTCAAGTAATGTTTGATAGTCGGGGAGAACCCATGACGCTAAGAAAAAATAAAGGCAAGTTATTTTGGGGTAGTCGTGATTATCCTAAATACAAGGAAACCCGCCGTTACGAATCCGAGCAAGAGATATTGATAGGGAAACCCGGTGAGGTAGCATGGAGGGCCATGAATCCTCATGATTATGCTCTTGGTTTAGCAGAAGGATCGATTTCTAAAGAAAGAACTATGCAGGGTGTTTTTCATGCTGTTACTAAGTTACCGAATTATATGATTACGAATTGGAAAGGATTTCCTTTGTTTGAAATTGACATAGAGGGTTTAAAATACGAAAAAAGGGGTTCTGGTTTATTTCCTAATCACATTGTAATAATAGAGGATATCCCGATCGAAAGGGTTATGCCGTTAGATAGCGATTTGGGAATGGATAGAGTAACTTCCTATCAATTAACAGAAGAAGGAAAGCCGAACTATGGGACTGGTTGGTCAGGACCCCAAATTATGCGAGATTGGAAAGAAGGTTGGTCTGAAAGATTCTATTCCGCAGAATCAGATCAATCTTCAGTAAAGATACAAGAAGACGCTCCGGAGGGTTGGAAGGTAGTTACTGTATCAGATTATGATAATAATTTTTATCGGGCTTATCAAATGGTAATTGAGGTTCAAGATTATAATCAAGTATGGTCTATTGTAGAACTAATTGATGATGTTAATCTGCTGTTAAACAAAGTGCCTGAAACCAGATTTAAAGAAGATCGAGTAGTAATTACGGTTTATACCTCTGGCGAAGGCATTACTTCAAAAGATGATTATTGGTGCGAAGAGTTCAACGAGGTTTTAGAAACCTTGTAAACAGAAGAGTATATAAAGGTAATAACACTACCTATGATTAGGTGGTGATAAGATGGCAAATGACAGACACAGCAAGGCTTTAGACATTCTCCGTCGTGGCGGAGTAATTAGACAAAACAACGATATGTTCCGAGTGCAAGGTAATTCGGGAAATTGGAATGTAACCGTATGGGATGATAAGCACATTCAATGCACTTGTCCTGTCAATAAGATCCGTCGGCAAGAATGCCACCACATTATTGCGGTTAAGAATTATTTGATTTCCGCACGAACCGGGTGGTCTATGTGGTGAGGTTTAATACCCAACAACGCTTAATGGCAAAACTTCAAAAGTTAGAGGCCAAATATCCGAAGGCTCGTAATCCTCAAGTCCAGCGTCGGCTGGAACAACTTCGAGCCAAAATAGCCGATTTTTGATGCACCGGACCCAAACCTTTATATACTATGAGGGTTTTGAAACCATTGAAGCCGACGGGCGAAACACGGGGGTGATACGAATGCGATACTGTATTAAGAGGAAACATTGGATGAAGAACAACAAGGGATGGTCGGTGACTATCCTCGATCAAGAATTGAAGCAGTATGTCATGCAGTTTTACGGCATGGCGGCTGTGGAGGAAGCAGAACGATGGTTGGAGAATCACAACTGAGACCGAAAGGTTTATAAGGGTGATTGATTCAATAGGGATTTGAAACCATTGGGGGTGATAAACATGGGAAAAGGACACGCATGGGTAGATAAGCGAAAGGTCAATGCTTTTGACCTGATGAATGAGCGAGCATGGCTGACAACCGATTTGGCCGAAGAACTGAATAAGCATTATCGACACGAGATTCGACCTCGATCGATTTACAATGTTTTGAAAGGCGACAAGCGATTTGTAATGATTCGCAAAGTCAAGGTTGATTCGGTGGCACGAAACAAATCACACGAGGTTTGGCTCTTTGGCCGAGCCGATCGTGATTACGATGCTAAGCATCCTTGGAAGGCGATCTGATGGAATGTCAGATTTGTGGTAATCCTTGGGGTGTTGCCATCAACAGCGGTAACTCCTTTAAGGAGTTTTCGCAACGAGTGTATTGCATGATGCATATGACAGAAGTATTTGGACAATTGGTGGTAATCAATGACTCGTAAATGTGGGACTTGTGGTAAAACCGGACATAATAGCCGAAACTGCCCCGCTTTAGAAGAAGACAAAGCATGGGCTGAGATCCAAAAAACTTTGGTAAAGCCCGAAGTAATTCATATTGCGATTTCAAGCCGTGGTAAACTTTGTGGGATTAAAAATCAATGGTGGCCGGAAAAGTATATGACGGATGAGTTTGCTCAAACGCTTCCTGTTTGCGAGGAATGCCAACAGATTTATCAAGCCGAATTTGAACGACCCTTTGATAGAGGGGTATAAATAACTATCGAAAACTATAAATAGGTAATAACAATAACAAAAGAGTTGATTGCAATGGATGATGAATATCAAGTTGATGTAAGCAAGTGTCAAGAGTGTGCAGGTTCTGTCATGGAAAATGTAGAAACCGGAGAAATGGAATGTCAAGCCTGTGGCTTGGTGGCAGGTCAGGCCATTGATATGGGCAAAGATTATCGATCTTTTGCCGATGGCTCCGGAGACTCTGAACGACACGGAATGAAGAAAACTTATCTTATTCACGATGGCGGTTTGTCTACTGACATTAGTGCAGGATATAAAGACGCACAAGGAAAAACTATTACGGGTGATTTCCGCAAGCGATTGTATCGTCTTCGCCGCCATCATCAGCGAAGCCGTGTGCAAAAGAGTAGCGAGCGAAACATGGTGCAAGCCTTGTATGAACTACAACGCTTGGCGAGCCACATGGGTCTTAGCGAATCAGTTCGTGAGCAAGCCGCCTTTATTTACAAAAAGGCTGCCGAAAAGAAGTTGGTGCAAGGTCGTTCTATCGAAGGCGTAGTGGCAGCCAGCATTCACGCTGCTTGTCGTGATAATGGTATTCACCGCACCCTTGATGAGATTGGTCGCCACAGTCGTATTGGACGCAAGGAAATTGGACGCACTTACCGCAAGGTTAAGCAGGATTTGGGACTCAAGATTCGCCCCGCACAGCCAACCGGCTTTGTATCCTCTTTTTGTAGCAAACTGCAGGTTCCCGTAACGATTGAATCAGAAGCCTTTTCCTTGTTGGAAGATCCACGCATTCGCCGGGTAGCCGCAGGTCGTAGTCCGACAGGTATTGCCGCCGCCGTAGTATATTTGGCGTGTATGAAGTATCCTGAAAATTATCGCACTCAGCGTGATGTGGCTCAAGCCGCCGGGGTTACTGAGGTCACGATTCGCAACCGATACAACGAGATTTGTGATGTTTTGGGCTTAGACCGTCGGGTGTTGGGCAAACAATAATTGTAATTATTGCAAGCAATAATTACTTATAGGTGACCACCGAATAGATGGTCATGTGGGATGTTGCTACAGTAGTGTTATCTGTTATTACGATCGTAATAGGATATCGTTTATGGCAGGTTTCTAAGCGTCCGCCCGAAATCCAAATTGAAACAGTAGTTGATACGGATAAATTATTGGAATTAACGCATAAGTTGGGATTAGTAGAACAATCTCGACAGCATTCAGAAGATACGGTCAGAGAACTTAGTCATCAGGTGGCTCGTCTGCAATTAGAATTAGATAATTCACAACAAGAAGCCAAGAAACAAAAAGGGCGGGCGGCTTCAGCCCATACCTCGAAAGGACAAATTTTGGAAAAATGGGCTCCCTTTGTAGACCATCCTCAAATCGATCCTGAATGGAAAGCAGAAAATTGGAACTTTATGGGCAACCCTATTGATTACATTGTGTGGGATTATCGTGATAACAAAGACCTTAATTTAGAAGAAGGTATGGTTTATATTATGGATGTTAAATCAGGAAAGTCGCAATTGACCACTAAGCAACGCCGTATTCGTGATTTAGTTAAGGCTGGTCGAGTCCAATGGCGAGAAATTAGATTGGAATAAATACATATAGTAGAATAGCCAAAAGATAATTATGGGCATCTCTGTCTTTAAACTAAAAGATGGTCAGGGTCGGCCTTTATTATACTCAAATTTAGAGGCTTTGAATAATGATAATATAAGTAATATGCTTTTCTATCTTGGCTTAGAGTCAATGCCTACGCATAAAGAATTTGTTAATACAGAATATAGTAAAGTCAAATATTTTATAGAGGAAGTTGAAAGTTGGTGTGACGAGTGTATAACAACAAAAATGGAAGGGGAATTTAAGGTATGGGAGATCGATTACGATAACCCAGAAGATAGTTATATGAAATTAAAACTAACAGACATTAGGGGTAACTATAAGATAGAAGGATGGGATTTTCATTGGGGGACAGATCCAAGTAATCCAGCAGCACTTCATTTTACTAATAAAAAATTATGGGTTTATGTTGGTGAAGACTACAAACAAAAATGGGACGAGATTCTTGGTCCACGCCGCAAGGTTCCATGGCAAGCCATTAATAGACAGGTGATCTTATGAGTAAGACCCAAGAGGAACTGTGGTCTCGGTTTTGGGTCACTAATTATGAGGATAAGTATTTTGATGAGTCAGATATTTTAAGTTTAAAATACAATTATAGTGACTTAGACTTGATATTTGGTGTTCTGGAACTTGGTTTTAGTTATGACAATAATGATTTAGCACAAGTAGTAATTGTGAAGCCCGGAGATATTTTAAGAAAATTGAGTCCGAAGAGTAAACCTGTCGATGATGATTGGCTATATGCATATGGTGGCAAAAAAGCAACTAAATGGATCGCAGCAGGTGCTAATTATGAATTGGTATTTGCTAAAACCTCTGAACTGTTGTCGGGTTCCGGATGGGTGGGAAATTTTTGGTTAGTAGACGGCTATTTCTTTAGTTTTGCCGACGGCTTTAGCACTATGGCAGGAGTATTATTTAAGAAAGATGATCAAGACAGACCTATTATGCAAATTTTAGTTGGTGAGCGAGCCTATGAAATATATCAAGAAAAGATAAAACAACATCAATGGGATGCTATTAACAGGAGGTTAATTTAATGAATTATACTTGGAAAGTAGAAAAAATACCGACTCAATATCTTCAGCCCCATCATCAGTTTTGGCCTCGTCTTGAGGAATTGGGAAATGGAATTGTTATGATTTTAGCAACAAAAAATGGTGTGGTTGTAGACGCTATGACTTATAAGACTGTTACTAAAGACCAATGTAAACCCGATTGGACAAGATCAGGTATCAAATATGGTGATCCTGTTTTTGAAATGATTTATTACGAGACTGGAGGGAGTAATAAAAGAGAAGAAGATGAAAGCCGTCGGGAGTATTTGGGAATTTCAAACTTTAGTAATAAAGATTTAAACTATGGTTATCAGCAACTGCAAGAATTGGGGATTTTATCTTACAGTATGCCCGTTTATGATAATTTACCATTGTGGTGGTTTCTCAAAGGACGGGCCGAAAAAGGTATGCAGAATCCCGATTTCAAAATATGGGAGATGTTTTTAGCAATTGGAACTCCATATTCAGAGGCTATTAATCGGGAAGTGGTATTATGACGACTAAAGATAAAATAGAAGCCGTGATTAAGGATATTAGTGATTGGTTACTTCCGCAAGAAGGATTCCAAAATGGTATGATTACCGATGTTAGTATGGAATTAGGTAGTGATACGGAATTAGATGGTTATCTAATTGCTAATTATGATAATGGTAAAGTCTATTTTGATGGGTGGTTTGCTGATTACGAAGAAGATTTATTTGTGGATATTCATGGGACAGAACCGGATTGGTCACAATTAAGATCGGGAGCAAGTCAATTAGCCTCTGACCGAAAAAGATATGCAAAAGGAGTAATGCCTAAAGGTTATCACCAAGCCATTAATTATAATATCTTACGAGATGGGAAATACCCTATTTCTGAAAAATCCTTTTTCGAATAATTATAAATAGTCGTTTGACCAATCAAACGACATGGGATATCGTTATTATGGACAAGTGCTTATCCCGGAAGAGTATCGCCAACTCTATGAAGCAGGCATGGAAACAATGTTTAGAGTTAGCCGTCTGAAAGATAAGTGGTTTCCAACAGCCAATGATTATGACATGATCGAAGAAAAGAACGGATATGTGGTTTATTCATGGAGTGGTTGGAAGCGACATAATCCTTATTGGGAAAATTACATGACTTCCTTTTTTGATTGGATTGTAGATCCTGATACCCGTGAAAATAACATTGAAGGTTTCGCAGTAAACCCTTGGAAAGATTATGAAGATCCGTATTTATCAGAAATTGCTGTGGCAGAATGGTCTGCTTGGGCTTGCAACCAAGCAACTGACTTTGTAAGGTGGAATTATCCTGCTAAATATTGTGGTTTTTATGCCATTGGAGAAGACTCGGGCGATGTTGATATTATTGATGAAGGCATTGGTCTAAGTTATGTCCGAGAAATCGAGGGCTCTCCAGCCGGGGATGATTTACAAGAAATTACGGCTTTTGGTTTTGAAGAGGATGATAAAGAACTTTATCAAAAAGCAATTGAAGAGGCCAAGGTTTTTCCATTTGTAGATTTAGATGAATGGAATGATACCAATTGGATTGTGGTGGGCAAAACTGGTAAAGATTACTACCGTCGGTGGACTCCTGAAGAATCAAAATTTTTAGATGATTATTCAGATTATCAAAAAATGCATTTTTATTATGATGGTGATGAAGTAGGTGGAAGCGATTATTGGGATTGGGAAATCTATGTTAATGATCGAGTAGATGTAGATTACTATCAAGATTAAGAAGAAAGCATAAAGCGATAGTCTAATTCCTGCTCAATAAGTTCTACTTCTTCTCTAACCCGTCTAACAAAATGTTCCTTTTCAGAATCAATAATGGTATCTTCTCGCCAAGTTTTACCAAGATGGGTAACCCATAATTCACCTACCCAATAGGGTTGATTTAGGTTTGGTGGCGTGATATCTGCCCATACTTTTGGCATAAGAAAAGGTTCTATTTGTGACTATTTATATTTTGGGTATAAGGTATATAAAGGTGGAAGCATCAGTTTTCCAGATGCGATGTCGCCGTTGTGGTTTTCCGACTAAGGAAGGCTCAAAGGAATTGATGAATAAATTGATGGCGGGCGAAGTTCTATCTAATGACGAAATCACGATTCTTCAGTATTCCGATGATCCAAGTTTTTGCGAGTGCGTTAATTATCCGATGGCTATCAATTGGGTAGACCCTCCGAAGTGGTGGAAAGGTATATAAAGGTGAACGCACACAAGATTATTTGCGACTAACGCAACAAGGAGCGTGATACAATGGTAAAGATTGAAATTAAATGTGCAGATGGATATAGTGCGAAAGAATGGGCAAAGGACGACGGAACGCTGGCTTACTTCCTTAAGGGGCCAACTACCGTAGCCAACGATAAGAGCGAGATTGGTCGCTACGATGTTCGAGGACAATACGCAGGTAAGTTTAAGTCTGCTTTTGGGGCTCGCAAGCGATTTGGTATTCTTGAAGGAGGTCGTGCCTCCGATCTTGCCGTAATTACGATTACTACGCCTGATGGCAACTCGGTTTTCATTGGCGATGTGGATGCAGGCAAGATGTCTACGCAAGAGCGTATTACTTTGGGAATGTGCATTAACAACGCTACTAACTTGGTTTCTGCCCAAATCGGAGACTTGGAATCAGTCCCTGAGGGAATCGTAGGTCAAATCTATGACCTTGCCGACCAACTCTATGCAGAATATCAAACTCGATATGGCGAGGAGTGACCATGGAAATCCGCCTTGATTTAGGCAGTAGCCGTGTGTTAGTTTTCTCAGACTATGCTGATACCGATTATATGAAGGTGACAGTAGAGGAACAATCAGGTTCATCTACGATTACTTTAGGTTTAGTAAAGCGAGAAGACATTAAACGCATGGGTCGTTCTGTCTAATTACATCTGCTGGAGTTCCCGAGCGGTCAAAGGGGGTGGACTCAAGATCCATTGGCGAAGCCTTCGCAGGTTCGAATCCTGCCTCCAGCACCAAATCAATAGATATAAATAGGTGGTGTTTACAACTTAGGGTTATGCTGGACTTAATGGAGTTTGCCGAAGAGCAAGGTTTAGAGGTTTCAGCCATTGATTACCTAATTAATAATCCTGTGCCAATTTCTATCGACGAAGCAAGAATCCTTCAAGCACGATGGGCTCTTCGTTGGCGACTTCGTAAATGCCGGGGTTGTGAAAACGGATTTGATATTTCTTTGGGCGGTTTGTATTATTTATGTCACGAATGTGTTGAGGAGGCTTTTAATTGAAACAAATTAGCGATGTCAAATTAGGATTTAAAGATAACGAGGTTATTGTTACCGCTGTGGTAGATATGGACCACAATGATAAAGATGATCTATATTTTGTGATGTTCAATATTTTGGATGACCCTCTTCGTTTCGTAGTAGCCGTAGCCGGTAACTTCGTAGATTTCTTAGTATCAAAAGGATATAACCGAGAAGAGATTGACCGATGGTTGTCTAAAGACCCTCAAAAGTATTTAGAAGGTATTGTGCAACATCAAGTTGAAATTATGCAATCGGCTAATGAAAGAGTAAAGGTAGTCATTGATAATCAAGCCTCGGCTGACCAAGCCCGTATGGTAGTAACTTCTCTTTTAGCCAAAGGACACTTTAATCAAGTTACCACTTATCGTTTCCCTGATGGAACGGAAGATACCAAACTGCAAAAGGTTCCGACGGGCGATATGGCTCGTGACCTCAAAATCATGTTAGAAATTATCAAGGATTGGGAAAACTTTGATTATAACGAATTTATGGATCGGATGGTGAAGCAACATGGATAAAACAATGGAATTGGGAGAAGCCTTAGCACAATTTGAAGCGGCTGGACAACAGCCTGACGGCTTTTTGTATCGAGTTATTGTAATTCCCGGGGAGGATTTACAACCTTTTAGCACTTCAGTTTATGGACTCACGGTAACTAATGGATTATCATTAAACCGTTTATCTACGGCTAAAGACGATACCCAATATGAAATTTTTGATATTGTGGGCTTTCCTCAATGGGAAAACATGGAATCCGAAATGAAGTCAGCAGATAAAATCCTCAATCAAATTATTCAACAATCTTTAGAGATGAAGCATATTCAAGATGTCAGTTTGGCGGTGCATTTCGTAGATCACCCTCCTGCCGAAGAAGATGATGTGTTTTGACATTTTCTCTTGGAAAATGAAAAGGTATATAAGGGTAATTGCATAACTGCATAATACAACTGCCACAACAGGCAGGGTAAATGGAAGTGAACAAATGTTTGACCCGATGAAGAACTATGTATATGCCAAGCGAAACCGTGGACTCCGTGTGAGTCTTGGTGGATTGAACCCCACAGGAGCCTCCTGTAATATCGTTGATGAATATGGCAACGACCAATTAGTTGGTAAGTGCCACCGTCAAGTATGGTATTCTAAGAAGCGAGTTCCTCGAACCAACGAAGCCGATGATACGAGCATGATTCGTTTCGGTGTCGGTGATGCCGTAGAAAACGAACTTCAAGAACAATGGCAAAATCAAGGTATTCTTTTGGCCTCCAACCTTAAGTTGAAGGAACAGATTGGAACCGATCCTGAAACCGATGAACCGGTATATCTATCAGGAGAAATTGACGCTGTGCTACGCTATTTTGAAACAGATAGCGAGGGTCGTATCACTATGATTGACCCTAATACCGCTATTGGTATTGAAGTCAAGTCTACCCGAGGTCACTTTAGTGAAAAGCACCTTTGTGGTAAGGGCAACAAGATGTATCCGGTGGGCTTTCCCAAGATGGAACACTTGATGCAAGCCGCTATGTATCTTCATACTCGCAAGGTGGTAGAAGACACTTATGGAGTCACTATCCCTTATTTCGTGATTGTCTATGAAATCGTAGACTCTTGTAATACCAATCAATTCCGCATTGAACTAAGTAATGGTTATGATGGAGAAATCCTTGTTAAGACGATGGATGGACAACTAATTACTCCCGAAACCGACCCGATGGTGCAATTGAAGGATAACATCATGTATAGTCCTATTCAGGGTTTCACGATTGAAAACATCTTGGAACGGTATATGGAATGTCATGAGAAGTTGAAGTCAGATAGTCCTCCGGACCGTGAGTTTGCTCTTCGTTATTCGGATGAAGTCTTTGAAATGATGGTGGCTAACGGCACCCTCTCTAAGACTAAGACGCAACAATGGGAAAAGAGTCCTACGGCTGCTGTTGGCGATTGGCAATGCAGTTATTGTGATTGGAAGGATGAATGTTATCCCTTCTCGGTATTTACCGAGTTAGTGGAATCAGGAGAACTTTCGGTTGAAGATGCGATGCGTGAACTCGGATTTTAAGTGTCACCAAAGGGCTATCAAATAGCCTCAGGGGAAAGGATTGTTGGTATACCAACTTAAATCTTGAGTTGCCGATAATTGATGCTTTGATTAGGTGTTAATTCCCTAAAATCATAATCCCATCCACCCATTTGATAATCAGGATAGGCAGTAATGGTGTCACCCGTAGGAGTATTTACCATAATCCTGACCGGCCCATCCCACCCGGGATGAAGACGACTCCAACCGCCATCAGACAAATTGTGGTCCCACCACACCGGTTTACCTTCTTCATAATTAAAAGATAGGGCTTCGAGTTTGAGTTTCGTGCCATCAGCAAGGGTAAATATCAAAGGGCTGTTGATTGGAAAGCCTGCTTTTGTAAGATCTTTTGCCAATTGGTCGTCGATACCTGCTGAGGTAACAATATCAGTTTCGTCCCATTCAACCCATTGTTCCCTAAATATCCAAGTAATAAAATTGTAAGTGTTCCAACCCGGCATATGATAATTATTAATCCATTCATAATCTTTTATGAAATAACCCGGACCTGCCGCAACAACTTGTTGTTGAAGCAAATCATCGAGTTCTTTTTGCTTTTGGAGATAAGCCGTTTTTTCTGCTTCTGGAACTGTCATCAATAAACCCGGCCCACAATTACAGTAATATCGTCTAACTTGCCACCTAAGTATTCTACCAAATTGGGCGATACCTCATATTCAAGGTCTTCGGGTGTTCGCTCACCATAAAGTTCTACCACGGCCTTTTGTCCAAAGGGTGCCCAACGCTTGTTATCGTTAGCAGCCTGAAACGCCGCCGTAGCCAAAGCATCAGATAAATCATTTTCTCGTTCTAACAACTTGGCGATTTCTTTGTGATAGAGGTTATCCCATAATCCATCGGTAGCCAAGACTACATAATCTCCCGGCTTAAGAGGAATATGACCTCGATCTGCATCTGAAGGAGTTTCACCCTCTTCCGAAGATAATTGATAAGGAAAATTAAAACCCATTGTTTGCTCTAAAGTTTCAAA
>Ga0208427_1000218_pt1 | contig 24811 bp, 25 predicted proteins | sample DEB08_DNA_FD_184532 | JGI IMG/M metagenome (GOLD analysis project Ga0208427, IMG submission 184532) | Aqueous microbial communities from the Delaware River and Bay under freshwater to marine salinity gradient to study organic matter... | ecosystem: Environmental > Aquatic > Marine > Coastal ...
CTAGGTAGCCGTCTTGATAATCTGCATTCGCAGGATCACGGCCAATACGATGAGTATATTGATTGCCAATGTACCAACTACCTGAAGGTGAATTAGATGTAGTGAAGTCTGTAATTTCTTCACCATTAACATAAATTGCCGCAGATGATCCGCTGACATTAACAACAAAGTGATACCACGCAGACGGATCACGAAACTTGGCAGTTGGCACTCTGACTGTTGTTGTGTGTTGTACAAACTCTAACTGCCCACTACCGTCAAAACGTATCATATGACGGTTACTACCGTCAGCCGCACCAAATACGACTTCAGTACCGCTGTTATTTGCACCAACGCTTTTTTGCCACCAACTAAATGTCCATATAGTAGAGCTAGTCCCTGCATCAATAGGAGTCCATTCTAGGTACGCAGAGTCATCATCGTTAAACCGTAGCGATCCTTCAATGGTCTTAGGATAGAAGCCCCGTGTAGAGCCTTGCTTTGCATTACCTTGCAATATTGCCACGTTATGCTCCTGCGCTTGTGACTGCCGGAGTCGCACTGACCATTACGTTCGTACCATCAGAGTAGTACGACAGGAAGTAAACACCTGCTGTTGAGATGGTAGTGAGGTCTGCACTGGCAATGTATGTGGTAGCGGCGGCTGAGATAGTGTGGCCGCCAGAGTTGTCTAGCCAGATATTGCCAGACTGTCCGGCTGTAATGTTCGTGAACGTCAGCGTACCTGTGCCTGTTGGTGTGCATTTGAAGTAGTTAGATGCGTTCATGTCGAATGACAGATCGTTGTCTGTGGTCAGCGTACCAGTTGCTCTTCCAGTGACAGCGACTCCTGCTGATGCTGTGGCGAATTTGGCGGAGTTGTCGTAGTAAAGGGATACTGCACCATTTTCATTCAAAACAGCATAGGTTTCAGATGCATTAGTATTTGTGAAGCTGACAGCCGCACTTGCTTGAATATATAAGTCACCAGTACCTAAATCTCTAATCTGGCTGTTAGTGCCATCGTGATAAATCTGTAAATCCGACCCCGTACCAAAGATAGCCTTGTCGTTGTCGCCAAAGTTCAGATCACCAGTCATGCTATCGCCAGTAACCGCAACAAAGTCTGTGCTTGCTGATGTGGCCGCAGTGCCTAAGCCAAGGTTTGTTCTAGCTGTTGCAGCGTCGGCGACATCAGACAAGTTGTTTGCTGCAGCCAGGAATGATCCGCCAGATACATAAGCAGCAACCCAAGCAGAGCCTGTGTAAAGTTTCATTACAGTATCTGTTGTGTTGAAGTACAAATCCCCAGCATCAACAGTTAAACCGTTGCCAGTGACGTATGTTTCGGCTGCGCTATCACTTGCGTGAGCGCCATAGTAACGATCATCAAAATCATCAAACGCTGCCAATGCAGCATCTCTTGCAGACTCAGCAGCAGTCTTGGCTGTCTCTGCATCATCTTTATGACCCTCTGCTGTTGTTGCGTGACCGGATGCAGTTGTCGCATGACCCTCTGCTGTTGTGGCATGACCTGAAGCCGTTGTTGCTGATGCCTCTGCATCGTCTGCGTGACCTTCCGCTGTCGTCGCGCTAGCTGCAGCTGCAGCTGCTGATGAAGACGCTGATGCAGCATCAACGATCAAGTCCCACTTAGCGCTGTCTGTGTTTGATGTCAGTGGCTGAGAACCGCTAGACGTATGCGCTGTGTTGGCTAGGAAAATGTTGTTGGTGCTGGTGTCTTTAACCAGGTCACGCGCATTGTATGAAGTTGATGCTGACCAATCTCCCTGGTATGTACCAAGCTCTTGGGTAACAGATAAGTCACCATCGCCATCAAAAGCGAAGATTTTGTTTGCTCGATCTGCAGCAGAAATCGCAAACTCAGTCGATGAGATGGTGTTTGTAACCGATGCCTTAATAGACCGATCAATCTCTTCTTGCATTTGCTGCGTGATAAACGTCAGGCGGTCCAACGCTTCTTCGTGCGATTCAGCAGGGAATGGATCGTTCTCAACGTAGTCTGTACCCTGGGTAAGCGCTAGCTTACGCTGAATAACCACAGTCTCGCCTGATGCTGGAGCAGTGCCGAATGTGACGTTACCGCCACCATCGACCCCAGCATTAGATACTGTGTAGTCAGTTGTCAGAGTCTTAAGCGTTTCTGTGCCAGTGGAGCTTCGGATATAAACGTCCAGGTCACCGTCTGCAAAGATCTTGAAAGTGTACTGAAAAACGGTTGTGGTTCCGTTCCCTGAGTAACTAACCTTGTTGGTTGTACTTGATACCGTCATCGTGCAAGATCTCCTGCTGCTGCTCCTATGTCAGGCGCTCTTGATGGGGCAGTTTGTCCAGGTCTCCACCAATAACGCTGACCGTATTCTTTTTTCCTCAATCTCTCAAGTCTTCTCATATTCGATCTTGCATCTGGGTCTGCCCAAATCCGCATCTGATCGAAGACCATTCTTTCTAACGCTGTCCTCAAATACCAAATACTTGAGCCAGGCGTATACCTTGCTGCAAATGTTAACATTTCCTTCGCCAATTTTGGATCTTCTCCAGTCAACGCCTGGACAACATTCCCAGAGGAAAGATTCCTTAGATCACTTACAAGGCCACCAATGACTGGTCCAGCAACAGTTTCTCCAAGCCCTCTGTTGTGCCGATTGACATCAGAAAACAGGAAATCGCCATAAATACCAAAACCACCTCCAGCAAGCATTGCAGCCATCCAGAAGTCTGGGTCGTCCATTGGACGAGGATCTCTTCCTTTTGCAATTTCTTTAAGCTGCAAACCAAGAGCGCCCATCAGCGTTGTGCTGATAATTAAATCAGCCATGTACAGCCCTTTGGCTTTTGGCCCAGAGCGCATAGCTGCCCTGGTAAAATGATCGCCAACAACTGTCACGCCAAAGTTTTTGAATTGCGCAAATGAGCGCAAAATTTCACCTGGCAGCGTTCCTGGTCTACTTTCTCCATACAGCGTATATGCGCCTCTTGCTGAAGATGTAGGGATAGCCGTGTCTGTTTCTGCATTGATTGCTTGCTGCCATTTTGTAGAAAGCCTGGTTGCTTCTTCAAAAGACAAATCAGTTCTTTTATCTATCGCTGCAGATGTTAAGAATTCTGCTCCGTCTTCAACGTATGGCGCAGTCTGCCGTATGGCATCCCAGTCAGCTTCATTGATTCCATGCTTTAACAAAGTCTCTCTGTTTTCTGGTGTCAACTGGTCAAATGTTTTTCCTGCAGCGTCCGCATAGTAACTTGTCCAGGACATACCAAAAGCCCATCGACCAGCTGTTGTATGCGGGGAAAGCAACGAAGCGTTCATTGTGAAGTCAGAAATTCGCCTGGTAATTTCTGTGCCTGATACGTCTCCAATGAAACGCATCTGAGCTGTAGCGACTTGCGCCCATCCGTCAGCAATCAATCCCTGGGAAATAGCTATCTTTGCTCGCTCTTCGTAACCAAGTGGATTCATGTACTTTAGGTAATCCTTGATTATCGAAGTCTGTGGCAAGCCAGCCATCCTCCTGGCAATCCGCTGAAAGTTTAAGTCTGTAATCGCAATTAGTGATGTTGCCCCCAGAAATGCACCAGAAATCAACTGACGCATACCTGCAAAAGTTTGCGCAACTTTAGGGTTTATGGGGCTATTCACTGCTCCAGTTATGTGTTGATACAAACCTCTTGCTTTGTTTATGTCGGATGTATATTTAGCTTTTGCCTTTGGGTCGGCTCCTGTTTCTCTGTAAGCCACGTTCTCCAGGTAGGCAAGCATTGAGTGTGGGTTGGGGCCAAGAACCTCCATAACGCCAATATCCCTGGACATGGTTTCAATGTGCTGAACCATCGTTTCAAAAATATTGTCGTTGCCAAATTTTTTTTGGTACTGCAGCCAGGAATCAGCATCTTTAAAAACCAGAAACCTGTGATCTGCGCGAGTGTTCCTTAAAGCCTTTTTCCCTTGCCCACGATTGAAACCTAGCGCTGTTCTGCTTGCGTTTTCTGTAACGATTGCTTCGTGCATATCTTTTAAAGCAATCTCAATCGTCTCCCTGGTAAATGGCAGTCCCGTTGTGGAATCGATCATTTTATCCAGGTCAATGTAATCAAGTAACTCATCGCGCCAAATTTGATATCCATCATCCAGGTTCTGAGCAACTGTTCTTATCTTGTCTGCGTTATGTGATGTAGGGAAGTTCCAGTCAGCCCGCTTAGGAATATGTCCTCCAGCAGCGTTAAACCTACGTCTAAGGTATTCGCTGCCATCAGCCCAGGATGCAGATAGCTCTCGTGCAACAGCGTCACCAGTGTCTTCACCAAAACTTTCTCTTACTGCATTTTCAAGATTTGCTTTATTTCTTGTTTGCCCTAAAAGATTTCTGTGGCCTTTAGCCAGGATGTTGCTAATCCGCGCATAAGCTAGATTTCTAACAGCATCAATCTGGCCTTTTACGCTGCCAAATGTTCCAAGATTTAATTTGTCCATCAAAGCAACAATGCCTTCGCTGGCACTATTTTGATTTTTTATGGTTTTGTAGCCTAAAATATTTCGCCTGTTTTCCGTGGCCTTTCTAGCCTGGATCAATGCCACACGTTTCTTTTCCTTTGCTTCAAAAGAAAACGCATCAAATGCCTGTTGACCAGCAATTCGCTCTGCTTCAGCTTTTGGCATCCTTGCAGCATTTTCTTCAACAGCGCCTTCAAATAGATCAGAAATCTTATCTAATCGCTCCGGGTCGATCTTGCCTTCAGCCCTGGCATTTGCAATACATTGTCTAAAGCTCATTACACGCAATCCTTAAATCGTTCGATTAAAGCATCATCCATCTCAAAATCTTTTTGCATTTCGTCAAATGTTTGCATCCTGGGCTGCATTTGGGCATCCTCATCAACAAATATCCCAGCGGTAGGGAAACCGTCTGGATCATTGGTTTCGTTGACCAAATCTGTTACACTGAACTCGGAGGTATTAGAAGTGAGATTTTTCATGGTAGACGGCATATCACTGGCAGCATGGGATGTTGACAGTGACGTTGTGTCTGTGTGGGACGGACGCGCTGGTGCCTGGAGATCAGGTAAAGGTGCCTCCCGTATATTGATGGACGACAGGTCGCCCGAAATATCAGCAGCCGAAGCTGCATCTCTTGCGCTCAAACTTGGCACCAACCTCCGGTCAATCTCAAGCGTTGCTAACATGGAATCAAACGTAGAAGGCAGTTCATCAGCGACTTCTTGATACAGAGTTCTCATTTCGGTTGACAATCTCTTCTCAACGTCAATGTCTGCTTCGTTAATTAGTTCGCCATCATCGTCACGCTTTAATGCGCGCCAAAGTTCATAAAGTTTATGCCCGCCAGTATAAGGTTTTGTTTCCCCTTTTTTATTGACGTATGTTGCTTCATATCCAAACCTGGTTAGGTCAGCAGTATTTTTAGCGTCAAGCATGCCTGGAGGCCAAAACTGAATTTCAGCAAGCATCCCGTCAGGCATGATAACCAGGGCTTTTGCATCAAAATAACCAACTGGAGTTTTCCCCCAGCCTTCATCAATGATGTGCCACTTGTAGTCTTCGTTTAGTTTTTTAAGTACGGCCCTGGCATCTTCTGGGCGGTAAACGGTCATGCCAGTCCTGGCTATGTCTGTAACGTTATACAAAGATGGTAATAAGTTGTCTGGATCAGCTTTGTATTTCTCAACCAGTTTCTCTATTGTAGCATCTGCTTCTTTAACTGGAGGGACTAAAAACTTTCCAGCATCGTCTTTCTTTGGTTTAAATTCCAGGCCAAGGTCATTTGCAATTTTCTCAACCGCCTCATTCAGCGCCTGGTGATTTGCAGCGCCCCTAGTCATCATGCTGTCAAAAGATTCAAACTCTTGGTTATGCAAGACTTCATTCATAAATGAACCAAAGCTCACTTTGTCAGACTCTTGCTTGTCTACATATCTTGGTTTTTCTTTTGCGCCAGGACGCAGAATATTGGCCATTGCTTTTTCTGATGTGGCAGAAGCAAACTCCTCATCAGTTGTTACGCGAATAGGCATGCTCTCCCATCCGCTATCTACAGCAACCGAATAGGTACTATTTCCGTCACGCAGCTCATACGTTCCATCACCAAGATCTTTGGCTTCAACAGGCATGCGCTTTTCCATGAGGCCTTCTTCGGCCTGAGACATAAACACTTTTGCATTAAATATTCCTTCGCCCCTAGCTCTTATTGGTTTGATATCACGCAAAGAAACCATTAAGTAATCGCCAGTCGTATCAAAATACAAAGACGGATCTGGCTTCAGCCTTATGGCAGCCATTTGTCTGAATACTTTCCTGGCAACAGCTTCTCCAGCTGCGGTTAAACCACCTGACTGAGCTTTTGGATTTTGGCTGCGATATAAGTAAGAAAGCGTTGAGCCAATCCCGCGCCCCTGGAAATCTGTTGCGACTAGACCCTGGACCCCACCTTCGTACCTGCGCCAATACCCAAGGATGAGATCTTCTGTCTCGTGCATAGCAAAGATGTCTGGACCGCTGCGATCTTTCATATAAATAACGCCGTCAACCCGAGCTATTTCTACAGTGCTTATTGGAAAGTCAAAGGCTTCGTCCATTGTCAAATCAGTTAACTCAAGCGAATCCAAGCGCATTGCTTCAACTTCTGGTACGCGCAGCCCACCTGGGTTGATTAACTCAATATAAGCATCTTCATCAAATTTGCCGATTGACTTAGCAACATTCTGCCGAACTTCTTCAAAAGCATCCGCTGCCTGTTTTGTTGCCCCTTCTCCAACTACGTCGTCAAAGAGCGAGAAATCTTCGTCCTGGACAACCTGCGGGCGTTCTGAGACTTCCGCTTGATTGCGTGAATGTACGAAATCATCTCCGCTTGCGTAGCGATCAAATTCGCCCTCATCAACTGCTCTTCTGACGGACCCGAGGAATTGTTCGACAGCTCCGTCATACTTTCCTGATTCTCTTGCAATCTTAGCTGCGTCTGTAAGCGCGGACGAGATTGGCCCCCTTGCGTTTGCGAGCGCTGTGAGGATTTCGAGCGTTTTCTCTTCATCAGTGATACGTCTCCTGTTGTTCTCTTTAATTACAACATTGCCTTCTTCTTCGAGGCGACTAGCGTTTCTAACAATGTTATTGAAAGCAGCCTTGTCTTTTCTTATTTGTTTCTGCGCTCTATCCAGGATAACTGCGCGCTCCTCAAAATAAGAATCAATAAAGGTTTCTGCGCCAAACAATCCTTCCTGGGTTACTTTTTCGTAACCAGCAACCTTAACGTCTTTGACAATCTGAGTAGCCTGGAATTCATTGTTCGGCTCAATCCTGGCTAAAACTTTAAAAGCAGCTTCCTGCATTGCAGCGTCATCAGGAATTAGTTGACCGATAACTGCGCCATAGTTCATTGGAACCAGGCCGTTTATCATATAAGGCCATAGCTCTTCATTGATTGCCATGATTGCCCTACCCTGCCTAGCAATCGCTGACTCCTTGCCGAAAGATAACTTTTCGATATCTTCCGGGCGCATCTTAAATACCCTTGCTGCATCCAATGCAGAACCAGTTCCCTGGCGAATATTTTTAATGGCTGCTGAATAACGCAAGTCTTCCGCAGAAAAACCATCTGTTTCCCGGAAAATAATGACAGGCAGCCTTGGCTCTTGTGCCGGATCTGTATCCATAATTCGCTTAGCAAGGCCCAATCTCTGATGTCCATCGGCAACAAAATTGGCCCCGTCAGATCTTTGCCAAACCATAATTGGGTCAGCTGCATTTTGATCCCACTGCGTTACGTCAGCAAACTTGGGTAAGACACCGTACCTATCGCCTCCAGATTTAAACTGGAAAGTTTCTGCATCAACCTGGATGGACCGCAAATCATCTCCGCCCCAGATTGGGAGGCTGCTTTCTTCTATTGCTTCGTTAATTGGAGATATTGGTTTTTCGGGAATATTTGGTGCTTTATTGTGAACTACGGCTTCTGTTGCTGCTGCAGATCTTTCCGCATGTTCTAAATTAGCTCTTGCACCCTGCCATGCCTCATCAATTTCATTCTGTTTTGTTAACCAGTCATCAATGTTTTTTGTGGATTGATCCCATAATTTTTTAATGCCATTGACATCTAAGTCTTTGGTAATTTGAGCAAGCTGCGCGTTCCTTTCTTCAATAGTAATTTCGCCGCGTTCATAAGCGTCAAGCACTGGTTGCCATAATTCGGCTTGCTGTTTTTTTACTTCTTCCCAAGATATCTTGTAACCTGCTTCAATATCGAGCAGCCTATCCATTTCTTTTTGCCATCGTGCTAAAGGCAGAGGCAGAGGCAAATCTTCTAAAGGATTTGTGGTTTGCAGATCTTCAAGTTTTTCAAGAGCAACTTCAGCAGCTTTAGCATCTGCAGATGGTGAGTCGGCAAGGCCGCTATCTTTGTAAGCCTTAATTCCTTTCTTTACTTGATCCGCAGTTAACTTCATGGTCCCAGAAAAAATAGCGCTAAATGCGCCGCCAGCTGCCGTTCTTGTAACAAAGTCTTCCCAGCCATACTCATACCCTAGCTCTTCGTACCAGGAAGCAACTCTTGGCTGCAACAATGCTGTTACTCCTGCGCCAACAACAAATTCGCGCAGCAACAACGAACCAAGAGTTTTAGCGCCAGCTGAGTAAAGACCAGATGGTAATGTTAGATATGTGAATGGATCATAAGCAGCAGAAGCAACACCAGCGCCCATACCGACCAGCCAGTTAGTCGCACCGTATGACCTCCCCTCGACTTCCATGTATTGCTGTCTTTTGCTTCTAGCAAGGTTTTTTGCCTCCTCTTCTATATTCCTGGATGCGAAATCTGCAACTTCCGGGAACCGATCCTGGTTATCCAAAATATGCTTTCTAATTTTATTGGCGCGTTCTCCGTAGTCAGATGTTCCGCTATAAGCAAAAGATGATTCTGGATCAATCATCTCTCCACGCTGTTCAGCTTCATATATTTCTCGTTCAGTTTTCTCCGCAATGATGGAGTCGCCTGGATTGTCGAAAGTAATTCCGTCACGCTCTTGGATTAAATCAATATATGGCTGCCATGCGTCTTGGTGCGAATACAAGTCAGACACAAACAGCTCATTGTAAATGCTGTCTTGCAGAGCAAATTCCCAAACTTCAGAAGCGCTTGCGCTAGGTTTGTTGCTCCAGACACTAGGCTGGAATGGAGCTTGCGATTTTTTTTGGAAAAGAAACGAACTCATTTCCCGTACAGCTCCTGCCAGGCTCTAATATTGATTATCAGAGGATCTCCAAAGTCATCTGTAATCCCTTCGTGATAACCAAAGGAATCACCACGAATTAGATAGTATTGGTCTTTACCGTAAGCAACTAATGAATACAGGGCGCTTTCTTCTCTGATGTCTTCAGATAAACCAGGATTAACAACTTGCCCGTCTGTGACTTCAAAAAATTGCTCATCAGTGACATTCTTTAATAGTTTCTTAACATCATCAGCATCGGTGTTATCTGGCAGGAGTACCATATTGTTCCTTGCCATTTCATGGAATCCACCTTTACCTGTAGATTTGTTTTGACCAAATGCTTCTTGAATTGCTTGCGCATAGATTTCTTCATTAAATTCACCTAAACCTTGTGCTCTGTAGGCATAGATGCCTTTTGCTAATTCGTACCCTGCGGTCATTGACGAAGGGTTGTTTATTAACGACTTTCCTACTGTCTGGTTAAATACTTCTTGCATTGTTGTTTGGTCGTATTTAACTGGTGCGCCGTTCTTAATAAGGTCTAAACCTTGTAGCGCATCACTAACTACAGAGTGTTTACCGTCAACCAGTAATCCGCCAAGGTGCGCGTATTCATCTACATTTTTGGCATCAACAAGTTCGCCCAAGACGATTGGAGCGTCATTACCAAATCCTTGCGCAATACTGGTTAGCAGCGCATGGCGTGACCCTGCGTCGCCGTTTTTCAATAAATCAGATAACGCTGATCTTTCTGCGTCAGTAGTAAACTGGGGCGTCGTTAAACCAAACTTGTCTGCTACAAAGTACGCATCGCGACTCCGACGCGCTGCGTTCTGCATCCACTCCTGGCTAACCTGTGGGCGACCATTAACAAGAACTGCTCTGCCTCTATCATCACGCTGATACATATCCGCAATCAAAGGACTCGAAACAATAAGATCTCGATTCTGTGCAGCTTCCAGGGCATCACCACTTGCTATCTTGGAACTCAGTCCAGAAAGCATCTGACGCCCATTCTTGATGACGACAGCCGCTTCCATTGTTACGCCACCTGATTCCTTAGCTTTGCTCTCCATCTCGTCAACTGCTGCAGCTAGTTCTAAAGGACCCATTTTCCGCATGCCAGTAATGATGTCGTAAGTTGCCTTTAATACGTTTTGAGCCTGGACTAAAGATGCAGGAGCTTGAGTTCCTAAAGCAGCAATCTGTCTATCTGGGGCTAGAATTGTTGCTACCCCAGGATCAAACCCATCTAACAAAAGCCTTGTTGCGTCTGCTTGCTGCTTCTCAATGGTTTTCACTACAGCGTTGATTTGGGCTTTCATCGAGCTTATTACGCCTTTACCGTGAGAAATCGTAGCTCTAAAGTCAGACGAAACCATTCCAACCTGGTCTGGCGTACCCATCATTACATCAAGCAATTTTTTCTTTTTATCCTCAAACGACACTTCTGGATTGTTAAAGTATTGCTCAAGCTCAAGTCTTTGCTCGTCAGATAACAGCGCTTTAGCTGCTTTATCCAACTGTTTCTGTGTTCTTATTTCACCTTCTATTGCGTTTTTTAGCTGCTTTACTTCTGTAGGCAAAAGATACGACAATTCAGAAGCAATATTATCTGGGACCTTCCCTTGCTCGAAATCTGCAAGAAATTTCTCAACAACCTCTACTGGCTGCGTACTACTTAATGCGTCAATGTGATTTACGATTCTGTTTTTAGCTACCATTGTCCTGGTAGTCATTGCTCTTGCTGCAGCTTTATCTGGTGATATAAAGCCGTTCTGTATGCCGTTGTCGTAAAAACTTTTGATGCCATTAGCAGGGTCACCAAATAGTTCTACAGATGCGTTCATGTCACCGCTTGCTGCTGCAAGTTTTAGGCTTTCTTCTCTTTCAAGCCAGGTAGCTGTGCCGATACTGGCGCGCATAGATCGAGTAAATCTTTGTACATTAGCGGTTTGTTTTTGCGAAGTGGCATCGTACTGTAGAAAAAACTGTTGCCTGGTGGCGTCGTTCTGAATTGCTTTAGACTGTTTCTCCCGGTGAAAAGTTACACTGTCCTGCCAATACTGATCCGCCTCGTCTGGGTTTCCCCTTTTTGCCATTTCTTCTGCCATAGCAGCAGATTCACTTAGCATGCGGTTCGACTCATTAAGAGCTTTTAATCGCTCGGTTTCATTGCGCTGCTGAAGCTCAGCCTTGCCATACTGAAACGCTGCGTCTTCTGCCTGGGCATAAAATGCTTTCGCTGCTTCAGCGCCACGCGCAAACTGCTGAGGGCTTGCTTGTACTGACATACGCTGCCCACCAACTTCAGTGGTCCGCTGAACTTGCTGGGTATAGGTAGGTACTTTCATTTATGCCATCCCGTACAAAGTTGCTGCTTTTGTTGCGCCACTTAGCAATGTTCCAGCTGCGCGATACTCTGATTCTCTAACTGCTTGTTTACCGTAAAGCCTGTTTAAATCAGCCTGTATTCTCTCTTGAACAGCGCCTTCCAGCACCTGAGCTTGGGCAATAGCTGTATTGTATTGCAAGTTAGCTATGTCCTGGTCAGCTGCTGATGCAGCTTCAATCTGCAACTGCAATCCTGTACCTGTGTCGGCGTCCCATCCGTTCATCGCCAGGGTACGCTCCTGCATAGCCCGGAACTCTGCGTAACGTCCTTTGATATCCTGGACGTTTAAATCGCTTTCCCTCTTTATGACTTCAGCGCGCTGCTCAGCGATAACTGCGTTTCGCTCATTTACATTTGCGTTAAATTCCAGAGCAACCTGCTGCGACTTACCAGAGTCAATAGCAGCCCCAGCTCCTAAAAGTGAGCTGCCGACTGCTAATATTGCTGCTGCTTCAAAAGACATCTAATCACCTATCAAACGTCTGAAGGCGAGGATAAATCGCCAACAATGTCATTGGCAGAGGCTGGCTCTGCTCCACAACGATGAAGCCATCAGTATCGTAGTCTCCATCGAACTCAATATCTTTGTCGCCAGTGAACATCGGTACCGCCGTATCCATCGCAGCAGCTGAGCTGCGGAATGGAATAATGTCCAAGGTAGCCTCTTCCGGTCCAACTTTAGCGCCCACCGATCTGTATAAGCGTAGTGTAACGTCTCGGATTCGCTTGGTCTTGCCCTGACTGGTGCCTTCTGTGCCACCTGCATCGATTCGCATTGTCTGCAGCCTGGAGGTATATGGAAGCCCTATGTGTACATCAGACGCGCTACGGTCCAGTGTCACTGCGCCAGATGCCACTGTTTTATCTGCATGAGCGGAACCATCAGCAATAATCGAAACAGTCTGCCCTTCCAGGTGATCGAGTCCTGACAGACTGCTTGTTGCGCTGCCTTTGTATGTCAAACCACTATCGAGGAAATGTGCATCCAGGATGTCATCTCCAAAATCAAAGTTGCTGAAATATTCAACATAGCGAACAGTGCCGCCATCAACCTGACGATTAACCACCAGGTAAACCGCATCTTCATCCAGGTCACCAGGAATTGTAGCAATCGACTCAACAAAGCCATACGCATAATCAACGCTGTTGACTGTCGAGCTGCCACCAATTTTATGCTCGTGCCAGGCAATGACCTGCTCTTCACGGCGATAAGTCATGCCAACCAGCTTGCCGTTCTCCAGGACACACCACACCACGTTGTCTGGCTCTTGCTGGAACGCCATCTCTTTGATGCCTGATTCAGTGATATGCTCAGAAAGCAGCGTTAAATCTGGCGCGTAGTAAGAGTCAGAGTCAAAGTCATACACCAGTTCCCGGACCTTTCGCTTCGCTCGCTGCACAAACAGCGTGACGTTCCCAACAGGAACAGGCTGAATGTTAGCTGCGCCATAACTCGACTGGCGTTTGATCTGCGCATTTGTAGGACTAATCGGTTCAGTTGTTCCTGACGCAGAAACAGCAAACTCACCTCCAGATGTCCCAACAATCAGAACTCGGCCAGAGGAAAGATACTGGATGACGTTTACCTGGTTTGATCCGATAGTGTAAGTCAACGCATCTGCTGCGCCTGTTCCCTGGGTAAAGTTTTCAAAGTCACCGCCCTGGGAGAAAAAGATTGTTTGAGGTTCTTCCTGAGTGTTTGCAAACACCAAACGCTGCTCGTAAAACGCAACCGTCGCTGGGTAACCAGTAGTCTCAGAGAACGCTCCAAGCTGATAACCTTCGTCAGCTTCGAGGTCGCCAACCATCGTGACAGTATCCCCGGCAGCTTCATCTGCCAGGTCAACAGATGGTGCAAACAAGATTGTATCGTCAGTGACAGAAACAATAAGTGCGGATGTCTTGTTATTGCTGGTGCTTCCAGTAATCGTCATTCTCATGCCGACTTTGAAGCCCTCGTCAATGAAACCGCCAGCACTATCCTGGATTCGGTCGTTATGCTCTAAACCTGTTGCACTAGGATCGCCTTCAAAGAACTGGATCGTAGTCGTTGTGTAAGAAGGCATTAACTCGGTGCGACCATCTTCGTTTTCCAAAACAGTCGCGCCAACAGATGTCGCGCTGGTGTAGCTAGAGATTGCAGCATACCCATCATGCAGCTTAACGATCCTGCCAACATCTGTACTCGCAAAAGTATTTACACTTGCCGTGATTGTTACCGTTCCTGTCCTGGCGCTTGCAGTCAGTGTCGAGCCATCGAGGAGCGGATCTTGGAGCGGCCCGCGACGAAAATCAACTTCTGTGATCGTCCAAGCAGTATGGCTTGTTCTCGTAATCTTTTGTACAGGATGATCTGGATGGACCAGATACATAACGTCAGCCGATTGCGTGAACTTGAGATTTGCCAGCTCTGTGTGCGCATAGGGCGTCGTTACCTCTACTGGGCTGCCGCCCGATACAACAGTGCCTCCATCCTTATGAATCCGGAAATACAAGTCTCCAAACTCCAGGACGTAAGCCTGTTCAACATTAAACTCAAATGGGATCAATCGGCAGTTGTTAGCACTGTTCTTAACTTCTCGAACAAACAATGTGCCTGGACGACGGCTTGCACCGCCATGAGGATGGACCACAAAGTTAGATAACTCCTTGCAGCCATTGAAGTATTTACCTAGATCAGTCCGACCGTCCAAGCGCGGAGACAACTCACCCGCTGTAAAGTTGGCAAAAACTGGACTCGCTTTAGCCATTAGAACCTCGATCTAATAAATGTATCTGCCTCCAGGCTTCCCGAATCTGTCACGCTACCGATGCTACCCGGAGTACCTTCAGTTGCATCGACGAACCTAGCCTCTGATAGTTTCTGTTCGTACAAGGCTCGCATCTCCTGGGCCAAAGAAGTGCTGCCAACCAATGGATAGGCTACGTCAGCTGACAAAGCTGCAGCTAAAGCCTCGATCAACAATGTATCGTACTGCGCTGGATCAGTTACTTTCCCGACATAAATCAAGTCAACAGTGTCTTCATCGCAAAGAATCTTGCGCCCTTCAACACGGTGAACAATGTCCAGGTAACGTAAATTCAAAACCCGTAAACAATACGGGTCGGTAGGCAGCGTAAACGCATTGTCGAACTCAAATGCTGGGGATATTGCATCTGGAGCCAGGGTTACCCTGGTAACCAGGCAATTCCAGGGATGTGCGCGAAACACAGAGTCCCTTACATATTCGTAGCGCTGATTAAGAATCCGCGCTGCTTTACTGTCCTCAGTGAGGGCGATGATATTAGATGCGCCAATTTGGTTTAACGCACTATTACAAATATCTACGACAGAACTCATGCCTCACCTCGCGTAGAAAAGGGGGCGGACGCGCCCCCGATTCATTTAGTCAACAACGTAGAACATTGTAACTTCGATTGTGCCAGTGCCAGCAGCACCGCCCATAGTCGCTGTTACAACGAACTCATTGTCAGCCAGCTCACCGTCGAGATCGACTTCTGAGCCTGATCCCAGTGCCAATGTTGCAGCAATATCAACACATTGTGCTGACGTTGATGCAGCAGCTGCCTTGTAACCAGCCGCAGCAGCAGAAACTGCTGTACCAGCTGAGTTAGTGTAAGCAGCGTAGCCCACTGACAGTGTGGTGCTAGCGCCAAGCGCATCGTGGCAAAGTTTGCCACTTACGATGCGAGCGCCGTTAGGTAACGAGAACATCTCGATTACATCGCCAGAAGAGAGTGAAGATGCTTCGTACTGAGCGTGAGCTACACGAAGAACGCCACCGATCTGGTTAGCTTGTACGAACTCAGAAGGATCATCCTGAGTAAGGTCCGTCCGGACGTTAGAGTATACAGTTGCCATGATTCAGGTCTCCTTATGCTGATTCGTCACAGTCGATCTGAACAACCTTCTCTTCCTCCATCCGAGTCGCCCCGAATGTTGCACAGTAGTAAACCTGTGTTGAGTAAGATTTGTCGGCACGTTCATCGATCTTGGCCATAACATCTTTGCCCACTGCGAGCTTGATGCCGTCTTCTGCCCATGCAAAGCATGAACGGATGTTGCCAGACTTAGCCAAACGTGTTGTGACATGGAAGGTGAACCCGAGGAACTGGTTGATCTCACCCTGTACAAGAGCTTTGATCGTATTGTAATCAGAGCTTGTAACAGTTGTATTGTTCAACAGAGCCTCAATCTGGTCAGGGCCTACTGCAATATGACGAGTGATTGATGGATCGACAGAAGCCAGGTCCAAAATCTTTTTCGTCTGAATGAGTTTAGCCAGAGTCAGATCAGCAGATCCATTTGCGATTTGGTGAGCAGCAAGCATTGTGGTGCTTGTTGCGCCAGACTTACCAGTCTTGGAAGTCCCAGTCGCAGCCGAAATGATTGCATCGTCCATCGCACGACCCATTGCAGCAGCAGCTGCTTGAGCGTAAGTCGATGTTGGATCAATCAACATGCGCACCTTATCAGCGTCATCGATGAGGTCGGCCCACTCGTAAGTGTCCATTGTGACCATCCGACGCGAATGTGGTGTTTCGAGTAATGGAGTGTCCCCATGACGCGAAGTACGCTTAACGGCAGCTACCGCGCCTACTTGGTCAAAGAACGCCTTTTCGCCAGTAACTGATTCCTCAGATACGGCACCACGCAGCAAAGAACCGCGCTGCTGTGAGAGCAGCTGGACGTTGCTGCTGAACTGCTGCACAAATGCAGTTGTTACTTGAGTAGACATTGTGTCTCTCCTTCAGTCAGCTAAAACAAAGTTTTCGCTACCCCGCACACGCAGGACGATGTTTTTTGCTGCTTATGGTTGCAGCTACCAGCAGGGGCTTTCGCTTATCCTGACTATTGCAGCAAGTTTACTCGCTGCGCAAGAAAGATCAACTATGGATCATTTCCTGGAACTTCAGAGCTTGCTGCACATAGTAGTCATGCTCTGGATGCCGAGCATCCCAGAATGGACTGCCTTGTGAGCGCAGCTCTGCAAGTTTCTCCCTGGCGGCGTCTGGCGTAATGCCACCGCTGGTGCGAACTCCTTCAAGAGTATCTTCACCAACACGCTCCTGGATAAAGTTTCCGACCTCACCCATGAGTCGAATGAAGTCAGGGTTATCGCCTAGTTTCGTCCCATCAGACAGAGTAACCTCCATCAACTCAGGATTACCAAACTGGGTAACAACTCCATGACCTTGCGCCAGGCGATCTTCAAAAGCCTGGCCATATTCTCTACGGAGGTCTGATTCAACCTGGGCAGTGTACTGCTCCAGGTCAACACCCATTGATTGCTCCTGGGAAGAAACAAATTCGTTATAAGACTGGTACAACTTAGCTGCTTGTGTTGCGTTTAAGCCAATGTCATGCGCCATTTGCTTGTACCAGGACGTCATCTCAGGATCGGCTTCAAAGTTTTCTGGCGCTGGAAGCTCATAACCTTCTGCGTCAGCTGGTCTGCCAAGCCTGGCGTATACCTCGTTCCAGTCATCAGGTGTTGCACTTTTGCCTGGAATCGCAATTTTGTCTGCACCGATCATTGATTGCGCATGCACATAACTCTTTGCGAGCGCACCAACATCGTTAATGTGATCTAGGGATTTATGTCCACGAATCTCTTCGGGGATACTTGAGCGCCAATCTCCTACAGACTGAGCTACCTCTTGCTCCATTTCTGGCGCAGAGACTTCAGCTACCTGTTCTTCACTCATCATCAATTACCTCATTTGGTAGGTTGAATGTTTCCATCATGCCTTGAATAAACAGCACAACACTGCGCTGCCCCTCGCGGAAAGCCGTTTCATACGGGTCCGCAGAGAATGTAGGCGAGTGAACGTGGAACCGCATTTCCAGATCATGGAGTACCGTATCCCCATCTGTCTCGCCAAACAGGAAGGCGTAAGCCTCCCGTAAGTCGTTGATTTCTTTTGACATATATTATTGCTGCATCAACTTCATCATTGGCGCAGCAGCTCCCATTGCTTCTGCTGTTTCCATTTGTTCCTGCCTCTGAGCTTCAGCTTGCATTTGTTCTGCGCGCTGCTCCCTAATCTCAGCAACCTGCTGCTCACCGCGAATAGTGGTAGCTGGTACAGAAAGTGTCTGCATCAGATACTTGGCTAAACCGTCAGCATCGATGTAATCAATAACAGATTGGTCAATTTGGGCAAGTGGTCCCATCAATTCAAACAAACGCATGGCTGCCTGGATATCTCCAGACTTCTGCGCTTTCGCAAGTGGTGAGACATACTCGATCTCAATGCCAGTGTTCTTCATAAAGTCAGGCGCAGCTGCAAATAATCGGTCCCTGGTCATCAGGTTATATGAACGATTGATTAGCGGCTGCAATAATTCTGCCTGGAGTCTACCCAGGACAGGACCTAACAACCGCATTTTCTCTTCAGTGCGCTGCATAACTTCTGTCGCAGTCATCTGAGGACCCTGCGAAAGTATTAGTTGATCGACGTAAAACGCAGATTGAATTGCTTTTCTGCGCTGCTCTTCCATATTCAAGCCGAGCGGCGTATTCGCGCCGATAGTTAATGGCTCAATCTTATCTCTGGTACCTGATCGATAGAAGTTGAGGCCGCCAGGAACAGTGCGGATTGGCAACATAAAGCCGTCATCCGGAACCATTAGTGGTGGATCAACCTGCTTTTGCGCAGAACGAATGGTCACTTCAGACATTTTGTTCAGCATTTTGATGTCTGGCAGCGCTGTCATCGCTGGAGAACGGCCATAACCAATCTCAAATGAAGCTTTCAAGAACCGTGGTGCAACGTATGGGAACTCATCGAAGCCTGATTCGCTCAAGATTGTGCGACTATCTGGGTCCAGGTACACAGAAGCAAATGGTTTGTTTTCTGAGTTGACCTTGATAACGTCACGCTCGTGGCGCGGATATACCGCATGCACCAGGGTAATCATCTCATACGGGTTCTGTTCCGCTTTTTTCTGGATTTTACTGTCTACCTGATCACCAAAACGGTCGATAACCGCCCTGGCTGGCATCTTAAATCGACGGAATACAGTGTCTACACGGCCATTTGAGTCCTCAGAAAGGAACACTTCAGAGCAATGCCTGGTCTGGAAGCGCAGCGTATACTCCGGGTCCTTCTCAATAAACATGACTCCGGTGCCGAAACAGATCAAATCATGGTACAGCTCGTGGACTTGTTCCTGGAAGTTGGACCGATTGAACGCCTGGTACATGACATCTTCGACAGATTCCAGCCATTCTTTGGCTTCATCGTTCATATCCAGCTCTTTATCGCGGAAACGCAGCGAGAACCAGCGAACACTAGAGTTAGTCAACATGCCATGCAGCGAAGCTGATAACAGTTCGGCAGCATGGATTGCCGTACCATCGAAGACCAGCTCAGTACGCTTGTCGCCCTGGGTACGCTTTTTCGTAATGTCCGCCTTACGGGGGACCACATAATCAGCAATTTCCTGCCAGTGTGATTCCCACACTTGGCGCTGATTCTCTAAAGACCCCAAGCGTTTCAGCAGCTGGGTAGCCAGGACGTCAGCCATGTTAGCCTCCTAAAAGACTCTTTTTCTCTACTGGTGCAGAACCCATCACGCCACGCGATCCGGTACGGATGCCGCGACGACCGCGACGACGCTGCGCTTGAGTTTGGGTTTCAGCGCCACCAGCTGCAGTCGCAGCTTTTGGCGTTGGCCCAAGACCTGTTGCCTCTTTGATTGTTTGCTGAACCTGAGATTCAGCAGCAGCAATTACTTCTTTTGGCGCTCCAGCAAATGTGTCTGGCCTTTGGGATTGAGCTAGGCCGCCACCAGACCTCACAGCTCTCAAAGGATCATTAGCAACCTTTAAAACATCTTTGACTATTGGCGTTTGTTCCGCCACTTTGACGATTGGAGCTGCCACTTTCTTAACAGCTTTTCGAATGGTTCTAGTTACTCCACCCATATCTACCTCCAGATAAATGGCAGTTCTAACAATACGCTGCCATCAGGCTGCGCCTTTCCTCCGATCCTTTCCAGGATCTCGCTACTCTCGTTTTCCGCCAGGACTGCATTGCAGCCTAGCGCATAACACGCAGGAAACAGCGTGTTAATCATTGTCCTGGAGAAAAACCTCTTCCGATACTCAGGAACGATACTGATGTGTACGATCCAGGTATGCGGGTCTTCCTCCCACTGATAAAACCATATATAGCCAGCAATATACTCCCCAGAGAAGCAAACGAACACCGCAGCGTATTTAAGTATGTCCGCGTGGTCCCGGAGAAATTCATAGTCCGTTTCCTCTAAATGCGAGTACAACTCTTCCCTGGCAGCATCCTGGTCACCGAGAATTGGTCGTATCACTTGATCTCGCCATCAACGATGAATACTCAAGAGGCGCTTCCTGGGTCACGCCCCTGGCACTTGTCTGAATTGTCTTGCGCCTGGACATCCGTTTTGGGTCACGCATCCTTTTCAGCATGTCAGATGATGCGGTCGCCTCAACTGGCTTAACCGGAGTCACTGGTGGAGCTGGTGGCAGCGCTGGTGCCTGGGGGACATTCCCGCCGCCAAACAGGCCGCCGACTAACTTGCCAACACCTCTTACAACATTTCCAACAACCTTACCCATAAGTCACTGCTCCTAGTGGGTTGTAGTTTGAGTCCGCTATCGCTTGTGGCGGACGCTCAAAACCTCTGTTTTCTTTCAAACCGACAGCCAGGTAACGCCAGGCATCGGCAGCATGCGAACTCCAGTCGTGTACCGGGGTCGCCCGGAAACTCCTGGTCTTCTGATTGTACGCCCGGTGATACTGGCGTAAACACTCCAGTCCATCCTTGCATAGCACACGATCAAACCAGCAGCGGCTAATCAACAGCTGCGCTGCATGAATCCCATCTTCCACTGGCAACTTTGGCACAACCCGGAAGTTGATCCCAAGATCATACGCAATCTCTCTCCTAGACTTTCCGCTGCCAAGTTCCCGGACCTCAATATCATGCGGCGCATTATGGGTACCGTAGATGTACCCCTTCTGCTGCAGGACCTCTTTGTAATGCGGCAATCCTTCATTCCGGTTTTCGTAGAAATCAATTACATGGATGGACCGCCCAATCGTTTGGGTAAACCAGATCGCGGTACTATCCCCAACTCCCAGGTCCCACCAGGTATCTACCAGGGCAGCAGAATCATACGGCACATCAGTGATGCGCCCCTTTTCTGAAACCTCTTGCAGCTCCTTCCCGTAAATTGCACCTGGCACATTGGCAACCCAGGAACACTCAAACTCTTGCTCAAACTGATCTGGCGACATCATCGCCCTGGCTGCACCTAATTCCTCGTCGTCCAGGATTCCAGTCTCACTCGCCTTATATACCTTGGTGTACCAATCATCTTGTGCCTGGGCAGCCTCAAACAGCTCGTAGAAAGCGTTATGACCCTTTGGCGTACCGATGAACAACGCCCAACCCTTCCGGTCCGACAGAGCTGGTCTGATGACTTCTGGGAACAAACTTTCTGGCATATCCGCCATTTCGTCCAGGACTGCACCATCCAGGTAGATTCCCCGTAGGCTATCTGGGTTCTCTGCACCGAGTAACTGAATCCTGCTGCCATTTGGTAGATCACAACGTAATTCAGTCTCGTGGAACCTAACCATCGGGATTGCACCCGCAAACTGCTTCAAATAATCCCAGGCGACGTTCTTTGCCTGGCGATAAGTAGGTGCAATGTACGCATACCGTGGATTCGTTTTGTCACTGAGGATTGCATCGCGCAGCAAATGGTTAATCGCCATGACTGTCTTGCCAAAGCGACGATGGCACACCACAACGCCCCAGCGCTTCACAGAGAGCTGCTTGTGCAAGTCAGCTTGCATAGACCTTGGTGTGTAGGGGATGCGGATCTCAGTCACGATGCAAGACACTCCCTAACCCCTATATTACAGCATGACAGCGGCACACTGGTTTTTGGGGTGGGTAGGGGTCCGGATTCCAGAAAAACCGCCTGGTCAGCATTTAACATAATACCCGTTATGCGACAAACGACCTGGCTCCGCCTGGTTTCGCCAGGATTCACCAGGCTTCGTGCGCGCGAACACTGCCACACTGCGCTCATTCGGTCGATCAACAGCAGCAATGCCAGGTTAATCCATTCCTTTATATAAAGCGCAGCATCGGTCTGAATCCAGCGCCATGCCTGGTTACTTAGCCACACTGCTAAGCATTGCTCCTGGAGCTTCTCTGTGCGTCTCAGCGCTAAAAGCTGCCAGGCTGCGCTGTACCTTATATGTACCTGGCTTGTCACTCCTCGCCCCATTTCAGCGTAATTGTTCCCTGGACCTTCGAGTCCTGGTCAGCTGCCTTGTTCCGAATACCGAGTGGCTGCAGCTGCCTAACGTACTTATCTTTCTGTTCAACCTCCAGGCGTCGCCTTCCGACTTCAGCCTGGGCAAGCTTTGGATCGTCCGGTAGCGGAGCTTCGATGATCTCAATGATCTCGTCGCGCAGCATCTCTGCCTGGATCGCCCTGGCTTTCCGATACTCATCGTGAGCTTCATCATCTTCCTGGATATGTCGCAGCACTGTGCGCCAGGAAGGAAGCGTTTCGTCCTGGCCACAGATCTTCATCAAGCTGCGCCCTTCTGCCAGCTGTTCGCAAATCGTCTTGAACTGCTGCTTTGTAACTCTTGGTCTCCTGGGCATTGCATCTTCTCCCAAACGCCTTGCTGCGTACTGTACCAAACTTTTTTTGACATAAGGTATTGACCAATTTGGTCACATATGAGATAAGACAAATGTGTTTGTAATTTTGGAGGTTTGAGATGGTGTTCGGGTTTGAAAGTTTTCAGGTTCGGATCGACAGCGAGAGCGCTGCTCGTGACGCCATTGTTGCCTTGGGCTTCGGTGATGTGGATTGCGGTTGCGATGAGATGGAACGGTTGATCCGCATGATCGAAGGCTTGGATGACTTGGCCGCTCGGGAAGAGTTGATGACTGAGTGGGCCTACGAATTGAGCGCCTACGAAATTTACTGCGGCTGCTGCCGCTTTGCTGCTCGGTATGGAGGGTAACGTGAAAGAGTTTGAGAAGTTGATCGAGTTAGCCAGGCATTACAACCGCCACGGCAAATGGCGCGCTGCTCGCAAGATCTGCGAAGCGCTCCACCGCAATGCTCCCGAAGAAATGCGTGATCGGGTTGCGATGTTTGCTCGGGAAATGCCATTCAAGATTCGAATGGATGACAAAACTTTGGATATGTTCTGAGGAGGACACTGATGACTGTTGCTGAAGTAACCGAAAAGCTGGCGATTATCGAGGCTGCTGCTGCAGCCAGGCGCGCCGAGTTCAAGATCAAGTTCATGCTGCTGATGCTGAACACTGGCCGAGAGAAAGAAGCAGCTGCTGCTTGCACTGATGCGCTCAAAGCCCTGGAAGAAATCATCAAACTGGAGGGTAACCATGCCAAAGCGTAAAGCACCTGTTCCCAAGTTCGTCATCACTGAGGCGAGCCTGGCTCCCACCGAGCGCACCATTGGTGCTGCAACAACCAGGCGTATGGCTGAGAAGATCGCAGCGAAGTATGACTTCGACTGCAACATCTACGAGCGAGGCGTCGACAAATTCAACCTGATTCCGATGGAGGAAGTATGACTGACCTAGAACGTAACATCCTGGGGATGCTGATCTGTGACAACGACGGCATCTATGACCCGCTGATTGATCGAGTGCGTACTGTGGTGATCGAAGCTGCAGCTGATCGCCATCCCCTGGAAAACTTCCCACGCATGGCTGCAAGCTACCGAGTCAGCCATGCCCTGGAGAAAGCAATGCTTGCCTGGTGCGAGGAAGCCAAGGATCGCTATGGCTACGAGAAGCTGCCCTGGTTAGCTGTCGTTCACGAGATCCTTTACAAGGCTTGCTACCACAAGCTGGTCAACTGGAATGAGCTAGCGGATGCGCTGCTTAAGCACTTCAAAGACGACATCGAATACTACGAGCGCAATGTCAAAGAGGAGAACTGGGCATGACAACATCATACGAAATTCGAGTTGCTGGTTGCTCTCTGGGCTATGTCGATAGCCTGGAGGAAGCAAACGAGTGCAAGGAAAAGCTGGAGTGTATCGTGATCGGCACTGTCGAGATCGTAGAAGCTGATCCTGGCATGTTTTTCCCGGAGGAGGAGTCGAAGGATGCCTGATCTGATTGACTTCGCCAAAGAGCTGCGCGCCAAGCGCGTAGCTGCCGCACTACCTGCCCTGGATCGGTCCATCAAAAAGCTGGACCTGGTAGCAGCTGATTTATTTCCCTGGAACGAAGAGAACAATGGCAGCGCTGAGTTCCTGGACGAGCATCTCTCACACCTGGTGCGCACTGTCGATGATTGTCGAGTCGCAGCCAGGATCGCTCGCAATGCATTAAAACCAAAATAGCTATTGACCAACCTGGTCAAATATGAGATAAGAAAACCTGGTTATAGGAGAAAACATGATGAAAAAAGCGATGAGTCCGGCAGCGATGGTTGCCAAAGAGTTGAAAGCCCGGTTCAAAAAAGAGCTTGGCTTGAAGGTGACCTGGAGTCGCAGCGAATACTACGCTGGTGGCTGCAGCGTCAAGATTGACATTGAGAATCCGCGCCCTGCTGAGTACGCAGCAGCAAAGGCAATGGCTGCCAACTACGAGTGCGGCAACTTCAACGGCATGGAAGACATCTACGAGATCAAGCCAGGCTACGATTTCAACAAGCCGCACTGTGACTATGTGTTCGTGACTCCACGGTACAGCGATGACGTCATGGCTGCTGCCAAAGAATACGCTGCCAAGTATGGCGTGTTGGATGCGAGCTTCCGCGAGCCATGCGCCTGGAAAGCGTTGACTTTGGATCGGTTCTGGGAGTTCTACGACTACGGATACAAGAGCGTGTTAGAAGCAAAGATGGCTGGCGATGATGCTGCTGCGGACAAGATGTTCGACAAAGCCAAAGCTGGCGAAGTGATTCGATTGGTTTAACTGGAGGGAAAAGTAATGGATATCAAAAAACGAGCAAAGATTATCGCTGCCCTGGTCGAGGCCGGGTACGAAAAAGCAGTGATGACGGACTGGGGCCGAGAGGGCGACCTGGCGTTGAACTGCGAGGTCTGGTGTGGAGACGAGGTTGGAACTGCTGGTGACTATTACGGCTGGGAAGACCCTTGGATGAAAGACATCTTGGACGACTTCGGAGTCAA
>Ga0208427_1000226_pt1 | contig 24441 bp, 44 predicted proteins | sample DEB08_DNA_FD_184532 | JGI IMG/M metagenome (GOLD analysis project Ga0208427, IMG submission 184532) | Aqueous microbial communities from the Delaware River and Bay under freshwater to marine salinity gradient to study organic matter... | ecosystem: Environmental > Aquatic > Marine > Coastal ...
TAGCACTTGAACGAAAGCGTAGACTAGATTCTAGATAGTATCCAGGTAAAGTGTTTCCGCCGATGCCAATAGGTAGCACTATGCAACTCCTAGTGAACGACCTTGTTCGTATAAGTTAGTCCCATCGCTACGGAATGTAATAAAGTCTTTTGCGTTTGCTGCAGTTGACAATGTAGGAGCAACGCCACCAGTAAATTTAAATATAGCATTCCAGGATAGTGTACGTGAACCCGTGCCGTCTTGAATAATTTGCATAGCGTAGAATCCACCATTAAGTAGATTAGTTGGCGCAGCTACCGTACGATTTCCACCTAGTGTGACTGTGGCTACTTGTCCTGTTGAAGTGTCCCAACTAATTGTAGCTTGGTCAGTTAAAGTCAGGTCAGGTGAATACGCTGTACCCCCAATGACTAAGTCCTGATCGACAGTAACGTCTGTGTCTGTAAGTGAACCTGTTCCGTATATTTTAATTGCCATAATTTTTCCTTATCCAAATATTGCTACAGTTAAGTATCCAACGTGCTGATTAGTAACAGTATTACTGTGTCCAAAATTAACTTTAACTGCTGATGTTGTTTTTGTAGTTGGTTGTTGATTACCACTTCCATCAGCACTGGCAAGCACCATTAATGTGCTGTTGTAGTTAGAATATCCTGTGCATATTCCTGCAACTGCATAATCTGCATTAGGCATCGCTGATGTAAAATTAATTGTTGCTTGTCCTGTTGCATTGTCAGTTACTGATGAAACATTACCTGAACCTTGAATAGTTCCTGCTGCTGGTGATGTTCCGCCATTAAATGATACCCATGCACGACAAGCATATACAGGAGCAGGACCACTAGCATTAAATAATGACAAAGCATCAGAATCTGAATAAGAAGATATGCCTGTTAAAGCAGAACCATCAATCGCTGGTAATGTGCCAGTCAACGCTGATGCAGGTATTGTCTTACCGCTTGCCATTGTAATACCACTACTATTTACAGTCATTACATCAGTAGGGGCATCGGCATTACCGACACCTATTCTTATACTTCCGTCTGGCGGATCAGGCTGATATATAGTAAAGTTGTTGGTTGACGTTCCGTCAGTGCCTACCTGGTATTTAACTGTTTTTACTGTACTCATCTTATACAATCGTCCATGTTGCGTCTGTGCTTATTGTTATTATAGTCCCATCTGCTACTGTTATGGGGCCTGCCGTTAATGCGTTTGTATTCGCAGCAATAGTATAACTATCTGAAATCGTATTACTGTTTTCTACAAAACCAATGCCATTAATTGTTACGCTCATTCTGCCTCCTCTGGTGTATTACCTTCTGCTAACCATTCTTTAAACTGTTCATATTCTTCTGTACACTGTATATTTTTATTACCATTATCATCTATTTGTTGATACATCTGTATATCATCTACATCGACTTTAGCTATTTTTATATATCTCATAATTCTGCACTCCAAGCAAGATAAGCATCAGTAGTAGTAGAACGAAAATGTCCAGCTTGACCACTAGTTAGTCCACCACTAACAGTAAAATATATTCTACCTCCCCAACTAGTTACACCACTTAATAAGGGAAGACTAGTACAATTTTGAGCAGCATTGCCTGCATACCATATTCTATAGTCAGATGCTGTTCCAGTCGTTTCCATACTTGTTGGAGGTATTCTCATTTGAGTGGTAAATTTTATAGAGCCTGCTAATTGGGTTGATGATTGAATTGAGCCATTTCCAAATAAGCACGCCGTAGCTGCACCAGAATCATTTGCTAATTTATAATAATACCTCTGACATCTTGCTAACTGCATATCGTATGGCATAACTTCAAATGGTGTAGCTGTGTCACCTACTTCTAGTTGTACACCTGTGATGTTAATGTAGTTAGAAGTAGAGTCTGCTAGGTTGACTTGTCCTACTGCTCTTTGAGGAACATTTGTTGATGCCCATGATGTATTTAAAGTTCCATTAGAAGTATAATCACTACCAGCAACTAACCACATTCCTACACTAAATCCAGAACCATTATCATTTGGTAATACTCCAGAAGTATCTCCAACAAATGTTATAGTCTTTTTTTCCCAAGTATCTGCTGTATCAATAGTATATGATTTTGAAATTTGTCTTACATTATCGTCATCAAATATTTCTGCAATATAAGTTCCAGTTTTGTTAGACTTTACCCAAAAAGAATATGTTAAACTTTCTGCACTAGATGTGCCTTTTTTAATATGTTGAAGGTTTTGTGCTTCTATTCTTTGCCTTATAAAAAAGAAAGCAGTAGAACCTAAACTTGCATTTGCTGTTGTACATTGCATCTTTAAACTATTAGCAAATCCTTGTCCAGTTGGCACATCAGTTGATTGTGTTTGTGTCCATGTTCCAGCAGAATTCCCACCAGTAAGTAAAAATCTATCAACAGTATAATATCCTGATGTTGTAATACTAGCTTGTGAAGTTCCCCTCTGTGCTATCCTCATATCACCATTGATGATGAGGTTCTTTGTTCCAATAGGAGACGCGGCGGCCCACTGCTCTGAGCCATCATTAAATGTTACACCGTCTGTTCCGTTAAGCTGAAGGCTCACATGTAGCTCCTTTTAATTCTTTTATTCATAATTTTTCCTTATCTAAATATTGCAACATAACAATGTGCTACATCTACTTGGCTAGTCCTGTAATAAGAATTTATTGTAGTATGGTTAGTTGCTTCAGATTCTGCTTGAAGCCATATATCCCTATTTGTTGCCATTCCAGTTAATCCAGCACAAGTTGAAACTGTTGCATAATTAGTATCTGCCATAGCAGTTGTAAAATTTACATCATAATTGCCAGTGCCATTATCAGTAATACTTGATACATTCCCACTAGCACGAATAGCTACTGTACCTGTGCCATTAAAGTTTACCCATGCACGAGCAGAATAAGATGGAGCAGAGCCACTAGCTGTAGAAAGTGCCGCTGGGGGATTTGAATCTATGTTATTTGTCGTTATAACCGTTCCATTCCCAGTCGGTAAAGTCAGCGTGGTTGAGCCTGCGACGTCGGGTGCGGCGATTTCAACTTGGCCTGATGTGTTTCCTTTGATTACTATGCTACTCATGTATTACTCCGGTTTAGGATACTTCGCTTTTACTGCTTGGCAGTCTGCTATGTATTTATCTATTTGAGCTTGGTCACCTTTTACGATGCCGTCTAGGTATTCTTTAAAATCAGGATATTCTAATGCTCTGTCTCTTTGATATTGTGTTGCTTGATATGCATTATTAACTTCTATTTGTTTTGCATTAATTGCATCTGTATCTGGTGTAATAGTATTACCGTTTTCATCTAATAAAGTATAACTACCATCATTATTATAAATTACAGTTGATACATTAGTGTGTATCTTTTTTATTTCGTCATGTATGTTCATTATCCAGCAATCTCCATAGCAATAATACTTGATAAACCTCTTTCATAAGAAGAATTGTTTTGGTCAGTAACAGTGCCATTTGTCCATAGTGTGTGTGCCCTATCACCATACAATCCAACTTTGTATGTTATAGCACTAGTAGTAGATGGTGAATCAATATACTGCATATACATTGATTCAGGAGTTGAGGAAGCATTATTAAGCCAATAACTTAATGCTGCAGTTTGAATACCACAACTACGAGAGCCTGTTTGAGCATGACCTAGTTTAGTTGAGTCTCTATAAAAAAACCACATTGTACTATATATAGCATCAGAATTTCCAAATTCACCCATCCATGATGACGTTAATAATATTTTACTAGATGTAGACGATGGAGTAATTGATACTTCAAAGTTAGTAATAGCAGTATTTGTATTAGCAGAAATAGATTGACTAAATCTTGTATCTAATGTTGTAGACACTACTTGTAATATTTTACCGCCAGCACCAGCACCAGATATAGCTTTACCACTGCCCATTGTAATTCCACTACTATTTATTATAGCAACAGTATCTGACCCAGACTGTATTTGTATTTCGTCTGATGAATCAGATATAAGCTGTAATCCACTTGCACTGTCTGCTTTTATTCTATTTGGCATATCTAACCTTTTTCTCTAAATTATAGCACGACCCAACGTTGTCCCGTGGGTATAGTCACCGTCACACTCGGATCTATTGTTATAGGCCCGACACTCATTGCGTTTTGCCCAGTTGATAAAGTGTAGTCTGCACTGATCGTTGTTGTGTTTTCGTATAAAACCCCGCCTGCTTTTGCTACGACTAAGTTCCCACTGGTTGAGGGTAAGTTGATTGTGGTAGACCCTGCAACATCAGGTGCAGATAAGGTTACGGTTCCGCTGGTGTTACCAGCAACAATAATATCAGCCATTAATCAGCCTCCTCTGGTGTATTACCTTCTGCTAACCATTCTAGGTATTCATGGTAGTGACGATTAGATTCTTCTAATGGAATACTCAATGTTGTTCCATCAGTTAAAGTAACATTTACTAAATCTGCTTGTGTTAGATTATTATCTGATTTTACTAATTTTGCTAATTGAATATTCATTTATAACTCCGCATCTAATGTCCAAGTACCAACTAATTTTAATCCTAAAGCATATCCACCAGAATCAGGTGCTGATGGACAAGTAATTCTAATAGTTATTAAATTGTTTCTTCTTGAATTATTTAGATAAGTTCCATTTGTATATGTAGAGCCATTTCTATATTCTGCTGTACCATATTCAATAGTTTGAGTTGATGTTCTCATTACTACAGGAAAATACACAGTAGTACAATATCTACTTGTATTATCAAAATAAAAGCTAGTTAAATATTCTACATTTTCTGGCAATCTTTGGAAATACCTCTGACATCTTGCTAACTGTACATCATAAGGTAAGTTCTCGAAGTCTGTCGCGGTTGAGCCTACTTCTAACTGAACGCCTGTGATATTAATATAATTTGAAGTGGAGTCTGCTAGGTTGACTTGAGATGAAGCAACAGCATTAGCTGGGATATAAGATTCCCAACTTGTTGCTAATGTACCTGAAGTATAGTCTGTGCCTGCCAATAACCACATATACAAATGTAATGATGCGGCATTATCATTATCAAATGCACCTGTTGTATCGCCAGCAAAAGTAATAGTTTTCTGCTCCCAAGTGTCAGCAACATCAATAGTATAAGATTTAGAAATCCATCTAGTGTTATCACTATCAAATAAACTTGCTGTAAGTGTTCCAGTTTTATTTGCTTTTACCCAAAAACTTAAAGTTAAACTTTCAGCAGAAGCTGTGCCTTTTTTAAGATGTTGTAAGTTTTGTCCTTCAAGCCTAGTAACTATTGCTGCATTAGAACCAGCACTTAAACTAGCATTGGCTGTTGTGCAATCCATTTTTAAACTAGTGGCAAAACCTTGTCCACTTGGAACATCTGTATCTTGTGATTGTGTCCAAGTCCCACCAGATGCTAATAATTGTCTATATCTATCAACAGTATAATATCCTGATGTTGTAATACTCGATGTAGATGCCCCCCTCTGTGCAATCCTCATATCACCATTGATGATTAAGTTTCTAAAACTTGGTTGGGTTGAGTAGACTGCGCCGTTTTGAGAGAAAGACCCGGTGACAGCAACGCCACTTGAAGTAACGCTCATTACAGTAGTACCACCAGACTGAATATTAATATTGCCTGAGTTATCAGCCGAGGTTTCTAGACCTCCGACTCCGGTTGTCTTTGCATTTATATTAATTGCCATTAATTAGACTCCTACGTCTGGTAGTGTCGCTGCCTTTAATTGTTCTACTGTTGTCATTGAATCTACTTGAGCTGGAGCATCTCTTAATGCCTGTTTTTTAGTAACAATGTCAGAAGTATCAGCGCCTGCTTCTAATGCTCTTTGAAAAGCAACATCTAATGCTTCTAGTTTAGGTGCTCTTTCAACACGAAGTCTATCTTTAGTAATGTCTTTTGCTTTATTAATATTTACTTGTATAGCCATTATGCCCACTCCCATGCGTTTCTAAAAGTTCTATCAGATGGTATTTCTGATACATCTACAATATGATAATCTTTACCTGCTGGTACATCTTTAGCAGCTAATTCTTCTATTGTATGTTCTGCTAACCATTCTGCTGTTGGAATAATAATACTAATTCCGCCTTCATCATTGTTATATACGATTCTTTTTTCCATATTTTTTCCTTATCTAAAAATTGCTACGCCAACTGGATTAAAATCACCTGCAATGGTAACAGTGTCACCACCACCTGCAATATAATAACTTTGAATTCTAACACTACCTGTTGCTCTAGCAGAAGAATTATCCAAAGTTGTAACATGAACTTGGTTTTGTTGATATACACTTGAACCAAATACAACTGAATAATTAGTGTCAGGCATTGCTGTTGTAAATGTTAAAGTAAAATCTCCTGTGCCATTATCTGTTAATGATGAAATATTAGCGCTACTTTGTAATACAGCAGATGGCTCATTAATTGATGCCCATGCTCTAGCACCATAATAAGGAGCAGAACCTGTAGTTTCTGAAACAATCCCTGCTGATCCCCAGCTAAATGTTCCATCACCATCAGACAACAAAGCTTGCCCTGAAGTACCATCACCACTAACATTTAATTCATCGGCACCAACTGAGTTATCTGCTATTGTTGCAGCATTGACTTCATTTAATGTAGCTAATGATCCTAATCCTAATGATGTTCTTGCTGTTGCTCCAGACTCAGCTACCCATGTAGTACCATTTCCAACAATAATATTACCATCTGTTTTAGCTAGGTTAGAGATAGCTTGAAGGTCAGCATCATACGCTTGCACATCTGTACCAATAGCAACGCCTAGATTAGTTCTAGCATCTGATGCAGTAGAAGCACCAGTACCACCATCAGCAATTGTTAAATCTGTAATACCTACAATAGTACCGCCAGATACGTTGATTGCAGTTGCATTTTGAACTGCCATTGAGCCTAAACCTAAATTAGTTCTTGCAGTAGACGAATCAGAAGCGCCAGTACCGCCATCAGCAATAGCTAAATCAGTGCCTAAAGTTAAACTACTTGCGTGCGTTGTAACTTGTTGCATATCAGTGCCATCATTAAAGAGCACCATAGTTTTGCCTGCAGGAACAGCAATACCGGTACCTCCTGATGGAGTGACAGTAACAGCATCAGCTAAACCATTATTAATTATATATTGCTTTTCAATAGCTGGAACGGTTAATACTCGAGCACCGCCTGATGTGCCTGTTAGATTAAGTCTTAAATTACGAGCCGATTGTGTTGTGTTAGTATCGGTAAGAGTTAAAGTAACATCGGCACTTGTAAAACTAATATCAACAGAACCTGTAATAGCTTCTTCTATTGCTGTGCCTAAGTTAGTATTTGTCGTTGTACCCCATGTACCAGATTGTTCACCTGTACCTATGAGTTCTATTTTTAAATCTGAATACGTACTTGCCATAATAAATCCTTGAATTTATGTTATTTTAACTCGATTGTCCTTGCATTGGAATACTTGTCACGTGAATAGCTGTATGGCGTTTTTCGTCCCATGCTTCACCACAATCAGAGCATGTGCCTGAAGTGTATTCTTCTGCATCAACGGTCATACCACAATTAACGCATTCAAGACCAACTTCGTAGGTACATTCTATTCGACCATCTTCTAATTTTTTTGCTTCTACTTTTATCATGCCGCTATCTCCGTCCAGTTAGGTGATTGTGCTTCATTTACATCACTCCAACTATTAGTTTGTGAATCGTTTATATCTACCCATCCTGGAGTCTGTCCATCATCTATATCACTCCATACTAATACATTGCTTGTACTTGCTGTTAAAAGGAACCCAGTAATATCAACTAATACACCTCGTCCTTCTATAACTGTTACAGTGCCAACTTGTCCTGTTATTTGTAGTCCTGTTACTTCGGCATTCGCATCTGCTTCTACTGTTACAGACTCTAATACTGTTGTACCTGTAACCCCTGTAACAACTACATTTGCATCTGCGGTAACAGTTTCATCACCAAGTTGTGTAGTACCAAACACTCCTGTAACAACTACATTAGCATCTGCTGTTACAGTTTCATCACCAAGCTGTGTTGTGCCTACAACACCTGTAACACTAACACTAATTCCTGTACCTTCTATTACAGTAACAGATTCTAGCGTTGTAGTTGCTACTAATCCTGTTAAATTAACGTTAGCATCTGCTTCTATTGTTACAGATTCTAATACTGTTGTAGCAGATACTCCTGTTACATCTACATTTGCGTCTGCTTGTACTTCTTCATCGCCTAGTTGTGTTGTAGCTTCTAGGCCTGTAACACTTATATTATTGTTTGTTATTAAGCTTACGCTTTCTAACGTTGTAGTTGCTTCTAGTCCAGTAACATCTATGCTTTGATTAATTGCAACGGTTACACTTTCTACAACTCCTGTAGCCGATACGCCTGTTACATTTACATTTGCATCTGCAGTAACAACTTCATTTCCTAATTGTCCTGTTGCTTGTACACCTACTACATTGACAACAGCTTTTCCAATTATAGTTTCGTTGCCTAGTTGGGTATTACCCTGAACACCTGTAACAGCAACTTCTACATTACCCGCTGCGCCCCCTTGCGCTGAAAACGGGGTACTGGAAAAAGGACTTTCAGAAAATAACATTTAGAGCACCAACCATCTCGATCCTGACGGGACTGTAAATGCTGTGCCCGCTGAAACAGTCACAGGTCCGGTGCTTGTAGCGTTATACCCTGAAGGTACTGTGTAATCTACTGAGATGGTTTTATTATTAACAAACACTCCATTTGAGGCGACCATCTCTTCGCCCGTAATAGAACCACCCGCTGTGACATTTCCTGATGCATCTTCATAAACGGATTTACCTGCAGGATAGACTACAAATACATCCTTATTCCCTGCTGAAAAGTTAACTGCACTTCCAGAGTTAGAAGAAGCAAGTATTGTATCCCTAGATAAAGTAGTGCCAGACGCAGTGTATGTACCAAGACCTACTTCCCACTCATCACCTTCTGGCAATGTAATAGTATAGTAAGTCGTGTTACCATCACCTATAACCGAAAAGCTATCAAAGTCAGTAACTGCTCCTGCGAGCGTAACGGTACCGGTACCAGTCGTGGCGGTCTGTTCTTTTACTCTGTCTTTTAAAACAAGAGCCATTCTAGCCTCCTATTAGGCTATACGAATAATAGCACTGGTTGAATCAGCTGTCGGGAATACAATTGTGAAGTCCCCGTTAGTTGATGTTTTATCTCCGCCAAAATCTAGTACTGCTACAGCTTTATTTGAATTAGTGCTGTTATAAATTAAAGCTCCAGCTGCAGTAATGGTTGATGATGACCATGTTGAATCTGCAAAATCTAACCATGCTGTAGTTGAAGTTGATGTAGGTGTTTGAGACACAGTCAGTGAGTTACCCCCTGCTGAATATCCTGTACCTGATACTTCGTTTGTTACTGTATATGCTGTGGTTGTATCATTTAATGTTGCTGATGATGTATACAACGCAATGTAAAATGTATCCGCATTAGTACTACCTCTTGTAACTGTTGTACCAAAAGCGTGGATACCATTTAGCAAATCTACTTTAAAGCTTGTAGCCATAGCTTGAGTAATTGCCATATTATATCTCCAATAATTTAATTAAATCTGAATGTCCTGCTTCACGCATTCTATTCGCCAATGTTGTGCGGTCGGATTGTACCGCCTGTTTTAAGTAGAACTCGATAACACCTCGAATGCTCTCCTTAAATGCTTCTGCTTGATCTCTTATTAATGGGTTAGCATCTTTACTGACATACATAATTTTTGCTAACGCACGATCTGCAATTTCTTCAGGTGTAAATCCTCGTCCTTGTGTTGTTAAGACTTCTACATCACCTTCTAATATATTTCCTTGGTTATCAATCATTGTACTTCATACCTTGCCTGCCCACTTCTGTAAGCATCTCGTCTATCTTTACCATCACCTAGTTGTTTTAACATAGATAAGGCCTCTGTATAACGCTGTGTGTAATTTGCAATTACATCTGGTTCTGCTTTTAGATACGTAGCTGCTTCCAACAAACTTCCATAGAATAAAGCAGTATCAAAGTTATCACCCAACCAACTAGTACCAGCTGTAACAATAGAGGTAGGATAATAAAAATAATGCAACTCAACAGTATAGTTCTGATCGGGCGTAGGACCCAAAATGAAAGTATTGTCATCCCATATTCCATAATATTGTGGCTTTCCATAAAACGCTGAGTCTGTATCTGGAAAAGACTCTCTAATAAAGTTAACATCTTTATTTAATAAATAAGTGTATTCATTGTTACTATCAATAACAGCTAAGCTATACGTTGCTAACCAATCACTAGGAGTAGTTAAATATTTATTTCCTGATGTCGTATTACCAACTTGGTTACGTCGTAAGTCAGGCAATTGAACTGTGTTAAATATACGTTGTTCAGCTTGTTCAATAAATGTATTTATATCCGTTGTATCAAACGAATTCTCACTATACGAATTGATAGCTGCTACTAATTCTGAGTATGTCATTGCCATGGTTTATCCTTATGCCATTGGGCCGCGTGCTTTTGTACCTTTTATAGCTGCGCCATTACCACGTGTTTCTACACCTGCAGTTTTAACACCTGTTTCAGGGTATCCGCCTGTTTTAGGCACTGCTACCATTTCTGGTTGCTTGTAAGTGTGGTTACAGCCTTTTCTATCTTTGTTCATTATTATACTCCTAAGTTGTTGTTACAGTAACCGTGCCAACCTGTCCGGTACCTTCCAAATCATCTTCTATGTCTGGTATTCCAAGTGGGTTATTTAACCCGACAGGATTCCAACCATATTGATAATCTCTTTGTTCCTCCAAGTTTCTATCTGGTCTTGGATCTTCTACTGCCTGTGGGTCATCAACAGGATACATACCTTGCATGTTCTGTGGATGGTCTGGTTCCCAACATTCTTTGCAGACTTTAATATTTGTTTCTGTAGTTTTTATAAATAAGTCTTTTAGTTCTTTTAACTTATATTGAAAACCACAACGATCACATTCTGCTATGGCATGTTTACCAGACGTATATTTTCGTCCCATAGCGTTTCCTTATAAATATTGCCGACGGGGTGCAAGTCTTAAATCGGCTTTTTCTCTATCCTCTGTTGAAGCTAATGCCCATTGTTCTTCATATTCTTGTTTAAGCATTTGTGTTCTCATTTCAGCACCTGGTAACTTCATACTTAAATAAAAAGCTAGCCCTGCAACCAAACAAGGTAAGAATCTAAATGGAATGTCTTGAGTATTAACGCCGTTCCCTGCGTCCTCAATTCTTTTTAGTCTCCAATAAACAAAGGTATATGTGTTGTTATCAGGAGCAGGCCATACATTAATTTGAGGTTGACTTGCTTGTCTATTTATCCATACTTGGATTGGTCGACCTGTTGCATTCTTGTTTGGTATAGTTCCCCAAGTAGGAGCAGAGATTCTCGTAATATTAATGTCTTGTTGGTTCTGTCCTGTACCTGTTCTAACGACTTGTTCAATCAAATCAATTGTATCAGCTGGAAGGTTGTAGTTGTTTGTGCCTGAAGTTAACGATACTGATCCTTCATCAATAGTCCAAAGATTAATACCTCTATTTGCCCATTCTGCAGTCAATAAATTTAAACTGCGTCTTGCAGTTCTTAAATCGTATCCTGTACGAAGTTCTTGACCGCATCTCTCAAACGCTTCTTCGACTATATTATTTAAGTCTAAATTAAATGTTGCTGTTCCTGATGTAGCCATTTATTTCTTCCTTGTTGTTTTCCTACGTTTTAATGGAGCAACTCGTCGTGGTTTACCTGCTGGTTGTCCCAAACTTTTCTTCTGAGATATTCTTGACTCCTTCTCAGCTGCAGTCATTTCTCCTGATGTTTTAGGAGTTTTGCTAGACACTCTTTTACTAGGTCTGCAATAAGGAGTACCACGAGATTCTCCTTTCTTTCTGCCACATGCTTTGCCGGTTCTGACATCTTTCCATTCTTCTTTGAACCAGCGTTTTAGTGCGGCACCTTTAGCTGTCTTTCTGACTGCCATTATTTACCTTTGTTTTTTCTACATTTAGCTATAGCACCTGATGCATATGCGCTAGGGAAAACTTTGTATTGAGCTTTTACTTTTCTGTAACAAGCATCTTTAACCGAGCCGCCTTTTTTCATAGCAACTGGTTTCATCGCTTTGCCCATACCGCGACACTTCATCATACCATGCGACCCTTTGTTTTACCGCGCACTGCACAACCATCACGTTTAACCATACCGCCTTTTTTCATGCCTTTGTGAGCAGAGTCTTTCATCATTTTACCGTCTGGCATTTTATGATAACCTTTTTTGACTTTGCCACCTTTTTTCATGTCTTTAGTCATTTCATCAAGTTCTCTTGCTTCTTTTGATTTAGCTTTCCAACCTGGTTTTTCTGGTTTACCTGCTATCTCATCATAGTCTCTTGCTTCTTTTGATTTAGCTTTCCAACCTTCTTTTTTATTATCTTCAGCTACTTTTTTAGATACATACTTTTCAAAGTCTTTATCTACTGAACCGCCTTTTTTCATTTTTTTACCGCATCCAGCCATAATAGTCTCCTTAAACCATACGTCCTTTTGTTTTACCTTTAACAGCACAGCCATCTGCACGTTTAGAGCAAGATGAAACTTTGCCACCTTTTTTATAATTATTTTTAGTCATGCCCTTACCAACTTTACCACCTTTTTTCATGTAGCCCATTTTGTTACGAACATCTTTAGGTAATTTACCTAAGCTATCTTTTTTATCAGCAGGTACAGGTTTTTTATCATCAGACTTTTTAAATCCTTCTGGTGGGGGTAAATCTGTTTCTTTTTCACCAAACATTTTTTTGTCTTCTTCTGACATACCGCCTTCTCTATACTTCTTCACTTTAGTCTCCTTAGTAAATTCTTTTCCTACTTTCGTAGGTACACCCACTTTCTTTGCAAACTTAGGGTTATTAGCCACAGCTTGCATAAATCTTTCTTGTTTCTTACTCTTTGGAGGCATCTTTTTTTAACCATTTCTGAACAGTTTTAGTTTCGTAAATACGAATACCTGTCCAAACGATTGTAAATAACGCCGCTATCGCCGGTAACCAAGCTAGGACTGAACCTACTGCTGTGAATACCGATGCTGCGTCTACTGCGTGTTTTGTTGATTCATCCATATGATTCATTACCTTTGTTAACATTTCCATCTCCGCCTTGCTTGACGTAGTCTTGAGTTAGGATCTTTAGCTGCTTTTGGAAAATCTTTCATCTGCCCTGCTGATCTAGCACAGAATGACTTACGTCTCTTAGCATCTTTAGAACCTTTCTTGACTGTACCCGTTACTGCTGTTTTTAATTTAGAACCTGGGTTGGCTTTGCGATAGGCTGCAACACCTTTCTTAGTCATACCCGCACCCTGCTTAGTCGGACGAAAGTTGCCCGACTTTACAGAAGTTTTGATTCCCATACCTTTTTTCTTTTTAGTCGTTGCCATTAAACACAATCTCCTAAAGCCTCAAACCATTTCTTCTGACATTCTTTGTCAGGGCAAGGAACAGTTTCTTTAGGCTCGTCTTCCATATTAACTATGGAATACCGTTACTGCTGTAACATTAGTTAGTGTGCAGTAAATTTGATTAGAAAATAAAATGCCTTGGTCAGGAATAATCACGTCAGATTGTCCTACACCTGCTGGAGTTTTTAGCTCTAACAATGTAGCACCTGACGCGCCGTCTTTAAATACAATAGAACCTGCTGTAGCCGAGGAAATATAACTCATACCTCTTAAACGAGCTCTATGATTAACAACGGTATCAGGAGAATCTGCTGCAACGAAGACTGCTGCTTTTATATCAGATTGCATTATGATCTCCTATTACTTAGCTGCTGTAGCACCGGTATCAACGCGGATCCAGTTAGAACCGTCTGAAAATACTAAGTTACCTGTACCGTTACCAGCTGTTTCAGAAGCTTTTAATGCATCATTACAAAAAATTACTTGTCCTGTGCTTTCTGAAGCGGTAGGCAAATCGTCAAATGCGATTGCTGTAGATGTGAACCCGTTGTTAGATACAACTGGGCCTGTAAAGGTTGTTGTTGCCATTAGTGTGTCTCCATACAAAGTTAAGCTTATCCGTCGTGTATGCGTCTGCTGGGGCAGTCTGATAAGCTGGATGTTCCCAGATAATTAAATCATACGCTATTTATAGATATTATACAACAAAAAAGGGGCTTTATAGCCCCTCGTTCGCGAACCTGATTTAAAAATTACTTATTGCATACGTACATTGTTACTTCAAAACCAAATCTCATTTCTGTTGCTGATGGTGTTGTCCACATAATGATTCTCCTTAAATTAGATTTCAGCATAGCTGATAAGTGAATTATGCTCTTACTTCAAAGATTTACCATCAAGAAAACCATTAGTTATAGATAAAAGAAAACCCAGCCGAAGCTGGGTTCTCGAGGAGAGAAAGTACTTAATTAATTAAGCACCTTGTGAGCCCCACATACCGAGGGGATCTGACCAACCGAATGAGTAACGCTCACGAGCTTTGTAACGTACGTTACCTGTGTCAAAGTCACCATCCATAGATGTTGTCAATGCTGTACGCTCGAAGTGTTTCATACCGTTAGGTACGTCGGTTGTTAAGAAGTATGCATCAGTATCAGTTAAGAAATGATTAACTGTGTATCCTTCTGGAATCGCACCGTTTGATCGTAATGCGTTAGTATCGTTATCAGCAGTACCAACTCTTTGGTCAGTTTCTAATAAACGAGTAGCAACGAATTGCAATGCTGGTGGAATTACTAACTTACGTGGTTTAGCAGCAATTAATAAACCTCTTTCATCTGTCCAACCAGCTAACTGAATAACTGCGTTTTCTAATGAAGTTTCGTTTAAGTCAGCAGCCACTGCTTGAGTGTTGCTGTTTGTGCCACCATTTACTAATGGGTGATCTGTAGCAAATAATGCTTTGTTGTCACCACCTGGGTAGTTAGTACCGTCAAAGCCGTTGTTTAAAACGTTAGCAGCTTTAACTTGTTTTGTGTAAGACATAGCACGAGCTAATGCTTTAGTGTAACGAGCAGATAATGTGTCATATAAATTATCTTCTACTGCTTCTTCAGTTAAGCTGAAGCCTAAAGCGATTGTTTCGTGGTTATATCTTGCTGTCCAAGCTTCTTGTGCGTTGTCATACGCAATTGCAGCACCTTCAGCCTTGTTAGGGGCAGCTGCGAAGCCTGATAGTTTTGTTTCTTCTTCGAAACTTCTTTCTGATGATTCTGTTTCGTAGATTTCTTTGTGCTCTTCGCCATAACGCTGGTATTCCATACCGAATAAAGCATTAAGACCTGGGAGCAGTTCTTTTAATAACTGAGCTCTTGAAATTGCCATGGTTTATTCTCCTTAAATACCAGTACCGTTATTGTAACCGTGGTTTACACCGTTGAATTTAACTAACACGTCAGTGTAAGCATCGCCTACGCTTGATGTTGTAGAATCAACAAAATCCACGATTCTGAAAGCTGCTTCTGTTTGTACAACAGTTGCGTCTAATGCTACGTTTGAGTTACCTGTAGCTGTATTACCTGTAGAAGTTGACTGTACGTTCGCTAATGGAGCGTTAGCACCAAGAGCTGTTTGAGGAACTGTATCGTCAGCTTGAACTTGGAATACAACATCTGGATCGTCAATTACGTATGCAACTGCGTCAGAAGCTACTGTGCCAGCTGGCCAGTATTGTTTGAATAATTTTTGCTTAGTGTTTGGATCTGTGTAAGAACATCCAACGAAAACACCTACAGTACCTGCAGGGAATTTAGAAGCAGCTGACCCAATTGTTGTTACTAATTCGAGTGTACCTGCCGCGACGATTGATACGACGCTTCCGTTGAAGATGTTTACATTATATCCAGACGCGATTTTAATTTGACGTGTAGAACCAGCATAAGGCTGACCACCAATCAAATTAACGGCTTTTAAACCGTATGGTGCGGCTGTTGTTGCCATAATATCATCTCCTTAAAGATTTTAACCTTTACCAAAAGACTTAGTAGATTTTTTATCGGAGAATAGAGGCATACGTGGGTCATTTTCTTTTAAGAAGCTATTATCAACTGCTTCTGCCTGACCTTCTGCTTTTTTCCTGTAATACTCGTTTCTCTGATCTACCATTTCTTGTGGCATTTTACAAAGTAGTAAGCCACCAACTTCTACAGCATCTTTAAAGTTGCCATTGGAGCTTACCGGTAAATTTATTTCTGGGTGCTCTGAATGTTTCACAGGTTCCCAGCCTTCACGCATTTTAGAAGAAGCATTTCGGTTATCCGCCTCGTTAGCTAAAGTAATTCTAATCCATCTGTACGCCCAACCAGGTTTCTTTTTAAACTCAGGAAGTAATGATGGGGGTGCCCACTGTTTACTTCTTTGGTCGGTTGTTTCTCTTACTTCTAAGTCTCTATCTTGACGTTTATCCATTTGCGTTCTCCGTTTTTAAAAGTTCTCTTGCATACTGTTCCGGTGTTAACTTGAATTTCTTAGCTAACGCTAGCTGAGTTTTAGTCAGCCGTACTTTTTTAGGCGCGGTACTTCGCGTGGCCGGAGCAACTACATTAGAAGGTTTGCGTTGGGCAGGTTTTTCCTCTTCCAACGAATCATCAGATTCCCCAAAATATTCTGGGAAACGTTTCTGCATCGTACTATCTATACGACGGTAGTATTCATCACTAGCTGGATCTACACCAGAGCTTACTAATTTTTCATGTAAGCCTAAAGCCAAACTAGTCATTTCTGTATCTTGCCCAAACCATTTATTTTTATCCTGCCAAGCTAAAGCTTTAGGATCTGGTCTAGGATTAGTATTTTGTGTTTCTAATTGTCCGCTATTTTGTGTATTTTGTAAAGTATTTTCATCTACTTTATATTGAGGTTTTAATCCCTGAGCATTTGATAATTTAAATTGAGCTTCATTTAATTTACTTTGAGCTTCAACAATCTTTTCAGAATCTCCTGAATCATATGCTTCTTTATAATCTCTTTTAGCTACAGCAAAATCAATTTCATACTTTTCTCTAAGAGTTTTTATATAATCTTCTTCTCCTGTTGATAAAGTAGTCTTAAGCTTGTTGTTCTCTTCTATAATTCGTTGAGCATATTTTACAGCTTCATCTTTTTCTCTAGCAGCGGCTTCTTTAGCTCTTCTTTCATCGTGCCAAACTTTTTTAAGCTGAGCCATTCTATTTTTAACTCTTTCAGAATAATCTTCTAAAGTATCTTTTTCAAGCTCGTCAACAATCTCGTCTGGTAGTGGGTCACGGTTACGATCTTCAGGAGGAGTATCATCTTCTATTTCTAGATCAAAATCTAATTCTTCTTGTTTTGGTTTAGATTCTTTTTTTGATTTCTTCTCTTCCTTCTTAGCCTCTACAGCTTCTGCATAATCTTCTTTATCCTCTTTAGATTCTAATTCTACTTCCGTAGTTTCATCATCTTCGAGTTCCGCTGGTATTTCATTGATGATTTTAGCCATCGAATTTCTCCTTATGTTGCACCGAAAAATTTATCAGTGTTGGTGTTATATTTGCGTCTGTTCCAAACTGCAGGAACAACTTGTATATTGTAGTACTTGTTAGTACCACCTTTTGAAACAGGAACTATGTGATCTATTTCCCATTTCATATTCGTTTGTTTTTCTCGCAGTTTACACAAACGATATGCTTCTTTTAAACAAAACTGGTCTAGCTCAGTTAAGTTTTTCTTTAATGCACGTCTTTTAATTCTAGCAACAGCTCTATAAAGTTTACCTTTTTTGGATTTTTCCCATAAAGCTTTTGCTTTTTTTCTTGCAAAAGAAACAGGTGTTTCTCTATGCTTTTTATTTATCTTTGCTTTGTTCCTAGCATAGTATCTTCTACCCCGAGCTCTAGAAAGTTCTTTTTGTCTTTCTGTGAGCTCTGAATATTTTTTACGCTCTTTCGTAACCTCTTGGGTCATCTACTACAGCCTCTACAGTATCATCATTAATGATCCTAAATTCTTTACCATGAATTTTAATACGTGTACCGGAATATGCTCTGGTAATTACGAAGTCACCTTCTTTACACCAAGGTCCTGTAGGAAATCTGTCTTTGTCTGCATAAGCCATATCTCCTAATTTAATAACAAATAAAACTACAGTCGAGTGTTCTTCAATATGTCTTGTCTTGTCTGCTTTAATAATTCCACTTTCATATTTTTCATCAACAGAAGGTACAGCACATAATATGCGATAGCCTCTGACTTCTGGTAATTGTGTGGGTTTTTGTTCTTCTTGCTTTTCTTCTTCAGCTTTAACTGCTTTGCCTTTGAAGTCTACAATGGTTTTGTTAGGAGTTATGATTTCACTCATCGTCATCCTCCTGTATTTTTGCTATATCGGAAATTAATCCTTGAGCAATGTCAAAGCCACGGATAATGCCACAGCCATGCATGTATTGTGCATGTTCTTCAGCTCTTCCCATAACCAAATCATCACTAATGCGTTGCCTTTCCTCACCAAGCTTTTCAGCGAGGAGTTTTAACGTTTGATTCATTTACTATTCCTTCCTAGAGTTATTATCTCTGTATGATTTAATTTCTTCATTTTTGGTTACTACATCTACACCAAGTTTAGTACCTGCTATAAATTCTTCTGAATCTAGTTTAGCTTTTTCTTTTACGGCGTCGGCCCCTAGTTTAGCTCCAGCTATTTTTTCTGTTGATTCTATTTTCATTCTATCTAACTCAAGTCTAGCTTGTTCTAATGCTGCATCAGCTTGCATTTTTTGTGCTTTTGCTTGAATTTCCATTTCTTTAAGTTGTAGTTCTTTTTGTTGCATTTGTAATAATGGGTCTTGTGCTTGTTGCTGTTGTTGTAGCATTTGAGCTTCTTTAATATCTTTTTGTAATAACTTATCAGAAGCAGCAGAAACAAGTCTAGAAATATCAACTTCAAGTTCTGGAGATAATTCTGTTTTCTCTGCTGGTAAATCAGAACCCATTTGTTTTTCAATCTCTTTTCTATATTGATATGCAATATGTTCTGCTATGTGGGCTTCAATAGCAGCTTGAATTGCTTGAGCGTTAGGGCTTTGTCCTACAAGCTGTCTTATTTTTGGATCATTCATAAAGTTCATATGTACATTAATGTGAGCTTCGTGATCTTGATATAGATATGCTTTAACAGGTTTACTATTAAGAATGTTCATGTTTTCTTGTACTGGGTCAGCTGCTTTAATATCTTCTTTGCTTGGTACAAGTTTATCTGCATGTTTAACTCCTAATATGTCTAACATTTGTCTATTTAATTCAACCATATCGTATATATCAGGATTAGCTTGTGCCATCTGCATAACGGCTTGGTACTGAACAACTTTTTGAGACATTGTTGCTGCATTAGGGTCAGAGACAGGAATTACTTCAACTGAATCATAATCAGATTTTTTAACATTAGGAGCACCTTCTACTGGATCGTACGTATAATCATCATCAGTATAATCTCTAATAATACCTTTTAATAATCTAAACTCTTGTCTCATTGCATAGTGAATACGGCTTTGAACTGCACTCATTACTTTTAAAGTTCGCTCGAGAATAGCTAGAGTTGTACCAACTGGTGCGTTGGCAGACATATCTGAAACTTTTAAATCAGCTGCTGAAGCAAACCTTCTTCCTTCATCAATAATCTGATTCATCAACTGATTTAAAACCATGCTTGGCTCTTTATAAGGTAAAGCCATAATATTGTCACGGATTGTACCGCTTGGTACGTCTACATCGCGAAACTCAGCAGGAGCAATTGGTGTATCATCACCTTTAATACGTAACCCTCTAGATTTGAATCCACCAGGAAGATTAGATAATGTACCTGCATCTACTAATTGACGTAAAAGCATTGTGCCTGATTTTGCAAACGCGCCTATTAAATGAATCAAACCAAAACAATAGAACCCAAATCCTGGGATGTATCCATAATGCACAAAGTGTTGGCGCTTTTGTTTAGTATTATCATCAGGGTTCCAATTACGTCTAATTGCTAAAACAGTTTGTGTTGAACGTTCAATAGTAACAACATATGGAAGGGCAATACCTGTTTTCTTACCGTCTTGTTCATCTTCATATCCTTCAAGATCGAGATCAACATGCATCTCTAAAACTTTGAAGCGATTATCTGTCGTTGCATTGAATCCCATCTTCTCTGCAATTTTCTTTTCAACTTCTTCTAAATCATGTGATGGTTCACCTAAATCTTCATCTCTATAAAAACCCGCAACTTGTAATTTACGTAGTTCATTACCAGTCTTACGCATTACATGTGTTACACGTTCTGCAGTTTCTAAACTTGAAGCGCCATATGGTACAACTATATCTTCTGCAGGAACAAAGATAGATACTTGTCTTTCTAAGTTAGGATCATAATAAACTTTTTTAAACGCATTACCAGCTAAACCTAAACCCCATAACATTCTTTCGTGTTCAGGTCTGTACTCAACCATCTTCTCAGTCAATTGATAGTTCATGTCTTGTTGAACACGTTGAGCAGCGTCAATCTTTTCTTCAGTTTCTTTACCAATAATTTGAGTTTTTACAGGGCCTGCAGCGGGGAATGTTTCAGTCATTGTTTCAGCTTGAAACTTAACTAGTGTTTCTGTCATAAGTGGGTGGTAAACGTTACATGCACCTTCCCATGGTTCTGATCGATCTTCTATTTTCATACCAAGAAGATCTAATCCATCAACATACGTATCTAACCAATCACGTCTTGCAGATAAATCACCTTCGTAATCTTCTAACAATTCATCAGCTAATACTGCTAACTGATCATCATCCATTTCTTCAGCTAAGTTTTTATTAAATTCATCATCAGCCATAGCGTCGGGATCAATTTCAAGCTCTACTCCACCTGCTTTAATACTTACTGATTCTGGATCTTCGATTTCAATTTCAAGATCTGGCTCCATATTAGCCATTTCTTTCATCATGTCGTCTAAGCCTTTAGGGGCTTGAGCTAATCCTTTATCTATGTCATTCGCTGCCATTGTATAATCCTAATATTTTTTTAAATTGTATTATCACTAAGTTAACTAAGACTAACAAAACTAAATTGGTAATCTTTATCACCTTCCACGAAGTTAACAAAGTTAACGTAATTAACTGCCAAACCTGTAATGCAAAATTATAGAGCATATAATCGTTTCTGGCTATATCCTCTAAACATTTTAATTTCATCTTCCTCATCGCTAGGCAGCCTAATAAAGCCACCTTGTCTAAAACGCATTAAAGCTAGTGTAGTTGCATCGACCAAGTCATCGTTTTGTCCAGAAGGAAAATCATTACACTCCTCGATCACTTCGTTAGCCCAGCGTTTATCTGGTGCCCAAACTATTCCACTACTGAAAAGATCTGAAACTGCGTTAACTCTGCTAATTTTGTCTTGGCCTTTACCTGGTGTAAACTCTCCTACGGGTATGCCCATCCGTCTGAACTCCTGATAGAGTGCAGCACCATTAGATTTTTTCTCAACCACAAAGGCATCAGGTTCCCAATCTTTATATTCTTCTATGCAAAGCTGCTTTAGCTCTGGAAATTCCAACCGTTTTTTGATTGAGTTCAGTAATATTATATTATAATTATTAGTCTCTTCGTTAAAAAAGACGCCCCAAGTAGTTAGTGCGTTGTAATCCGACCTTGTATTAGCTTCTTGAGCAGCGTCAAGCGTCATAATTATAAATTCACAAGATGGCGGAGTCTCTTTTTCCCAAATATTCCACCACTCTCTCTTAATAAGTGCGCCTTCTTCACTAGTTGGGTTCTGTAAATATTGCGCATTCCAATATCTTATATCCAACGCAGCTTTTTTGGCTTGTAATTCCTCTAACGGCCAAAACTCAGGCCATAAACTACGTTCTTCTCCATTTTTATCTTCTAAAATAGCTGGAAACTCAACAAGTTCCCAGTCATCTACCTCATCATTCTTAATCATTTGATCAACTATCTGTCCAGTAAGGTCAAGTTTTGACCATCTGGTCATTACAATGATAATTGCACCTCCAGGCATAAGCCGTTGTAAGGGACCGGATTGAAACCACTCCCATGCTGGTAAGAATACATCTGGTTTTCCAAGTTTTGCCTCTTGCTCAGAGTGTGGGTCGTCGATGATAAAGAGGTCAGCCCCTCGTCCAGCAAGAGCGCCGCCCACACCAATGGCAAAATACTCACCATTGTAATTAGTACCCCATCTTGAAGCCGATTTAGAGTCTGCTTGGAGAGTAACATCTGGAAAAACGTCTTTATATGCCGCTGCACCCACCAAGTTACGCACTCTACGACCAAAATTAACCGCAAGATCAGCAGTGTGAGATGCCATAATAACTTTTTTGTGCGGATGTTTACCCAAGAACCATGCTGGAGCCAGATAGGAGATAAGTTCACTCTTACCGTGTCGAGGTGCAATATTAACAATAACTCTTTTTTTCTTGCCGTTAGCAATATCTTCAAATATTTTAGCAAGTTTTTCATGATGAGCTCCTACTTTATAGCCTGGATATACATGTTTTACAAATTCTAAAAAAGTATTTTGACTTTTTTCAACTTGTTGAAGATTTTCTAATTGCTCTAACATTTGATAAAGTTCTTTTTGCTCATTTTTTGGCAAGGACTTTATATTTTGTAGTGCTGTATAAAGCTGGGTTTCTGTTAAACCATCAATGTTAAGATTCATCTTTGTCCTCAGAACTATCTTCTATAGTACCGATTTCGTTTTCTACTTCTTCAAATGATGCATCTATAGCTGTACCAGAGCCTACTAACTTAAATAGTTTGTTTTTAATCCTATTTTCTAAATCTTCTGTTGATGTATGTTTAACTAACACTTCTGTTTTTTCGCTAAACAATCCAACGTCAGAAACTTTGCCTAAAAGCTCTAATGCTTTTAATCTATGTCTTGCATCAGGGTGATCTGCATCTTCAATTAATTTGTTTGTTACAAATCTTCTAAGTTGAACAGCTTCTTCTACAACTTGATGATCATAATCATTTAATAATTTATATAAATGTTGAACTGTAGCGGGAGTCTCTAATGCTTTTTTAGTTATTGCATTTAATGATGGTTTTTCTTTTGGATCAGTAAAAGCTTTGAATAGATCTTCTGCTTCTATACGTTCTTGTGTGCTTGTAGGTATTTCAGCGCCTGCCTCTTCTAAAACCTTAGCAGTCTTGGAAGCAACTTCTACTTTCTTTTTAAATGTAGTAGGCGTTACTGCATCAAAATTATCCGGAAGCGGATGATCCGATTCTGGTTTTATTGTAATAGGCATAGTTTTTGCGTTTTATTAACGTTGATGTTGTCAACTATAAAGCATTTCATTTAAAAAATCAACATTCTATCATATATAAGAGTATAATATTCAAATGTTTGAATACGTATTAGTGGTGTATTTTGATGCCGCGATGCTTAAAGGTGAGTATGCGGGAAACTTTCGTTCGTGTGCACACGCTAATATGTATCTTGTGGAACAACAAGAAGTATATAAGGAGAGAACGTGGGACAAATGCTTACACCAAGATTATCTATTCCTACCTCCCGATCTAATCAAGAAGTTCCCAAAATTACATGGCATGAAATAAACTTTAAACCTATTAACCTTTGGTCAATTGGAAAGGCATGGTCGTGACATTATTAACTGACGATAATTTAAAACTTCTATATAAACTATTTGTTAAACTTCCGCCGTTCGATAAGATAGATATGCCTCATGCTTGTCAGATTAAATTTAAAGTTACTCGACGCAAAGATATTATGGGAGAATTTGCTCCTGAAGAAAACACAATCTATATTAGTAGCGCTAAGAATGCGCACTTTGATACCATCTGCAAAACACTACTACATGAAATGGCACACCTATACTGTTATAAAGCAAAAGAACAGGAATACCACGACCATGATAACAAACGTTTCAAAGCCATCATCAGACATATAGCCTCCTTATATGGGTTCGACCCTAAAGAACTTTAGAAGTACTTTTTAATCATCTCCAACTGATCGTGGTACTTCGCTATTTCATCTAACTCTTTCTCCACAGCTTCGATGATATCACTATGTTCTCCTATTCCTACCGGGTTTGTCAAGTAAACTTCAACATTTATTCTATGTTTTTCAATATGACCTTTTGCATGGTTCTCTAATGCAGTTAATATTTTTTCTCGCATGCGGTTCTCCTTTATCAAAAACTGAATGCTAACACAGTAAAAATAGTATTGCAGAAATAGGAATCATTCGCAGGTACCATTGACGGGGGGTATTAGTAAACTAAGGGGGTAGGGGTGCTTGGTATTCAATTTTTTTCTGATTATTCGTGTAAAGCTTAGTGCGTAACGCACGCT